>JAEEGK010016320.1_pt1 | contig 16344 bp, 15 predicted proteins | sample 8958771 | NCBI WGS metagenome assembly JAEEGK01 (sample SAMN16246547, study PRJNA631951) | gut metagenome | biome: gut microbiome; feature: rumen; material: SC-attached | host: Bos | place: Iran: Karaj | collected 2018-10 | reverse complement strand
TATCTCCGGTATAATAAGCATAAGCTCCTGTGGCTTCATTGCTCTTTATTGATAATAAAGCTGGACATTTTGATTTACATAAATTGCATTTTGAACATTTTGTTTCATCAATTTCAGGAGATAGAAATCCTTCATCATTCTGTAATAATTTACAGGCATTTGTGTTACATACATTCTCACAAACACCACAACCTATACATATTTTCTTATCACAAATAGTCATAGAGTTTCTATTCTCCTCTAAAATCTGCCTTGATAAGATTCTTCATCGTCATTCCTGCCCCTTCAGACGATATAGCAAACTCAGAACCAATTAATTCTTTTCTTTTATTAAACAAAGGATCATCACCGTTTCGAAGTCTTTCTAGTAATGTTTCAAGCTCATTCCAACTGCGAGCATAATATAATCCCTCTGTCCATATTCCTTCCAAATCAACAATAGCTTTATCTTTTTTACAATAAATAATTGGTTTACCGGTTAAGAAGAATTCTGGAATAACACTAGAATAATCTGAAATCAAAACATCTGCAGAATAAAACAAAGGCAAAAAATCCGAAGTATTATCTATATTCATATTATTACTTTTGAGATACAACGATTCATATTTCTCAAAATCAGCTATAGAAAAACCTTCCTCTGCTGCATAATTTAATTTTGCCTGGGGATGAGGTCTGAAAACAAAATCCACATCAACATGCTGACTACAGTAATTAACAAACTTGTCCTTATAATCAAAAAAATGACATGTATTTTCATTTGTAGTCCAACGAGGAGTCCATACGACTCTAAAAGCATCTTCTTTTTTTAATTTCCAAAGAGGTGATTCTATAGAATTATATTTTTCTAGATTATCAAATCTAGGACTTCCACTTAAGAATCTTTTAATACTAGGATACTCTATTGAGTTAAACTTCTGATTAAAATATTTAAACTCCAGGCGATTTTGTAGAAAGCACAATGACACATTTCTTACAAAATCAACTGGCATACAATCTAAAATGTCAGTATGCGAAGTAGCATAGTAATAGCTTGTATAACAGATACTTGCATATTCAGCAACATTCCAACTCTTATATAATTCACATTTAGTACTGTTATATGGCTGTTGAAATATGACATAGTCTGGATTCAGGGTTCTTAAATCAAACCACTCTCCTGAATCATAATTATATCCTTTTATAACTGTACATGGGTAATCTTTCCAGAAATCTTCGGCACCTTCTGATTCATAAATCTCATGATCAAAACAAATATGTGGCAATTGTTTTTTTATAGGTATTGCAACAATGAAAACATTAAAATCAGAATCTTTTATACAACAATCACACAAAGATTTAAGAGAATTCCAAACCTGAGGCCGATGGCAAACAAAAACAATATTTATTTTTTGTCCATTTTTATATTTTAAAATATGTTTTTGTCTATTCGTTTCACATTGTAAATAAACAATCTCATTTTCAAGATATTTTATTTTCTTTTTGAGATAATCTACTTTTTGGAATAATTTCCTTATACCTGGTAATTTTTTTATAAGATTCATATTTTTATACAGCCTTTTTATTTATTTTGGTTTTTAGAAGTTTCAAAAAAGAATTACGTTCATTTTTATCAACACCAATAAACCAATATAAAATTATCAAAATAATACATGAAAAGAAGCATGAAATGAAGAATTGTGAAACAGTTCCTAGCCGTTCTACCATTTTATGTATCATAATTGTTAATGGATATGAAACAACGATAATAATAAAAACTTTTGATAAAACGGATGTAAAGAACTGTTTTATAGGTAAATTAATTCTTTTTTTTAGATAAAACAATCTATAAAAACAAAAAAGTATGCCTTGTATTGCTTTTACAAATAATGCCCAATAAGCAGGAACTCCAAATAATAACAAAACATATGCAACTGGCAGTATCAACACCATTGATATTGTTCCTACAATTTGATAAACCTTTATATTTCCTTCTGCCATTGCTAGCATCCAAAAAGGATCACCGACTGAATCTATTAATGTAATTAATAGCATAATATTTATAAATTCAGCCGTCATTGCTGGTACTTCTGATAACCAGACAGAAAGAACAAAATTTAAATTTATACTAAACGGAAGAATTATAAAATACATCAGAAAAAAAGAATACTTGCTTGTTCGGTACGAAAAACTATAAATATATTCCATATCTTTTTTTGCGTAAGATTTTACAAGTTGAGGATGAAAAGCTGTTTGAAAATTAGATAAAAATGAAGAAACTGCACTACTAGCTTGATTAGCAGCAGCCATTGCGGCATTTAGCAAAACACCATAAAAACGGTTAACAAAAATATTTATTCCCTGATTCACTGCAATACTTGCAAAACTACCAAAAATATTCCAACCCGAAAAACTTAACATTGATTTTACAAGTTTAACATCTTTATATTTTTTGAATGTAATGAAATAAATATTTTTCCTGCAATAAATAAAAAAGACAAAAAGTACAATAACAGAAACAAATAATGATAAAACAGCATATAAAATTAATTTATCTATATTTCCAATTTGTAAAGCAAAAACAATAACAAGTTTTAAAATACCTTCAATAATACTGACATATGCAAAAAAAGACATTCTTTCTGTTGTTATAATTGCTGAATTAAAAGGTATTCTAATCATATTAAAAATCATTGTTATCGAAGAAATATGAAATACAACATTAGCAGCGAACAATCTATCGGAAGGAATTTTTAGATAAAAGTTTAATATAACCAAGCCAATACTTTCACATAATAAAAGCATAATAATTGAAAGAATAAGAAAGATTCGAAGACATATTGAGAAAACTTTTTTAGCTGCTTCTAAATCATCTTCTCCTAATGCAAAATTTAAATAACGTTGCATAGCAGATGTTAATGATGCATTCAAAAATTGAAACATTACAATTACACCAGCAACTAAATTGTAAATACCATAATCTTCCTGGCCTAATACTTTTAATGTTACCCTACTTACATAGAATCCCAAGAACATTAAAAATAACATTCTACAATATAAGAAGACCGTATTTTTTGCGATTCGTTTATTATTTGAAGAATAATTATTTTCAGCCACGTTGGTTATTTTCCTTTTATACTCAGATTATTATTTTGCAATCTTTTTCCAAACATCAATTATTTTTTTTATTCTATCACGCTGATAATTTGTTTCATTTAATTCATAATAATTATAAGGAACACCGCGAATCTCAATTTGTTTCAAGAGTGTAAAACCGACCTTTTGAGAAATAGAATTCATATTTTTATTATCTACCCGGTCAGTATTAATAATGGATTTTACTTTTAATTCATTAAAAGCAAAATCCATAGCTAAAAGAATAGTTTCTACAGAATAGGGGCCTTTCATAGCATAAGTTTCATCTATAATAGTACTGCCTTCTTCGCAAGAATCTGATGTTATGTCATAAAGTCTTTCTGTACCGATTACTGTCCCTTTTTTATCTACAACCACCCAATAAATATCATTTTCTCTTTTTAAATAGTCTTTATACCATTCAGTTTGCATTTCTATTGTTAAGTCATAATTCTGATTTAAGAAATACTTACTTTTTTCTTGGTTACGTATACGAACAACATCAGAAAAATGACATTCTTTAAGAGGAACCAGATCAATAAAAGTTCCAGATATAATTGTCTCGCGAGCTTTTGCTACAACGTTCATCTATTTTAACCTTTGAATCATCTGCCAGATTAAGTCTGCAGAATTAAAATTTTCAGGAAGGATTTCATTGGGCGGAACATCAATTTCGAATGTCTCTGAAATCTCTCCTACTAATTGAACAATATCAAAAGAATCAAAAATTTCATCATCAATCAAAGCCTTTTCTGAATTAAAATCAACCTCAGGTTTTAATTCTTTAAGTATTTCTAGTAATCTTTCCATTTTTATCTCCATCAGAATTATATATTAAGTTTATAAGTTGTTTCCAAATCTCTTAACAACTTATAATCATTTTGATTTTTTCCAAAAACCAAAGGCAAATCATGACTAAGAAATAGGAAGATTCCTTCTGTAATTGAATATGCACCTATATTCTTAAATTTTAGTAAATCCCCTATTTCAACATTTTTGATTGGAACTTTTTTTGTAATAACATCAGCAACTGTACATAGTGAACCACATACACAATAATCAGTCTCATCATAACATGAGTTTGTCATTTTTATCACTTCAAACGGAGGAATCTTCATACCCATTATTTGTCCATAATAATTAATATGATTAATTCCACCATCTAAAATAAGATAATTTATATTATTATTTTTCTTTTTATCACAAACTTTTGTAAAGTATTCGCCACACGGAGAAGCAATGTATCTTCCCAATTCTATTACAAATTTATATTTAGATTTATTTATCAAACTTGAAAGTTCATTTAAATCAGAATAATTCTCTGAATAATCTTCACCAAAATAATCAAAAGATAATCCTGGGCCATATTCTATATATATTTCATCCAAATCAGATTTATTCTTAATTTCATCAACTAGATTTTCTACGAATAACATTTCTTCATTAATCTTTGAAATCTTTTTCTGCGTTCCTGAAAAATAATGAATTCCCTTTATATGTATATTCTTCTTTAATAATATTATCTCATAACATTTATAAAAATCATCAACACTCATTCCAAATTGATTACCGCTTGAAATTCGAACTATTACATCTTGCTCTGTATCGTTTGGAAGTACTTTAATTAAATCATTTAAATGTGATAAAGATTCAATAGTTATGGTTTTAACACCATAAGATACAGCATCCTGTAACATTTTTTGATTTTTCATCACCCCAGAAAAAACTATCTGATCAGGAGAAATTTTAAGTTTTTTGCATATTTGCAATTCACCCTCTGAACAGACTTCAAAGAGTAGCCCTGAAATATCTTTTAACGCATAAAGCAAAAAAGCATTAGCTTTTATTGCATAACATAATTCTGTGTTAGATGGAAGTTTTGCCTGTATATTTCTTACCCTTTCCTTTGTTTTATCAAAATCAAAAACATAAAATGGAGTTGAATAATTCTTAAGGATACTATTAAAGTCCATTACCATCTCCTTCCATCTCAAAATATTTTTTCTCCAATTCCTTTCTGTCTATTTTGCCATTTTTAGTCAAAGGTATTTCCTCGATAAAAATGAATACAGAAGGAATCATATAACCTGGTATAATAGCTTTTAATTCTTTTACCAAGTTCTTAGGTTCTATTTCTTTTCCAGAATAGAAACATACAATTTTATTCTCTAAAAACAGACAGCATGAACGAGTTATCGACTTGTTTTTTTCAATAGCCCCTTCAATTTCATTCAACTCAATCCTGTGCCCCATATGCTTAATCTGAAAATCTTTACGACCACAATAATACAAAAGACCGTCATTACCGTATTTCGCCAAATCTCCAGTATGATAAATCCGTTCAAAAAAAGAATTATTAACCGGATTTTGTGTAAACACTTCCTGAGTTTTTGTGTTATTATAATATCCCAAAGAAACACAGGTTCCAGATACACATAATTCACCGGACACACCTGTTTCTGTTATTAATTCATTATTCTCAGATAAGAGAAAAACCCGTTCATTTGGAAAACTATTTCCAATAGGAAGTTCATAATTTTCTGGAATTGTTTCTGGTAAAATATAATATGTGCAATTACAAGTTATTTCAGTTGGCCCATACAAATTTACATACATTGCATCAGGTATATATTTCTTCCAAATTTTTAAATGCTTTAAAGGCATTACTTCGCCAGAAAACATAATCTTTTTAAGTTTAGAAGGAATCTTATATGAAAAACCATCTAGAGTTGAAATAATACATAAAGCAGACACTGCCCAAATAAGAGTTGTTATTTGACGTTCTTCAAGAAAATCTAATAATTTTGTTGGGAAAGAAAAATAGGATTTTGGAATTAAATGAACAGAAGCCCCGGTCCAGATTGCAGAAAAAATATCCTTAATGGAAACATCAAAGTCAAAAGGAGCTTGGTTTGCTATATTATCTGTAACTGTAATACCAAATAACTCTGTAAAACAACTAATAAAATCGATAATATTTTTATGATTTACTAATACCGCTTTTGGAACCCCAGTGGTACCAGAAGTGAAATTTGCATAAACTGGATCTGTATCAATAATACTGTTTCTTATATCAGATAATAAATTATTATCAATTTCTTCATCTTGATTGAAATCTTCTACAAATAAAGGAGCTACGCCTTCAATAAATGATACTTTATTTTCATTCTTTCTACTTGTAATAATCTTAGATACTTGTAAAGTCTTTCCCATTGACTGAAGTCTAGTCTCTGGGAAAGAACTGTCAAAAAAAGAATAAAAACAACCTGAATAAATTGCCGCAAAAAAGAATTCGAGGGTTTCAACAGATTTATCACACATAACAGGAACTGCTGTTCCAATTTTAAAATGTTTATGAATAAACTGAGCTTTTCTTTTTGCATTATTTACAAAATCTTTCCAGATCACAGTTTTAGAGACATCAGAAAATGCTATTTTATTTCCATATTTTTCTGATGTTTCTTCTAGAAAATCTAAAACAGTATACTTCATCTATTTCCACTCATTTATTGTATCTATTACATATTGTATCTGTTCTGATGTGAGCGTAGGACTCATAGGCAAACTCAATTCCTGAGCATGAATTTTTTCTGTTACCGGCAGACTCATACTGTTCAATTCTTTATAACATTCCTGCTTATGTGGCGGGATTGGATAATGAATATTAGTTCCAATTTCTTTGTCTGTAAGATATTTCTGGAGCTCATCACGCTGTTCACATAAAACTGGGAATATATGGAAAACATGCTGGTCCCAATCAAAAATATTTGGCAAAACAATCTTAGGATTTTTAATTCCTTCAATATATTTTTTTGCAACAGCTTTACGCAAGGCTACATCTTCATCCAAATGCTTTAGTTTTACATCAAGTATTGCAGCCTGAATTTCATCTAAACGGCTATTGCGACCTGTATACTGGAATACATATTTTTTTGCGCTTCCATAATTTGCAAGGCTTCTTATTGCTTTTGCTAAAGCTTCATCATTTGTAGTAACAGCGCCTGCGTCTCCAAGAGCTCCAAGGTTTTTTCCCGGATAAAAACTGTGACCGGCTACATCGCCAAGTGATCCTGTTTTTTTACCATTATAAATACAACCGTGAGCCTGTGCGTTATCTTCTACTAACTTAAGGTTATACTTTTTACAAAGCTCACCAATTTTATCTGTATAGGCACACTGTCCATAAAGATGAACAATGCAGATTGCTTTTGTTTTTGAAGTAATTTTTTCTTCGATCAGGCTATCATCAATCTGATATGTATTTATGTTTGGTTCAACAAGAACAGGAACAAGACCGTTTTCTGTAATAGCAAGTATTGTAGCAATATATGTATTTGCAGGAACAATTACTTCGTCCCCTTTCTTCATTACACCAAGTTCTATGTAGGCACGAAAAATCCAGATAAGAGCATCAAGTCCGTTAGCACAGCCTACTGTGTATTTTGTACCAATATATTTTGAATAATCTGATTCAAACTTTTCGTTTTCTGACCCCTGAAGATACCAGCCACTGTCTATTGTTCGTAAAGCTGCTTCGTGGATTTCATCTTTATATTTATTTGTAACATCTTTTAAACTTAAGAATAATACTTTCATTTTCTCTTTAGCCATTAGTTTTCCTTATTTAAAAAAAACGAATAATTACATTAAATCTAAAAATTTAAGCTTCTTTATGCATTGAATTAAACTTCTAGCTCTTTTCTTAATGCATCCACAAGTAAATCATTATCATTCGGTCTAATAACTGCTATACGTAAATATTTAGCACCACAACCATATTTTCTTGTCAGATTTTTTACTAACAAATTATGTTCCTGTAATAGATTTTCCGTAATTTCTGTAACAGTCTTTTTACCATCATATCGACACATAATATAATTTGCCTGGCTTGGAAATACATAAATACCTTTAATTTTGGATAATTCAGTAGCGAATCTTTTTCTTTCGGCAGCAAGTTTATCACAACCCTCTTTATAAATAGATTTATACTTATCAAAAATCTGAAGGAAGTATTCTCCAAAAGAATTAATATTCCAAATAGAATTATTCTTTTGAACTTTTTGAACTAAATCTACTCTTGAAGAAACTAAAATACCCAGGCGTAATCCAGGGACTCCATAACTTTTACTTATAGATTTTAAGATTACCAGATTTGGATACTTTTCGATTATCTCTTCATTTACCAAAGTATATCTAATCTCTTTTTCTGCAAAATCTATGAAACTTTCATCAAAAATAAGTTGCACATTTCGTTTTTTTAGTTCGTCAAGTAAATACAAGACATCCTTTTCCTTCAAGAAATGCCCAGTTGGATTATCTGGGTTAATAAGAAGAACATTATTTGCAGAATTATCATCTACACATTTTATAATATCATCTGCAGTATATTCAAAAGTTTCTTTATTTACTGATATTTCTACTGTTTCTGAATTACAAAAACGTGCTGGATATTCATTAAATGTTGGATATGGAATAGCCGTTTTACCTGTTACCAAGTCACCAAAAGATTTAATAAGCTCTGCTGCTCCATTACCAACTACAATATGTTCAGGAAGAATATTAAATATTTTTCCTGCAAGAAGGTTTTGCTGTTTAGCACCGCTTGGATAAGCTGTTAATAAAGTTTCAAAATTTGATTTTAACTCATCAATAAGGTTCTGTGGTGGAAAGAATGGATTTACCAGATAACAGAAATCTTTAATCTGAGGAAAACGCCAATATCCTCCATAATTATTTTCCATAAGTCGAAGCTTTTCTGCAACAGGAGCAAAGCGTGTTTCAGCAATTGCTAAATCTGCAGGATCATCAATTTCATACCACTGATCACCTCGAACGATATGCCCCTTTAATGTCTTAGAATCTAGAAGTGTAAGAACTTTAAGAACAGTTTCATAATATTCATTCATACCAAAAGACTTCTGATAAGCCTCTAAAAAAGGAATATAATATTTCTCAGAAAACTCTTTGGATAATTTATAAATATTTACTGTTTTATAATAGTTGCTTATATCATTCCAGTTAAAATGAGCTTTATCTAACATTCCAACAATATTCTGATTTTCATCAAGCAAAGTACAAGTACCATCCATCCAAGGCTCAAAATGAGAAACCATAGCAATATTTCGTTCAGGATTCTTGATTATATCTGCTACTACTGTCTCATCAAAAATTAAATCACTTTCGAGTAAAAGAGTGTCATCTGATTCAAGAAGATTTTTAGCCAGATAAAGAGAATAAATATTGTTTGTTTTATCATAGATAGGATTTTCAATATATTCTATTCTCATTCCTTTCAAATTATGATCATTAAAATGTTCAGAGATATATTGTTTTAATATATCTCCTCTATATCCTATTACAAGAGTAAACTTTTTTATACCGACATTCACAAGAGCTTCAATTGCATACTCAATCAAAGCCTTGCCATTTACTTTTACCATGCATTTTGTGCCATTCTGAGTATAACGACCTAATCTTTTGCCCATTCCGGCTGCTAACATTAATGCTTGCATTTCTACTGTCCTAATACTATTATTTTTTTTACTATTTATTGATGTTTATTTTAGGTATTTTTCAACCTATTTCTTTATACTTTTCAAAAACTCATCATAATTTCTTATATACTCTTTCTCGTCATAATATTCGCTTGCAAGAACTACGAGTTTACAGCCATAAGAAAAGTCGTGCATTTCGCGCCACATGTTTTTGCCTATGTAAAGGCCAACATCGGGGCGGTTCAGGAGGACTGATTCGCGTTTTTGACCATCATCAAGGATAAAACGGCAGGCTCCGTCCATGGCAATGATAATCTGTTCGAGTTCTTTGTGGGCATGAAAGCCGCGAGCTTCGTTTGGAAGGGTGTCGAACATATAATAAACGCGTTTTATTTCGAAAGGTACGCTTTTTAAGCCTTCGAGAGAAATGAGCTTGCCACGACGGTCGCCGTGAACTTCAAGGTCGATTAATTTGTAATTCATAACGATAAATTTATATATTATAGAAACTTCCGAGGTTAAAAACCCCACCCACAGCGGACAAAATCCGTTGAAAAACGAATGAGACGTAAAAGAATGTTGCTACGCATGCTGCCGGAACAAGCTCTACGCCTCAAACATCCGCTGTGAATTGCTGCAATTGTGCAGTTCTTACTATTTTATATCATTTTTGGGTAAAACACAATTAGATAGAGGAGGTTTTTATCTTGTTATTTGGAGTATTACCAAACAGTATTCACATTGTACTGAGGGATAACCGTATCACTTGTAACAAGACACATTGTATTAAGTTGTGTTTGAGAAATAATAATACGATCAAATGGGTCTTTATGAATTTTGGGTAAGTTCTTAATATTTTCAATTTCTTCAGAATTCAGAGGAAGTATTGTAATATCTCTTGAAAGACAAATTTTTTCTATCTGAGGAATTGATAACTGTATATTGAGTTTTCCAAGACTTTGCTTTATTGCTATTTCCCATAAAGATGCTACACTAAGACTCAAATCTTTTTCTGTAGTAATAATGCGCTTTGCTTCTGGAGATAATTCTGCAGGATTGCATAGGAAATAAATCAGAATATTTGTATCAAGAATATATTTCACATATACTCCTTAAAACAATCGGGAGTTTCATCAAAATCTGAGGCCATATAAAAACCTTCTTCGTAACCGCCTAATTCTCTTGTAAAAGGTTCTGTTTGTTTATCTGTCTTATCAGAAATCAATTTCTTTACCTTTTCGAAAATCTTTGTAAGCTCTGGCAAGGGAAGATTATCAAGCTCGGAATTAAAATAATCATACGCAAAATCAGACATGTGCTACCTCCTTAACAATTGTTACCTATAATATAACACTATTTAAGAAAAATTGCATTAAATTTTTCCCTTCGACAAGCTCAGGGACCGCGTGTGTGTTAAGGGATCACTTTCTTTTCATGACATTCCACTAAATTTCCGCTATACTGTTCTTAATGAACTACTACATTATCCAGGTGGCAACTGGCCGCGAGCAGGCATTTATTGACAATTTGAACAAGCTTACGCCAGGGCTGGCTCACACTCACAACTTTATTTACCTCACCAGGGAACTTTTTATAAGGAGACGGGGCAAGGAAGTGCGGGAGCTGCAGCCGGTGTTTCCGTCTTATATTATTGTGCAGACGGTCAACTCTATTGATTCGCCCACCCTTGTGGAGCTTAAGAAAAACCCTGATTTTTACCACTTCTTAAAAAGCAATACCGAAATTACTCCGCTTGCCGGGACGGATCTGGCAATTATTCAGCACTTTTTGGGGCTGGGACCGCGCATTGGGCCTAGTCTTGTGCGCTTTGATGAAAATGACCGCATTGTTGTAATTGAAGGACCGCTCAAAGGCTTTGAAGGAAACATCATAAAAGTTGACCGGCGCAAGCAGCGCGCCAAAATCCGCGTAGACTTTGCGGGAAGCAGCCACACTATGGATTTATCTTTTGAAGATATCGAAAAGAAATAAAAATGAGCAATCATAGCGTTTGCAACTTTTACAAAGCCTGCAATGTTAGCGCCTGGCGAAAATAGCAAATGCGTTAAAAAAGACAGTCCATTGGGACTGTCTTTTAGCATTTACTATTAATCGCCTCGCCCGATTTATCGGGCGGCGTAGCTGGTGCTCTTATGAATCAGTTTTAATTAAACAAGACCCTGAGCAACCATAGCATTAGCTACTTTTACGAAACCAGCGATGTTAGCACCAGCTACGTAGTTAACCCAGTTTCCATCCTTTGCACCAAACTTAACGGCTGTGTCGTAAGCGTTGTTGTGGATGTTGATCATAATCTGGTGAAGCTTTTCATCAACTTCTTCTGCAGACCATGAAAGGCGTTCTGAGTTCTGGCTCATTTCAAGACCAGATGTTGCAACACCACCAGCGTTTGAAGCCTTTCCAGGTGCATACAAAATCTTAGCCTTAAGGAACTTGTTTACAGCGTCGATGTTAGAAGGCATGTTAGCACCTTCTGCAACGAGCTTACATCCGTTCTTCAAGAGCTTATCTGCATCTTCGCCAAGAAGTTCGTTCTGTGTTGCACATGGGAATGCACAATCACATTTAACTTCCCAAACTTTCTTTCCTGCAAAGTATTTTGCTTCTGGGAACTTCTTAACATATTCAGAAATACGACCGCGTTTAACACCCTTGAGTTTCTTAACCCAGTCAAGCTTCTTCTGTGTGATTCCTTCTGGATCATAGATGTATCCATCAGAGTCAGAAAGTGTAACAACTTTAGCACCAAGCTGAATAAGTTTTTCTGCAGCATATTCTGCAACGTTTCCTGAACCAGAAACAACACAAACCTTACCCTTGAAATCCTGTCCAACTTTCTTGAGCATTTCCTGAGCAAAGTAGATAAGACCATATCCAGTAGCTTCTGTACGAATCAAAGAACCACCGAATGTAAGACCTTTACCTGTCAAAACTCCAGTATATTCGTCACGGATTCTCTTGTACTGTCCAAAGAGATAACCGATTTCGCGTCCACCAACGTTCTTATCACCAGCTGGAACGTCTGTATCAGCACCAATGTGGCGATAGAGTTCTGTCATGAATGACTGGCAGAAACGCATAACTTCTTTGTCTGATTTTCCATGTGGATCAAAGTCTGAACCACCTTTACCACCACCCATTGGAAGAGTAGTAAGAGAGTTTTTAAGAACCTGTTCGAATCCGAGGAACTTAAGAACAGAAAGGTTAACTTCCTTAGAGAAACGAAGACCGCCTTTGTAAGGTCCGATTGCACTGTTGTACTGTACACGGAAACCACGGTTTACGTGATACTTACCCTTGTCATCCATCCAAGGTACTCTGAACTGAATAACGCGCTCTGGTTCTACCAGGCGTTCCAAAATTGCGTTTGGTTCGAGTTCTGGCATTTTAGCAACAACTGGATCCAATGTTGTCAGAACTTCCTCAACAGCCTGCAGGAATTCTGGTTCGTTAGCATTCTTTGCTTTAACTTCTTCCCACACACGGTTTACATAAGCGTTTTTCATTATAACTCCTTACAGGTGCGGCAGATTGTCTGTCCATCTGTATATTTATGCTTTTTCTATGAATAAATATACCACAAACAATGTTTCTATGAAAAGTAGTTAATATGTAAAAAAATTAAAATTTAATGAAGAAATTTAATTAAATTAAAATGAATTCATTAGAAAAAAATAGCTTCCAGGTATTTTTGTATCCGCATTATATATGAATTGTATAAGCGGGTCCCAGCGACGGAAAAAAAATCAAGGTATCCCCCGGCATCCGTGTTCTGTCCGACGTAAACGCGGCCAGTCCACTGCCGGTCCCCCCTTAATTTCTTTTTCCTGCGTCCCGCATATTTCTCCATTTATTATAATGCGAAAACTTCTATTACTTCGCGCTATTTTTTTTAATGCCTTCAGTATTATTTAATTGCTTCATTATAACTTTCCATTTATTACATATTTAAATGTACAATTGAAACATCCCCCCTTTTATGTTAAAATATTCTTTATGAGTGAAACTGAAATTAAAGAAAAACAGGATGATGAAATCAGCCTTATAGATTTGTTTGCTGTTCTTTTGAGGTGGAAATGGCTTATAACAATTATCACTGGACTTGCATGTGTTGCTGTTGTTATAGTTTGTGTCATTTCGCTTAAGCTTCCTCCGGAAGATTCTTTTATGCCAAATAAATATACTCCAAAAGCTCAGATGCTTATAAATAATAAAGATTCATCTGGCAGTTCACTTTCGAGTATGTTGAGTTCAAGTGGTCTTGGAAGTCTTGCAAGCCTTGCCGGAGTAAATGTTTCGGGTGGGGGAGTTTCTTATAGTGCCCTTGCACAATATCTTGTTAATTCAAATACAATTCAGGATGCTGTTGTTCGAGAATTTGATCTTATAAACCGCTACAACATCAAAAAGTTTCCTGTTGCTTCCAGCCGTGAAGCTTTGAAAAAAAATCTTTCTGCATCGTTTGATGATAAGACAGGAATTTTTACTGTAAGCTTTACAGATAGAGATCCTGTGTTTGCTCAGACTGTAGTAAACTATGTTGTTGATTTACTTGAAAAACGATTCATAGAAATTGGTGTTGATCAGAATAAATTAGCTGCGGCTAACCTTGAAGAAAATATTGATACAGCATACAAAAATATGCTTGATCTTCAGCAGCAGATTCATGACCTCGAAAAAAAATCAATGTATGGTTATGACTTTGGAAACAGTTCTTTTGTAATGGATTCAACAATGCTTGATCTTGAATTTAAAGTTCAGCAGCAGATTTATTCAGGACTTAAAGCTCAGTACGAAAGTCTTAAAGTCACAATGGCAAGTGAACAGCCGATTTTCCAGATTCTCGAATATGCAGAAATACCAGATCAGAAATCTGGACCTAGCCGAGGCAAGCTTTGTATAATTGTTGCTTTTGCTGCTTTCTTTATGAGCGTATTCCTTGCTTTTGCATTGAATGCTGTTCAGAATATTCAGAAAGATCCTGAGGCAATGGCTAAACTGAAGGGAAAAAGATAATGAAGAAATTTTTATTAGTTTGTGTTTGTACACTCTTTTGTATAAGTGCTTTTTCGCAGGCAAATAATACTATAAATCCAGATGAAATAAAAGATTTGAATCTTGCATCAGCCGCTAATGTTCAGCTTGCAATGTCAAATCCTGACTATATGGTTACAGCCGGAGATATTTATGCGCTTGCTTATGCTGCAGGAAGTACAGCAGTTCGTTATACGATTCTTGTGGATTCAACTTATAAAATCAGAGTTTCAAATTTGGGAATTGTTGATGCAAGCGGAAAATCTTTTCTTGAACTTAAAAAGCAGGTTGAAGATATTGTAAGTAAAAACTACCCGATGAGTGGAGTTCAGTTCTCTCTTACAACACCATCTTCTTTTAGAATTATTATAAAAGGCGAAGTTAAAGAAACTACAGAAAAAAGTGCATGGGCTCTTACAAGACTTTCAGATGTCCTTAAAGAATGTTTAACAAATTATTCTTCATTAAGAAATATCATGATTACGAGTGCTAACGGAAAAATTAAAACTTATGATTTGTTTAGGGCTCAGCGTGATGGTAATATGAAAGAAGACCCATACCTGCGTCCGGGTGATGTGATTTCTGTAAAAAAAGCAACTCGTACAGTAAATCTCCGTGGAGAAGTTTTTAGAGTAGGTTTGTATCAGCTTTTGGATGGAGAAACTATAAAGGATTTGTTTGAATATTATGGAAACGGACTTCCAGTTTACGCTGATGATACCCGGGTTCAAATCACTCGCTATGATGATGAAACAGATAAAGATGGACACAAATTCTATATTGATTATTCAAAAGATAAAAACTTTGAATTGTGTGATTCTGATGATGTTTATGTTCCATCTTACCGAAGCCTTAAGCCTGTAATGTTTATGGAAGGTGCAATTGGTTCTGCAGAAGGTGTTGATCTTGATGCTTCTACAAAAAGAACAATACAATTTGAAAAAGGCACAAAATATGATGATTTAATCAAACGATACGCTGGATATTTCACAGCAGTTTCTGATATTTCTAATGCATATATTATTCGTGATGCTGAAATTATTCCGCTTGATTTGAGTAAAATCTTATATGATTCTTCTTATGTTTCAAACTTATTGATTGAACCTTATGATACACTTCGCATCCCATTTAAGCAGTATTTCGTAAGTGTAGCGGGTAGTGTAGTTGCCCCTGGCCGTTATCCATATATTCCGGATAGAACCTGGGAATATTATATTGGTCTTGCAGGTGGTTTTATCAAAACTCAGAACAATAAAGATGCTATTAAGATTGTTGATATAAACGGAAATCAGCTTTCTAAGACTGATATTATAACTCCGGAAACTACAATTACTGCAGACACAAACTCTGGTTTGTATTACTTTAATTTGTATGCTCCTGTTGTTACAACAGTATTAACACTTATTTCTACAACACTTTCTATTCTCGCAGTTACCGGCGTATTCAAATAAAAGATTATCGGGTCAAGCCCGATAATAACATAAAAATCTTAAAAAAAAATCCCGCTCAAATGAGCGGGATTTTTTATTGCCTCGTATAAAGACTATGCTTTATTCAAGCGGCTTTCGAGGTCGTCAAGAATGGCATTAAGTTCTTTTGGAAGATGCTTTCCGAATTTTGGATAGTGGTTTTCACGAATATCCTTAACTTCTTTCTTCCAGCCTTCTACATCTACCTTGAGAAT
>JAEEGK010016319.1_pt1 | contig 16345 bp, 10 predicted proteins | sample 8958771 | NCBI WGS metagenome assembly JAEEGK01 (sample SAMN16246547, study PRJNA631951) | gut metagenome | biome: gut microbiome; feature: rumen; material: SC-attached | host: Bos | place: Iran: Karaj | collected 2018-10 | reverse complement strand
CCGTCTTTTCGATCAGGTTTTTCAGCTTCCCCGTTGCCTTCACCACCGCCGTGGGCTTTGTCCCCTCCCGCACGGCAAGGCCGGCGGAGTCATACCCCCGATACTCCAACATGCTCAATCCGTTGAGCAGAATGGGGGCCGCCGCCCTATGACCGGTGAAACCTACGATGCCGCACATATGGTGTACTTCCTTTGTTTTTATGGTATGTACTTTTTTCTTTTCGGGGGAAAAGAAAAAAGTACCAAAAAGAAAAGCCTATGGGTGATGCAAAGCTTCAGCCGAACAGATTGTCCCGGATCAAAGTCAGAACATCCCTTCGCCTTCTCTTTTTCGGTTCCTTTTTCTCTTCTCCTGAGGGTGCGAAGCTGAGCGCTGCCTGTGGCAGATTCAGCGATGCGAAGCACGGGCAAAACAAGGAGAAATCGAACGTAGTGAGAATTTTGACTATGTTTTGCCCATGGATGAAAAAGGAACAAAAGATACTATATCCCCTTTTTCAAAATCGTCAAGAGCCTTTGGGCCGCTGCCGCCGTGTCCGTGGGGCTGCCGAAGCAGGACAGGCGCACGTAGTTCGCCCCGCCTGCGCCGAAGCCTTCGCCGGGGGTGACGACCACCTGGGCCTCGCGGAGCAGATGGTCAAAGAACGCCCAGCCGCTCATGCCCTCCGGGCAGGCCAGCCAAAGATAGGGCGCGTTGCGACCGCCGGTGACCCAAAGGCCCGCCTTTCTCAGCGCCTCCGCAAGGATGCGCCCGTTTTCCTGGCAAACAGCGATCGCCCGCCGGTTCTGCCGGAAGCCCTCCGGCGACAGGGCCGCCTCCCCCGCCCGCTGCAGCACATAGCTGACGCCGTTGGTCCGGGTGGTCCGATCCTGCTTCCACATATCGTGGAGGGAGCAGCCCTCCCGCACCAACGCCTTCGGCACCACGGTGTAGCCCAGGCGCATGCCCGTGAACCCCGCCGTCTTGGACAGGGAGCAGATCTCGATGGCGCAGCTTTCGGCTTCCGGGAGCTCATAGATGCTGTGGGGCACGTCCTCGTCCTGGACGAAGGCTTCGTAGGCGGCGTCGAAGATGATCACCGCCTGTCGGGCGTTGGCCCAGTCCACCCACCGCTGGAGTTGCCGCCGGGTGTAAGCTGTGCCTGTGGGGTTGTTGGGGGAACAGAGGTAGACCAGATCGGCGTCCAGATCCTCCGAGGGCAAGGGCAAAAAGCCATTTTCCCGGTTCCCCATGAGGGAAAGGACCGTCCGCCCCGCCATGCGGCTGGTGTCCACATAGGCGGGATAGGCGGGCTCCGCCACCAGGACCCGGGCACGGATGGAAAAAAGGTTCCCCATGGCGCCAAGATCGTCCGCAGCGCCGCTGGAGATGAAGATCTCTCCAGGAGAAAGATGTACGCCCCGCCGCTCATAGTAAGCCGCCACCGCCGCCTTCATAAAGGCCGCGCCGGTTTCAGGTTGATAGCCGTGGAAGGTTTCAACTCGGCCCTGCTCGTCGACGGCCCGGCGCAGGGCTTCCAGGACCACGGGCGACAGAGGCCCCGTCACGTCCCCCACCCCCAGCCGCAACAGCTTTTGATCGGGGTGGGCGGCCGCATAGGCTGACACCCGTTCCCCGATTTCCGTGAAAAAGAAGGCGGGGGGCAGCTGCCCGTAGGCGACGTTGATCTTCATATCTGGATCTCTCCCTGAAAAACGGTCACGGCAGGGCCTGTCATGAACAGAGCATCGTCCTCTGCCGTGACAAAAAGATTTCCGCCGTCCAGCACGACCTCAACGGGCTGGTTTCCGGGACAGAGCCCCTGCTTGACCGCGGCGTAGACCGCCGCACAGGCCCCCGTGCCACAGGCCAACGTGACGCCGCAGCCCCGCTCCCAGACCCGCATTCGGAGCTTGTGGGGGGACAGGACCTGGACGAATTCCACGTTGACGCCCTCTGAGAACCGGGGATCCCTTTCGATCCGGGGCCCCCAAAGGGGCAGAGGCAGGTCCTCCACGCTTTGAGAAAAAACCACCAAATGGGGATTGCCCGTAGAGACAAGGGTTCCCGCACCCATGCCCTCGGACAGAAAAACGTTGGTATGCTCCACCGCGGCGCGGCCCATATTCACCGTGACGCTTTTGACCTCGTCTTGCTCCACTGTCAGCGTCAGGGTCTTGACCCCGGACAGGGTCTCCACAGTGATCTGCTTTTGACGCACCAGGCCCTTGTCATAGAGATACTTGCCCACGCAGCGGATGCCGTTGCCGCACATCTTCGCCTCGCTGCCGTCGGCGTTGAAGATACGCATCCCGAAATCCGCATTTTCGGAGGGCGTGATCCAGATCATGCCGTCGGACCCGGGGCCGAAGTGCCGGTCCGAGAGGCGCACGGACCATTCCGCCGCGTCCTCCGGCGCGGGGCCGAAGACGTAGAGATAGTCGTTGCCCAGGCCCTGCATTTTCGTGAACTTCATAGAGTTATCTCCTTCGTGCTCGTCAGTACTCGATCTCGCCGGTGTAGACCAGGCGCGTGTCCCCCGTGAGGGTGACCCCCTCGTCCGTATAGCGGACGATGAGCTCGCCCCCCTTGCAGCGCACGGAGATGTCCCGGTCCCGGTCGCAGAGGCCCAGCTCCGCCGCGGCCACCGCCGCAGCGCAGGCCCCGGTGCCGCAGGCCATGGTCTCCCCGCTGCCCCGCTCCCAGACCCGCATCTTCACGGTTCCGGGGTTCACCACCCGCACGAACTCCGTGTTGATGCGCTCCGGGAAATACTTCGCGTTTTCAAAAAGGGGTCCCAGGCGCCCGATGTCCACCCCGTCCACCCGGGGACAGAAGACCACGGCGTGGGGGTTTCCCATGTCCACGCAGGTGATGCGCCATTCCTCCCCGCCGATCTCCGCGGGATAATCCACGAATCTCTTTCCCGGCAGGGAGAAATGGTGGGCGCTCATATCCAGGGAGGCCCGGCCCATGTCCACGCTGGCGGAGGTGACGAGGCCGTCCGTGGTGTAGACCTTCACACGCCGGACGCCGCCGGCGGTCTCGATGTCGATCTCCTCCCCCTCGGCCAGGCCCCGGTCGTGAAGATACTTCGCCATGCAGCGCAGGGCGTTGCCCGCCATGGCCCCCTCAGAGCCGTCGGCGTTGAACATGCGCATCCTCGCAGCCGCTTTTTCCGAATGCTCCATGAGAACCAGCCCGTCGGCTCCCACGCCGGAATGCCGCTCGCAGAAGGTGACGCAGAGGGATTCCGGGCAGGTGATGGATCCGTCGAAGTTCTCCATGAAGATATAGTCGTTGCCGCAGGTCTCCAGCTTGGCGAAGGGCAGCTTCCGCTTCTCCGTCCGCAGATGGCAGATGTCCGCCAGCTCCGTGTTGTACAGGGTGTAGCGGCAGGCCAGGATGTCCGCCAGGGCCCGGGCCGTGTCCAGGCTGGTGAGGCAGGGGATGCCCAGCTGCACGCAGCGGCGGTTGAGGCGGATGAAATCCCGGATGTAGGCAGGGCGGGCGGAGCCTGTGAGGATCACATAGTCGATCTGCCCCGTCTCCAGGAGGCGCAGCACCCTTCCGTCCTGCCCCAGCTTCCCCACGATCTCCACCTCCGTGCCCAGCCGCCGGATCTCCCCGGCGGTGCCCTCCGTGGCCCAGATGCGGAAGCCCAGCTCGTCCAGCCGCCGGGCAATCTCCACGATCTCCGGCTGGTCCCGCCGGTTGACGGAGATGAGAACGCCGCCGTGAGAGTGCTTCTCCACATGGTAGCCCGCGGAAATGAGGCCCTTGAACAGGGCTTCCCGCAGGTTTTTCCCCACGCCCAGCACTTCCCCCGTAGACTTCATCTCCGGGCTGAGGGCGGCGTTGGCGTCGGCGATCTTTTCAAAGGAGAAAACGGGCACCTTCACCGCCACGTAGGGGGGCCGCCGGTACAGCCCCGTGCCGTAGCCCAGGGCGGCCAGGGGCTGGCCCAGCATAACCCGGGCGGCCAGGTCCACCATGGGCACCCCGGAAACCTTGGAGATATAGGGCACCGTGCGGGAGGCCCGGGGGTTCAGCTCGATGACGTAGAGCTCTCCGTGATAGATGAGGTACTGGATGTTCACCAGACCCTTCGTCCCCAGGGCCAGGGCCAGCTTCTCCGAACAGTCGGTGATGGTCCTCAGCATCCGGTCCCCGATGGAGAAGGGAGGGTAGACGGCAATGGAGTCCCCGCTGTGGACGCCGGAGCGCTCGATATGCTGCATGACCCCGGGGATCAGCACGTCCTTCCCGTCGGAGATGACGTCCACCTCCAGCTCCGTGCCCATGAGGTACTGGTCCACCAGCACCGGGTTCTCGATCTTCCCCCGGAGGATGACCTCCATATAGGTGCGCACGTCCTCCTCCGTGTGGGCGATCACCATGTTCTGCCCGCCGATGACGTAGCTGGGGCGCAGCAGCACGGGGTAGCCCAGCTCCCCGGCGGCTGCCAGGGCCTCCGCCATGCCGGTGACGGCCCGGCCCCGGGGGCGGCGGATATGGAAGCGCTCCAGCAGAGCGTCGAACTGCTCCCGGTCCTCCGCCATGTCGATGCTCTCCGCACTGGTGCCCAGGATGGGGACGCCCCGGGAATCCAGGAACTTCGCCAGACGCACGGCGGTCTGGCCCCCGAAGGCCACTACCACCCCCACGGGCTTCTCCGCGGCGATCACCTGCAGCACGTCCTCCTCCGTCAGCGGCTCGAAGTAGAGGCGGTCGGCGGTGTCGTAGTCGGTGGAGACGGTCTCAGGGTTATTGTTGACGATGACCGCCTCGTAGCCCAGAGCCTTCAGCGTCCGCACGCAGTGGACGGAGGAATAGTCGAATTCGATGCCCTGGCCGATGCGGATGGGACCGGAGCCCAGCACCAGCACCACGGGCTTTCCCGAGCGGGGGAAGGCCCGGGCCTCGCAGTATTCGTCGAAGGTACCGTAGAAATAGGGGGTCTCCGCGTCGAATTCCGCGGCGCAGGTGTCCACCATGCGGTAGGCGGCCTCCGCCTTCGGGCAGGGCAGGGCCTCCGCCCCGCTGAGACGCAGGAGGGCCCCGTCCGTGTAGCCCAGGCGCTTCCCCTCGGCGTAGGCTTCCGCCGAGAGGGCCCCGGGGAGGCTGCGCTCGAACGCCGCCAGATGCCGGAGCTTATGGAGGAAAAAGCGGTCGATGCGCGTGATCTCATGGATCTCGTCCACGGTGACGCCGCTCTTCAGGGCTTCGAAGACGGTGAAGAGCCGCCGGTCGTCCGCCGCCTTCAGCCGCTCCCGGATGGGCGACGGATCGTCGGAAGCCCGGTTCAGGGTGTCCATGCCGATCTCCGCGCCGCGGACGGCCTTCATCAGGGCGGCCTCGAAGGAGGGAGCGATGGCCATGACCTCTCCCGTGGCCTTCATCTGGGTGCCCAGAAGACGGCTCGCGTCGGCAAATTTGTCGAAGGGCCACTTGGGGAATTTCACCACCACGTAGTCCAGGGCGGGCTCGAAGCAAGCGCAGGTCTTTCCCGTGATGTCGTTTTTGATCTCGTCCAGGGTGTAGCCCAGGGCGATCTTGGCCGTGATCTTGGCGATGGGGTAGCCCGTGGCCTTGGAGGCCAGGGCGGAGGAGCGGGAGACCCGGGGATTCACCTCGATCACCGCGTATTCGAAGCTCTCAGGATCCAGGGCCAGCTGTACGTTGCAGCCCCCCACGATGCCCAGGTGGGCGATGATGTCCAGGGAAGCCGAGCGCAGCATCTGGTATTCCCGGTCCGCCAGGGTGAGGGCCGGCGCCACCACGATGCTGTCCCCCGTGTGGATGCCCACGGGGTCCACGTTCTCCATGCTGCAGACGGCCACGGCGTTCCCCGCCGCGTCCCGCATGGTCTCGAATTCGATCTCCTTCCACCCGGCGATGGAGCGCTCGATAAGGATCTGGGTGATGGGAGAGGTCTCCAGCCCCGTGTGGGCGATGGCCCGCAGCTCCGCCGGGTCGTGGGCCGTGCCGCCGCCCCCGCCTCCCAGAGTGAAGGCGGGCCGGATGATGACGGGATAGCCGATCCGCTCGGCGGCGGCCAGGGCCTCCTCCTCCGTCACGGCGATCTCCGAGGGCAGCACCGGCTGGCCGATGGCCTCCATGGCCTCCTTGAAGAGCTTGCGGTCCTCCGCCCGGGATATGGCCGCGGCGTCGGTGCCCAGGAGGCGTACCCCGTATTTCTCCAGCACCCCGGCCTTGCTCAGCTGCATGGCCAGGGTGAGGCCCGTCTGCCCCCCCAGGCCTGCCAGAAGGCTGTCGGGCCTTTCGATGCGGATGATGCGCTCCAGGGTCTCCGCGGTCAGGGGCTCCAGATAGACCGCATCCGCCATGTCCCGGTCGGTCATGATGGTGGCGGGGTTGGAATTCACCAGCACCGTCCGCACCCCGGCCTCCTTCAGCACCCGGCAGGCCTGGGTGCCCGCATAGTCGAATTCCGCCGCCTGCCCGATGACGATGGGGCCGGAGCCGATGAGCAGCACGGTCTCGATGCTTTTGTCCAGCGGCATTACGGCTCGCCTCCTTCCATCAGGCGCAGAAAACGGTCGAAGAGAAAGCCCGTGTCCTTCGGGCCCGCGCAGGCCTCCGGATGGAACTGCACCGTGAAGGCCCGGAGCCCGGGGTAGTCCAGGCCCTCGCAGCTCCCGTCGTTGGCGTTCAGGAAGCTGAGACGGGCGCCGGGCACCCCCTCGGCCACGGCGTAGCCGTGGTTTTGGGTGGTGATGTAAGTCCTTTTCCCCTCCGCCTCCCTCACCGGCTGGTTCACCCCCCGGTGGCCGAATTTCAGCTTGTAGGTGCTGCCGCCGGCGGCCAGGGCCGTGAGCTGATGCCCCAGGCAGATGCCGAAGAGGGGGAGGGCCCCCAGCAGCTTTTCGATCTGGGCGATCTCGAAGGTATTTTCCGCCGGGTCCCCGGGGCCGTTAGAGAGCATGACCCCGTCGAAATCCCCCGCCAGGATCTCTTCCGCGGGGGAGGACGCCGGGAACACCGTGACGGCGCAGCCTCTGTTTCGCAGCTCCCGCAGGATGTTCTTCTTCATGCCGTAGTCCAGCAGGGCCACCCTGTATTTCTCCGCGCCCTCCGCCGGACAGACGTGCTTTTCTCCGCAGGTAACGGCCTCCACCGCCCCCGTCACCCGATAGCTTTTCAGGGCGGTCAGGTCCTCCGGGACCCGGTCGCAGATCACGGCGTTCATAACGCCCCGGGAGCGCAGGAGCCGGGTGATGTATCGGGTGTCCACCCCCATAAGGCCGGGGATGCCCTTCTCCTTCAGAAGGGCGTCCAGCGTCCCCTGCGCACGGAAGTTGGAGGGGTCCCCGCAGGTTTCCCGGACCACATAGCCCCGGAGCCGGGGCTCCCCCTCGAAATCCTCGGGGATGACCCCGTAGTTCCCTATGAGGGGGAAGGTCTGCAGGACGATCTGGCCGCAGTAGCTGGGGTCCGTGAGGGTTTCCAGATAGCCCCCCATGCCGGTGGTGAACACCAGCTCCCCCAGGCAATCTTCCTCTGCGCCGAAGCGGAAGCCGGGAAAGACCTGCCCGTCCTCCAGCACGAGATAAGCCTTTTTCATGGCGCGCCGCCTTTCATTCGTATTCTACCGTGGCGGGGGGCTTGGAGGTGACGTCGTAGAACACCCGGTTCACGCCGGGGACCTCGTTGACGATGCGGGAGGAGACCCGGTCCAGCAGCTCCCAGGGGAGACGCGCCCAGTCGGCGGTCATGAAATCCTCCGTGCTGACGGCCCGGAGAGCCACCGCCCGCTCGTAGCTCCGCCCGTCCCCCTTGACGCCCACGCTGCGCAGGTTCGTGAGGGCGGCGAAGTATTGCCCCGCGGCCCCCGTCAGTCCCGCGGCGGCCATTTCCTCCCGGAAAACGGCGTCCGCCTCCCGGAGGATCGCCAGCTTTTCCGCCGTCACCGCGCCCAGGATGCGGATGGCGAGGCCCGGTCCCGGGAAGGGCTGGCGGCTCACCAGGCTTTCCGGCAGACCCAGCTCCCGGCCCAGAAGCCGCACTTCATCCTTGAAGAGGCTCCGCAGAGGCTCCAGGATGCCCTTGAAGCCCACCTCCGCGGGCAGGCCTCCCACGTTGTGATGGCTCTTGATGACCGCGGCGGAACCCGCGCCGGACTCGATCACGTCCGGGTAGATGGTGCCCTGGGCCAGAAATTCGATCGTCCCCAGCTTCCGGCTCTCCTCCTCGAAGACCCGTATGAATTCCTCCCCGATGCGCTTCCGCTTTTCTTCCGGCTGACGCACGCCCTTCAGCCGCCGGAGGAAGCGTTCCCCGGCATCCACCCGGATGAAGTCCAGCTTTCGCCCGGCGAAGGCGGCTTCCACCTCGTCCCCCTCGTTTTTCCTGAGGAGGCCGTGGTCCACGAAGACGCAGGTGAGCTTCTCCCCCACCGCCTCGTCCAGCAGAGCCGCGCAGACGGAGGAATCCACGCCCCCGGACAGGGCCAGGAGCACCCGTCCTTCCCCGATCTGTTTCCGCAGGGCGGACACGGCGGACGCCCGGAAGCTCTCCATGCGCCAGTCCCCCCGGAGGGCGCAGACCTCAAAGAGGAAATTGCGGAGGACGGCCGTTCCCTCCTCCGTATGCCTCACCTCCGGGTGGAACTGCACGCCGTAGAAGCGCCGTTCTTCATCCCCCATGGCGGCGCAGGGGCAGGCTTCGCTCCTGGCAAGGGCCCGAAAACCTCCGGGGAGCCGGGAGATATAGTCCCCGTGGCTCATCCAGACGACGCTCCGGGTCGGCAGTCCCCGAAAGAGGGGACTGCCGACCTGAAATTCCGTTTCCGTTTTTCCGTATTCCCTGGCCCCGTCCGACTGGGCGGGGACCACCTCTCCCCCCAGGAGCCGGGCCAGGAGCTGGCAGCCGTAGCAGATGCCCAGGATAGGCACCCCCAGCCGGAAGACCTTCGGGTCGACGGTGGGGGCCCCCTCCTCATATACGCTGTGGGGCCCGCCGGTGAAGATGATGCCGGCGGGGCCGAAGGCTCTGATCTCCTCCATGCTCACGGTGCAGGGCCGCAGCTCGCAGTATACGTGCTGCTCCCGCACCCTGCGGGCGATGAGCTGGTCGTACTGCCCCCCGAAATCCAGGATCAGGATCCGCTCGTCCCTCATGGCTCCACCTCAGTTGGCCACGTACATCTGCCGGTAGGGGTTGGCGCTGTCCGGCGTCACTACGGTGAAGGGAGAGGACAGGATATGGGAGCGGTCCAGGCCGAAGAGGGCGCAGTATTCCTCCAGATAGTCCCCGATCTCCTCCAGGTCCTCCGGGGAGGCGGAACGGGCCGTCACCTGCTTCGGGAAGCGCAGGTCCCGGCAGTCGGAGCGGAGGAAGAGCTTGCCTCCGTGCATCCCCGTGCAGGGATAGTTGGAGACGATGGGCCGCCCGTCGGTGTGCAGGCCCAGCACGACGAGGATGCCCCCCGCCTGGTATTCCCCCAGGAAGGAGCCCGCCCGGCCCCCGATGATGATGACCGGCAGATGTTCCTTATAGGCCTTCATGTGGATGCCCGTGCGGTAGCCCGCATTGCCCCGGACGTAGATCTTCCCGCCCCGCATGGCGTAGCCCGCCGTGTCGCCGATGCTGCCGTGGACGAGGATAGTCCCGGCGTTCATGGTGTCCCCCACGGCGTCCTGGGCGTTGCCGAAGACCTCCAGCTCCCCGCCGTTGAGGTAGGCTCCCAGGGCGTTTCCGGGGATCCCGTGGATGCGGATCTTCCGATTCCCCATGCCCGCGCCGATGAAGCGCTGGCCCAGGCAGCCCTGGAGCTCGATATCCCCCTCCGTGCGCCGGAGGAGCCCGTTGAGCTCGGTGAATTCCATGCCCGTGGCGTCGATCGTGCGCATCATACCGCACCTCCCAGCTTCTCTGCTCTGTAGGCCCTCCCCAGGGGCAGCAGGGAGGGCGCCTTCTTCAGGGCCTCCAGGTCCACACTCTCCAGGGGCGTCCGCTCCCGGATGAGGGAAGTGTAGATCCCCGCCCTGGCCACGTCCCCGATGAGGATGAAGCCCGTGAGCACCCCGTCCTTCGCGAAGAGCTTTTTGCAGCCGTCCTCCGCGACCTCGGTATAGATCGGCTCCGTATAGCTGCCCGCGCTCATGATGTGCAGGCCGAAGAAGCCGATGGAGTTCATCTTTATGCCCTTGTCGAAAACCTCGGCGCCGCCGGCCATGTTGGCCCCGGCGCAGAAGCCCTGTAGAGCGGCGTTGGGCAGCACCGCCAGCACCCCCGGCTCCCCGGCGCTTACGTCCATGGATTCCGTGCAGTCCCCCGCCGCCCAGATTTTCGGCAGGCTGGTCTCCTGCTTTTCGTTCACCCGGATGCCCCGGCCCACATCGCCGCCCGCAGCGGCAAAGAGCCCCGTTTCGGGGCGGACGCCGATGGCGATGACCAGCACGTCGAATTCCAGGGTCTCCCCGCTCTGCATATGGGCCTTCTGCCCCTCAAAGCGGGTGACGGTGTTCCCCAGCAGCAGGCGGAGGCCGCTTTTGACCAGGTGCCGTTCCAGGATGGGGGCGCAGTCGGGGTCCAGGTTCGCGCTCATGGCGTGCTCCGCCAGGTCGCAGACCGTAACGCTGCCCGCCCGGTCCCGCAGGCCCTCGGCACATTTGAGGCCGATGAAGCCCGCGCCGACGACGAGCACCCGGCTCTCCTTCGTGACGGTCTGCTCCAGGGCCAGGGCGTCGGCCATGGTGGTGAAGAAGAAGCGCTTTTCCACCGTTTCCAGGCCCTCAAAGCGGGGCGAGAAGGGATGGGAGCCGGTGCAGACGCAGAGGGCGTCGTAGGGGAGCCTTGCGCCGGTGGAAAGGGTGAGCTCCCCGGCCGCCGGATCCAGCTTTTCCGCGGCCGCGGCGTGGAGCGCCGTCACCCGGTTTTTCTCATAGAAGTCCTCGCCCCGCCAGCTCATGCGCCGGAGGTCGGTCTTCCCCTCCAGATAATAGGAGATGAGGGGACGCCCGTAGTTGGACGTCTCTTCGGCGGCGACCAGGGTGATCTCCCCCTCCGGGTCCCGGCTGCGGATGCCCTCCACGCAGCTGACCCCGGCGATGCCGCCGCCCACGATGACGTATCGCTTCATACCGTTTCCTCCTCCCGCTCCTCATAGACGATGGCCCGGTTGGGGCAGCCGGCGGCGCAGGCGGGCTCCCCGCAGGCGTTTTTCAGGCAGAGCTCGCACTTCATGGCCGCCCCGTCCGGCCCCGGCAGCACCGCCCCGTAGGGGCAGAGCAGCACGCAGGTGAGGCAGCCCACGCACTTTTCCCGATCGATGCACACCGTGCCGCCCTCCTTGTGCAGAGCGCCGGAGATGCAGCCCCGGATGCAGATGGGGTCCCTGCAGTGGCGGCAGGAGACGGCATAGGTGACGTCCCCTTCCCCCTCCACCCGGATCCGGGGAAGGATGGGCTTCCCCTTCAGGGCAGTCACCATGTCCCGGGCCCCGGAATTGGCAAAGGCGCAGTTATATTCGCAGAGATGGCAGCCCAGACACCACTCTTCGTTCACATATACCCGTTTCAACTTGATTCCCCCTCATATCATCCCTTGGCCCGCTGCGCGGGCGGCCCTCGTCAGTCGCCCTCGGCGGCAGCTTCCCCCGGGGAAGCCGGGGAGCGTCTGCCGTGACCCTCGTCCCCGGTGCGGGGAGCGAAGCGCGGCCTCCTCAAATGAAATGGCGGCGCCGTTTCGTTTGACGTCACTCTCCCGCGTGGGACACGCCCAGGATACGGAGTTCGGTTTCGTTCAGGCCCACGCCCCGGAGCATGAGCCGGTTGCCCCGCAGGGCCTCGATGGAGTTGATGCCCATGCCCCCCATGAGCTCCATGATCTCCCGCTTCCAGGCGGTCATGAGGTTGATGAGCCGCTGGGAGCCGATATCCGGGTTCAGGCGCTTGGCCAGGTCCGGCCGCTGGGTGGCGATGCCCCAGTTGCATTTGCCGCTCTGACAGGTGCGGCAGAGGTGGCAGCCCAGGGCCAGCACGGCGGCGGTGGCGATGTAGCAGGCGTCGGCCCCCAGGGCCACGGCCTTCACCACGTCGGCGGAGGAACGGATGGAGCCGCCGGCCACCAGACTCACCCGGTCCCGGATGCCCTCCTCCCGCAGACGGGCGTCCACGGAGGCCAGGGCCAGCTCGATGGGGATGCCCACGTGGTCCCGGATGCGGGTGGGAGCCGCGCCGGTGCCGCCCCGGAATCCGTCGATGGCGATGATGTCCGCGCCGCTGCGGGCGATGCCGCTGGCAATGGCCGCGATGTTGTGGACGGCGGCCACCTTCACGATCACCGGCTTCACGTGCCCCGTGGCCTCCTTCAGAGACCAGACCAGCTGCCGCAGGTCCTCGATGGAATAGATATCGTGATGGGGGGCGGGGGAAATGGCGTCGGAGCCCTCGGGGATCATGCGGGTGCGGCTCACGTCCGGCCCTACCTTGGCCCCGGGCAGGTGCCCGCCGATGCCTGGCTTGGCCCCCTGGCCCATTTTGATCTCGATGGCGGCTCCCGCCTGGAGGAAGTCCTCGTGCACGCCGAAGCGCCCGGAGGCCACCTGCACGATGGTGTTGGGTCCGTACTTGTAGAAATCCTCGTGGAGCCCGCCCTCGCCGGTGTTGTAGCAGGTGCCCAGCGCCGTGGCCGCCCGGGCCAGGGAGGCATGGGCGTTGTAGCTGATGGAGCCGTAGCTCATGGCGGAGAACATCACCGGGATATCCAGCTCCAGCTGGGGGGTGAGCTCCGTTTTCAGCTTCCCGTTCCCGTCCCGCTCCAGCGTTTTCGGCTTTTTTCCCAGGAAGACCCGGGTCTCCATAGGTTCCCGCAGGGGATCGATGGAGGGGTTCGTCACCTGGGAGGCGTTGATGAGGAGCTTGTCCCAGTAGACCGGCAGGGGCTTGGGGTTCCCCATGGAGGAGAGGAGCACGCCGCCGGATTCCGCCTGCTTGTAGACCTCCCGGATGGTATCGGAATCCCAGTTGGCGTTCTCCCGGAGGCGGCAGTCGCTGCGGACGATCTTCAAGGCCCGGGTGGGGCAGAGGGAAACGCAGCGCTGGCAGTTGACGCACTTGGACTCGTCCGAAAAGACCCGGTCCCGGGCCGCGTCGTAGAAATGCACCTCGTTGGCGCACTGCCGCTCGCAGACCCGGCAGCGGATGCAGCGGTCGTCGTTCCGCACGACCTCGAACTCAGGAAAAAGGAAGTTGATCCCGCTCATCAACAGCACCCCTCTCTCACCCGGACGATGACCGGCTCCCCGCCGGCGGGGGCATAGAAATTCTCCGCTGCGGGCTCCATGGCCCGGATGGCGGCCTCCTCGGAGGCGATGAACACCCGGTCGCCCTTCTCCGCCGTCACCATGCTGCGGAGCTTCAGCCGGTCGTTGAGGGCCATGAGGCCCCCGTGGAAGCCCAGCACGATGGAGAAGGGTCCGGTGACCAGGAGGCTGGGGAAGACGGTGCGCAGATAGGTGAGCTCCCGCTTCTCCGCCTCCGGCATCCGCTCGATGGTCTCCCAGAAGGGAGCCGCGATGACGGAGGCCGTCTCCTCCAGGGTGAGGCCCTGCTTGCGCAGGAGGTAATCGGCAATATAGGTGATGACCTCTGTATCCGTCTGCAGGGTGCACTTGTAGCCGTACATTTCGATGCAGCGGCGGTTGGCGTCGTAGGAGGAGATCTCCCCGTTGTGGACCACGGTCCAGTCCAGCAGGGCGAAGGGATGGGCCCCGCCCCACCAGCCGGGGGTATTGGTGGGATAGCGGCCGTGGGCCGTCCAGGAATAGGCCCCGTAGTCCTCCAGCCGGTAGAATTCGCCCACGTCCTCCGGGAAGCCCACGGCCTTGAAGACCCCCATGTTCTTCCCGCTGGAGAAGACGTAGGCTCCGGTGATGGCGGTGTTGATATGCATGACCACCCGGGCGATATATTCATTTTCGTCCACCTGCATGCTGGCCAGCACCGAGCGCAGAGGGGTGACGAAATAGCGCCAGATCAGGGGCTCGTCCGTGATGGCGGGGATCGTGCGGGTGGGGATCACCTCCGCCTTCACCAGCTCCAGGGCGCCCTTCAGATAATCCTCGCAGTCCTTCTTGGCCTCCTTGCCGGAGAAGAACAGGTGCAGGGCGAAAAGCTCCCGGTATTCCGGATAGATGCCGTAGCCCGCAAAGCCGCCCCCCAGACCATTGGAGCGCTCGTGCATGGGCTTCATGCTCTCAATGATCTTTTCCCCGCTCATCCGCTCCCCGTTTCTGGAGATCACAGCAGAGATGGCGCAGCCGGAGGGATTGCGGAACTGGCCTTCCAATACGCGCATGGACTTCATCTCCTTTTTCATCCCGAAAACGTGAAAAAGAGCAGAGGCACCCTCGGAAAGCGCGCAGCTTCCCAAAGAGCGCCTTTGCTCTTGCTCACAGCATACGCCCCCGGCGCGCCGTTGTCAACCGGGGACGCGACGAAATTTTCTTTTCGAAACGGGCGGGTTTTTTGCAATTTGACGGTTGACATCCTGCAAAAAGAGGCGTATCATGCGGCCATCGGAAGACAACGGCGTCTTTCGGGCGAGAGCCTGAACGCCGCTGTCTTCCTTTTTTGTTTTCCATCATTACCATACTTAAACCGCGCGGACACTGGAAAGGAGCGTTCAGGATGACGACTGTAACGGAAATTTTTGCCAGCAGGGTATTTGACGACAAGGTGATGCGGGCGCGGCTGCCCGGGAAGGTCTACCGCTCCCTGCGGGAAACCATCGACCGGGGCATGCCCCTGGATCAGAACCTGGCCAACGCCGTGGCGGAGGCCATGTGCGCCTGGGCCGTAGAGAACGGCGCCACCCACTTCACCCACTGGTTCCAGCCGCTCACCGGCATCACCGCCGAGAAGCACGACGGCTTCCTGAATCCCGCTCCCGACGGCCGCGTCATCATGGAGCTGACGGGCAAGGAGCTCATCCAGGGTGAGCCGGACGCCTCCAGCTTCCCCTCCGGCGGCCTCCGGGCCACCTTCGAAGCACGGGGCTACACCGCCTGGGATCCCAGCAGCTACGCATTCATTAAAGAAAAGACCCTGTGCATCCCCACGGCCTTCTGTTCCTACGGGGGCGAGGCTCTGGACAAGAAGACTCCCCTGCTGCGGAGCATGGAGGCCCTGAACCGCCAGGCCCTGCGCATCCTTCGCCTCTTCGGCGGCAGCGAGGTAAAGCGGGTCGTCACCAATGTGGGGCCGGAGCAGGAATACTTCCTGGTGGACCGGGAGATGTATCTGAAGCGGCGGGACCTGATCTACACCGGGCGCACCCTCTTCGGGGCCAAAGCCCCCAAGGGACAGGAGCTGGAGGACCACTACTTCGGCGCCATCAAGCCCCGGGTGCAGGCCTACATGGAGGATCTCAACGAGGAGCTGTGGAAGCTGGGCGTGCTGGCCAAGACGGAGCACAACGAGGTCGCCCCGGCCCAGCACGAGCTGGCCCCCATCTATTCCTCCACCAACGTGGCCACCGACCACAACCAGCTCACCATGGAGATCATGAAGAAGGTGGCCCGGAGGCACGGTCTGGTATGCCTCCTGCATGAAAAGCCCTTCGCCGGGGTGAACGGCTCCGGGAAGCACAACAACTGGTCGATGTCCACGGACACGGGAGAAAACCTCCTGTCCCCCGGCGAGACCCCCTATGAGAACGCCCGCTTCCTGCTGTTCCTGGTGGCGGTCATCAAGGCGGTGGACGAATATGCTGACCTGCTGCGCCTGGCGGTGGCCACAGCGGGGAACGATCATCGCCTGGGGGCCAACGAAGCGCCGCCTGCAGTGGTCTCCATGTTCCTGGGGGATGAACGGAACGCGGTGCTGGAGGCCATCGAGACGGACAGTCCCTATGCCGGAGCGGAAAAGAGGACGCTGAAGCTGGGAGTGGACAGCCTGCCCCGGTTCACCCGGGATACCACGGACCGGAACCGCACCTCTCCCTTCGCGTTTACCGGAAACAAGTTTGAGTTCCGTTCCGTCGGCGCCTCCGATTCCATCGCGGACGCCAACGTCGTGCTGAACACCATCGTTGCCGAGAGCCTCCGATGCTTCGCGGACGAACTGGAACAGGCCGCTGATTTCCGTTCCGCCCTGCACGATCTGATCGTCCGTACCATCAAGGAGCACAAGCGCATCATCTTTAACGGAAACAATTATACGGATGAATGGATCAGGGAAGCGGAACGCCGCGGCCTGCTCCGTCTGGATTCCACGGTGGACGCGCTCCCGTGCTATGTGACGGATAAAAATATCGCCCTGTTCGAGCGCCATCAGGTTCTCTCCCGTTCGGAACTCCGGTCCAGGATGGATATCGGGCTGGACGCCTATGCCAAGA
>JAEEGK010016318.1_pt1 | contig 16346 bp, 10 predicted proteins | sample 8958771 | NCBI WGS metagenome assembly JAEEGK01 (sample SAMN16246547, study PRJNA631951) | gut metagenome | biome: gut microbiome; feature: rumen; material: SC-attached | host: Bos | place: Iran: Karaj | collected 2018-10 | reverse complement strand
TGAATTCTCTCTTCTTCCTCTTTTCTTTTTCTTTCTTCTTCTTCTTCTTTTTCTTTTTGTATTCTTTCTTCTTCTTCTTTTCTTTTTCTTTCTTCTTCTTCTTCTTTTTCTTTTTGAATTCTCTCTTCTTCTTCTTTTCTTTTTCTCTCTTCTTCTTCTTTTATATTTTTTTGTTCCTCAATTTCTTCGTCAATAATTTCAAAATTTTCTTCTTCTTCTTTTTTTCTTCTTTCCTCATCTTCTTCTATTCTTCTTCTTTCTTCTTCTTCTTCTCTTCTCTTTTTTTCTTCTTCTTCTCTTTTTTTTCTTTCCTCTTCTTCTTTTCTTCTTTTTTTTTCTTCTTCTTCTTTTTTTTTTCTTTTCTCTTCTTCTTCTTTTTTCCTTTTTTTCTCTTCTTCTTCTTTTTTTCTTTTTTTTTCTTCTTCTTCTTTTTTTCTTTTCTCTTCTTCTTCTTCTTTTTTTCTTTTCTCTCCTTCTTCTTCTTTTTTCTTTTTTATATCTTCATCTCTTTTTTTAGATTTTAATTTTTTATTCTTTTCTTCAATTTCATTTTGTTTTTGTTGAATATAATCACTCATAGAATGATCTTCCTTTTCATCTTCTTCATATTCATTTTTTTGTTCTTCTCTTTGTTTTTCTAAATCATCTAATCTTTTTAAAAATTCATCTCTAGTCATATTAGGATAATCATCTCTTTCAATTTTAATTTTATTTTTCTGAGTAGAAGAAGTCAAATCATCATTTTGATTATTAGAATAATTAGACTGAAAATTACTTTGTTTATTTTTTAAATACATTTGTCCACTTGAAATATCATTTCTTTGATAATTAATAGAAAATTTACTTTGATTAGTACTTCTATTTTTTGCACTTAATCCTCTCATTTGATTACTACTATTATTATATTTACTTTTAAATAAACTTTGTCTACTTTCATTTAAACTAAACATAATATTTGTTTTATTATTTCCACTTTGCATATTATTAAACATAACATCTTCAATAATTGAATATTTTGCAGATTGAATTGCTTTCATTAAATCTTCACCAATTGGAATAACAATTTTATTTTTATTTCTTCTTTGATTATTATTATTAGGAGCACAATTAGTAAGAAAAGCATCTGGTTCACCATTTGTCATATCAATATATTTTGATAATGTTGAATTATTTAAAAAATTCATATCATTACTCATTTTATATAAATAATTCTTATTATATAAATATGCTGGATTAATTTTATCTAAATTATATTTTCCCTTTTGAGAATTATATGTTGAGATTTCTCTTATTTTATTTAAGTGATTTACTGTATTTACTGAATTTACTCTAAGGGATTTTATACAATTTATTATATCAGATAATATTGATTCATTTAATTGTTGATTTTCATCTGGAAATGTTGATTCAACTATTTTATCAAATTTTTTTAAGTCTTCTATATTTTTTTCTCTATTTGAAACTTCTTTTGATAATTTTAATAAACAATCACGAAATCTTTTTAAATTTTTTTTTTCTAATTCAAAAAATTCCTTTTTATCATCATCATTTAATGTTTTAATATATCTTTGAAATTGATTTTGATATTCTTCACTTACACCTAAATCTTCCCAAATATTTTGAATAAGTCCTAATTCTTCATTTATTGCCTCATCTTTTAAATCTCTACTTTGAAAAAAATTTGTTTGATTATAACTTATTTTTGGTAATTGTGTTTCTTTTGCATTTATTTGAATTTTATTTTGTTGACTTTGACGAAAATTTGGATTATTTATTGGATAATGGCGATTATTCCATGAATCTAATAATCTTTTTTGACCTGATTCTGGGCGATTTTTAAATGAGTTTAATTTATTTTTACTTGTATTCATTTTTTTTTATTTTATAAGTTATGATTTTGATTATTTATTTTTATTAATTGAAAATAAAATATTTTTCAATTTTATTAATAATAAGTAAAATATAATAAATTTTAATATTATTTGAACCATTTAAATTTATAAAGTAATAATAATTTTTAATAATCACAATTTTAAAATTTAAAACTATAGAATTTTTATTTATTACCAATTGAATTTAATATGCTTAATTTTGCATGAATAGAATCAACAATTAAATCAGATATTTTTTGTCCTAATTCAGGATTTTTTTCAATTCCTCCTTTTAATTTTAATAACTGTTCATTCTGTTGAGCTAATTGTTCTAATTGTTCAGCTTTCATTTTAACTGTTTCTATATTTACTTTTATTGGTTTTTTATTATCATTTATCATTTTTTCCCATTTTGATTGTTCTTTTTTAATAACAGACACATTTTCACTGTTTAATTCAGTTTTATTTCTTTTATTTATCAATTCTTTTAAATAGTCTATTTTTTTTTTTGGTAATTCTTTTTTTCTTTTTCTTTCAATTGATGATGATAAAATAATTCTTTTTGGTTTTTTAATTAAAGCTTTTTTAATTTCAACTGACTTTTGTAAAGGATCATTTTCATCTATTTCATCTAATTTTAATTCCCAATTAAATCTAGAAGGTTTATTTGGATCTCTTTTAACTAAAAGAATTCTATCTTTTTTATAATCATATAATGTATCTTTTACTATTATTTTTTGAGTTAATTGTTTTATTTTTTCTTCTCTTTCTTTTTTTAATTTTTCTGAAACTTCTGGTTTTTTATCTTTTAATAATTCAGAATAAGCTTTTTTTGCTTTTACATATTCTTTTAATTTATTTTTATGATTTTCATCTTCTTCTAATAATTTTTTTGATTCTTCATCTGCAATTTTTAATAAATGATTTTTAAATTTTGGTAATTCATTTTGATTTTTTTTCCAATCTTCTTTTATTTTATGATATTTATCATCTATTTCAGTCATCTTTTTTGAATGATTTTTATCCATTTTTTTTTTAAATTCTTTTATTTCTTCTAATCTAATAATTGGGAATAATTTTTTATTTTCATTTATTTCTGTTTGTAAATATTTTTCTTCATTTTCAAGAAACATTTTTTTATTTCTTACATATACACAATCATTCTTTTTTTGATTTATAAATTTTTTTTCTAATTCTTTTTGTTCTTCTGTTTTTTCTTCATTATGTTTTTGTAATTTTTCTAATGTTTCTTTATCTTTTTGTTCTTTTAATTGTTTTATTTTTTCTCTATTTTCTCTTTCTTTTTCTATTATTTTTTTTGCATTTTGAAGAATTAAATCTTGTTCTTTTTTTTTATTTTCTTCAATTTTTTCTAATTCTTTTTCTGAAATTATTTTATTTTGTTCATCTATTTTTTTAATTAAATCTTTTTTTTCTCTATATTTCTTATAATATTCTTTAGAAATTAATTCAGTTTTTTCTTTTTCTTTATCAAAATTATTTAAAAAATTCTTTATTTTTTCTTCTCTTGTTAAATTATATTCATCAGCTAAAATATTTTTAATTTGATAATCAATTACATTAATTCTTTGATTACAAGATAAAGTTTGATTTTTAATTTTTTTTAATTGATCCATTTTTAAATTTTTGTCAACTTCACTTAAATTCATCATTCCTTCTTCTTCAATAAATTTTTTCTTTTCATCCAATTTTAAAATATAATTATTTAACTTTTCTTTTTCTTCTCTAAAATTTCTTAATTTTTGCAAATTTTTCTTACTCATTAAACTTTGTTCATCAGTCTTATGAATTTTTTCTCTTTCTTCATTTTCTTCAACATATTTTTTAATTTTATTATCATTTGTAACTTCAGTAATTAAAACTTTTTCTTCATCTAATTCATTTTTAATATTATCTAAAGATAATCCTAATCCTTTTGTAACTCCATTAATTACTTCATCATTAAAATTCATTTCTTCAATTTTTTTTTGAAGATATTCTTCTCTTGGTTTTGTTTGTATTATTATTTTACCATCATCTTCTGTGTTTATTCCAACGTGTACCTCACCTTCATATTCATTATTTGTATCTTCTTCTTCTTTTTGTTGTAATTGATTTCCTTCTTCTGATTGAGTTTTTGTTTTCATTTATGTTTAATTTATTGTTTATGTGGAATTCTTATAAAATGTTATATAAAAATTTAATAATTTATAATTTATTTTTTTTTAACTGTTATTTTTATTTTATATTTGATAATTATTAAATCAATTTATTCGATGTTTTATTATATATATATATTTTTTTCAGTTTTTAAATTTTGAGTTTAAATTATTCGTTTTATAAAAAAATATTTTTATTATAATATATTTATTAAATCTTTAATTATATTATTTTTCATTTAATATTATTTATATACTTTTTCATTTGAATAAATAATAATTTTAATAAATTTTCAAAAAAAAAAATAAAAAATTATTTTAAAAAAAAATTTTCAAAAATTAAATTAAAAATTAATTTATTAAAATATTAAAATTACCAATTAAAAAAAATATAATTACTTCTCTCCTCTAATTCTTCTAGCAAGTTGCATATCCTTAGGCATAATAGTAACTCTCTTAGCATGAATAGCACATAAATTAGTATCTTCAAACAACCCAACTAAATAACTTTCACTAGCTTCTTGAAGAGCTAAAACAGCAGAAGATTGAAACCTTAAATCACTTTTGAAAACAGTAGCAATTTCTCTAACAAATCTTTGAAAGGGTAATTTCCTAATTAATAACTCAGTACTTTTTTGATACTTTCTAATTTCTCTCAAAGCAACAGTACCAGGTCTATATCTATGAGGCTTTTTAACACCTCCAACTGCAGGTGCAGATTTTCTAGCAGCTTTAGATCCTACTATTTGTTTCCTTGGTGCTTTCCCTGCTGGTGTAGTTTGTTTTCTTGCTGTTTGTTTTGTTCTTGCCATTTATTTTTTTTTTTAAATTTATTTTTATTTTATTTTATATTTAAATATATATTTTTTATTTTAATTTAATTGGTTAATTTAATTATTTTAGGATTTATAATATACTATATTATACAATTAGATAAAAAATATCATGATATAAAAATCCAAAAAAGTATTTTTTCATCCAATGACATTAAAAGTAAAAAATTGAAAAAATATAAAAGCAAAAAAATAAAAAAAAATACAAAAAAATAAAAAAAATGGATAATCGTAAAACAACAGGTAAAGGTGGAAAATCATATGGAGCAAAGAGAATACATAAATCAACAAAAGATGTTATTCTTGGTATAACAAAACCAGCAATAAGAAGATTAGCAAGAAGAGGAGGAGTTAAAAGAATATCAGCTTCAATATATGAAGAAACAAGAAATACTTTAAAATCTTTTCTTGAAAGTGTTGTTAGAGATGCAGTTACTTATACTGAACATGCTAGAAGAAAAACAGTTACTGCTATGGATGTTGTTTATGCTTTGAAAAGACAAGGAAGATCACTTTATGGATTTGGAGCTTGATTTTTTTTTTTTTGGGAAATTTTTTTTTAATTTATTTATTTTTATATTATTTTTAAAAGTATAATAAAAATTTTTTTTTTTTTTTTTAAATTGTGTTTTTTTTAAATTTTTTTTTTATTAATTTTTTTTTATTTTTATTAAATATTTTAAGTGTTTAATTTTTATCATTGATTAATTATAAATAGTAATTATTATGAAGAAATTAAATGAAAGTTATATGAAAGAAAGAATAATGTCTACTCCAATTTTTGTAGATGGAGTTTTATCACAGAAAGATATTATAAATTCAGAAATTTCTTCTTTAGAAATTTTAGCTGGAATGATTAAAGGAAGACAACTTGAATTTTTTTCATCAAATAATAATGAAAATGATTTTGAAAATGTTTTAAATTCACTTGATAATTTTAAAAATAATTTAAATAAATCTTTAATGAGATTAAATAATGAAAAAGAATTTTTCAATAAAAAAGTATTAATTTTTTATTTTTATATTTATTAGAATGAAGAAAGAATAAAAGATGTTGAAGATAAAGTTGAAAAAAATTATGAACAATTTGAACAATTAGAAAATTTAAATTTTTCTATTCAAAATGAAATTAAAAAAATAGATTATCTTTCTAATAAAACAAAAGATAGGATATATTTTTTAAGAACAATTGAATTTTTTCAAGAAGAAAAAAGAGAATTTTTTATATCAAATAATAAAGGTGTTCAAGATGTTGAAAATTTTTTAAAAAATGAAATAATTAGATTAAAAAAATATGATAAAGAGTTAAAAGAAAAGATAAAAATAGATGAAGATGAATTAAAAGAATTAAAATTTAAAGTTGATAGATATCAAAAAATATGTCAAAGTCAAAAATTTGATAAAAAATATATTTCAACAACTGATGTAATTGAAGAAGAATTAACTCAAAATAATCAAATATCACAAACTTTTAATACAAAAGATAATCAAGAAAAATATAAAGAAAATGATGAAATAAGTAATATTCCAAAAGGATTAAGAAGAAGAACAAAAAGTGCAAATTCATTTGAGAAAATATTAGAAAATAATGAGTATATGAATAAAGTAGATAATATAGTTTTGAAACAAAAAAGAAGATTAACAATTAATAATATAAATAAAAAAAGAATGAGTTTACCAAAAATAAAAATATATAAAAGCAAGAGTATAAATTTAGAACATTGCAATTTGATTAAATTGATAAATTAATATAAATATAAATAAATAATTGTAAAACCAATTAAAGTATCTTTATAACAATAATTTATAATAGATTTTATTTTTTTATTTATATATATTTTAAATATATTTTATCAAAAATTTGTTTCAATGATTTGTATTTTTTCCCAAAGTTTTATTCAAATATGGGAAAATAATATTATTTCTTTGATTGTTATTTATGTCTTTTTTATTTCTTTTTATTGAATTAATATTAAAATTTATTTTTTTAATTTGTATAAAATTTAAAATGTTTAATGTTCTTATAAAATTAGGACTAACAAATGATTTTTCATATTTATTTGGTGTATTTTTGTGTATTTTTTCAGTCATCATTTTTTTTTGAGAAAAATTTCTTTTTATTGGTGTTTTCATTCTATTTATAACATTATTTTTATCATTATTTAATCTAATTGGTAAATCTCTTTTTATAGGTAATCTATTAAAAATATATTTTAATTTTGGTTGTTCTAGTGAATTATTACATACACTAATTAAAAAACTATTTTTAAAAGGACTTATACGTTCTTTTTTATTTATTTTTGAAATATTTTGTCGATAAATTCCAAATTTATTATTTAAATCTCCTATATAACTATAATTTACTTTTGTTTTTTGATTCATTGAAATATCATCTATAGTTGATTTTCTCAAATTTTTACATAAATTCCTGATATTTCTTTCTTTATGAATAATTTTAATTTTTTTAAAAATGCCTTTTCTACTTTTTGTATTTTCATTATTCATTATTTAATTAAGAAAACATAATTAAAAAAAAACATATAATTAAAAAATAAAGATTTTCATTTATAAAATATAACAAATAAAAATTAAAAATAAAATCAAATTATACTTATTTAATCATAGATGTTTTTTAATATATATATTATTTTCAAAAGTCTATAATAATATATAAACCTAAGAAGTAAATTAAAATTTATAAAATTACTATATAAAAAAAACCAGATTTTTTTTTTTACAATAATCATATTATCAAAGCAATAATGTTAACTTTTCCCTTAAAAAATTTATATTACAATTAAAGTGAAAGTTTCTGTTTGAAATTTCTTTTAAACCAAGGATGATCCAAAAACTCATCAATATTAATTCTCTTCTTAGGATTTTTTTCTAAAGCTTTTTCGATTAAATCAATAACTTTTCTACTTCTCATTTCCCATTCATCTTCATCAAACTCAACATCATCATATACAATTTTTCTAGCAACAGCATCTTGTTTATTTCCAATAAAAGGTAAATGTCCAGAAAGCATTAAAAATAAAATAATACCTAAACTCCAAATATCAATTTCTTTATTATAAGGATCTCTTAATAAAACTTCAGGAGCAACATAACTTAAAGTACCATAACCATCAATTAAACCTTCTTTAGGACCAACAATTTTACTTAAACCAAAATCCATTATTTTAATTATTCCATTATCATTTAATTGTGTCATCATTATATTTTCTGTTTTTAAATCTCTATGTACAATTCCATATGAATGTAAATATTTTAATCCTTGTCCTATTTGATTTATTATATTTGCAGCTTGAGTTTCTGAAAAGTTAAAATAACGTTTTTTTAAAAATTGAGTTAAAGTTCCTCCTGATATATATTCCATTACTATAAAAATGTATTCTGCATTTTCAAAATGATCAAGTAATCTTATTATATTTGGATGATGACATAATTTCATTATATCTATTTCACTTCTAATTAATTCTTTATCTTCTGGTGATTTTAAGGATGATTTATTTATTATTTTTATTGCTACTTTTTGATTTGTTTTCTTATGTATTCCTAAATTTACTATTCCAAATTTACCTTTACCTATCATTGTTTGTATTTCATAATAGTCATTAAATTTTAAGTATCCTATTACTTTTTTAAGTAATTCAGAAAATTTTATTGTTATTTCTAATGAAGGTGAATAATATATTCTTGTTTTTGATTTGTTATAAAATATTATTGAAAATGAATAATATTTTATATTGTCTAATTCTAATATTTCATCTTCTGATGGTTCTTTTATTAAACAACCACTTAAATGATGCATTCCTAAAAAAAATTTTTTATTTTCATCTTTATAATAATATATATCTTTATTTGCTAAAACTAAATATAATTTAATTAAATGATTTTCATTTTCATTTGATTTTTTATAAATCCAATTTTCATAATTAATAAAATTATCATTTGTAATATTTGTATTATTATCAGAACCAACACTTGTTTTTTTACTTCCCATATAATCATCATAAATTTCATTTTCTTTTTCTTCATTAATTGGATTTAAAATTTCTCTATTTTTTAAAATACTATTAATTGGTCTTATTTTTTGTTGTTCTAATAAATATTTTGAAGGTGAAATATAATTTTGTTTTAAATGACTAATATAATCTTTATATGAAATTTTATCATTTTTATCAAATGAATTTGATAATATATTTTCATTATTATGTCTTACCATATCAACTGAATAAAATGGATTATTTTTTTTTATTAATTTATCATTGTTTTCATTTTCATTTTTATCTGAATTAAATGAATCACTTTTTAAAAAATCTTCTGCTGGTTGTAAACTACTTTTTCTATTTGGAATTTTTAATTTTATATTTTCATTTTCTTCATTCAAACTTTTCCTTCTTAAATTATTATATTCATCTTCATTATCATAATTATTATCTTTCATTAAAATAATATTTTCTTCATTAAAAGGTTTCATTTGATAAAAAAAGCATATTAATTGTAAATATACATCACTTTTTTTATTCATAACTACATCAACAAATTGATCAAATTTTAATTGTCCATTATATTTTGAAAAAGTATAATTAATAATTTCATCAATTTCTTTTCTTGATTTAATTTGATTTTGTTCTGGACTTTCTTCATTTTGTTTTAATGGTAAATATGATAACATTAAAGTAACATCATCTTTTTGAATTATACTATCTTTATCATAATCTAATAATTTAAATATAATTTCTGAAGTTTCATTAAAAGTTCCACAATATAATTTATATAAATTAATTACAAATTCATTTTCTTCTATTTTATTATCATTGTTTGAGTCAAAGGAACAAAATAATTTTTCTGAAATAAAAATTGGAAGTTTCATATAGTCATAAAATGCTATTTTATTTATTAATTTTTTATTCAATTTTTTGTCAAAGATTGATAAATCAAGAAATACATTATAAAGGTAATTTTTAAAAAGAATTGGATCTTGAATTCCTACGTATTTCTGTATTGATTTAAAATTAAAATATTCATTTTCAGAATTTGATTCTTTTGCTTTTGAAGTATCACTTCCCATTTTTTTTTATTTATTTTTACCTAAAAATTTAATCAATAACTTATAAAATTTTTTATATATATTAAATTGAAGATAAAAAGAAAATCTAAATAATAAAAATTTCATTATTTTTTAAACTTATTTTTATTCATTTTTAACAAATTAAAAACACTCTAATTACAATTGTATATATAAATATAAAAAGAATCTTAATAAAAACCTAATAAAAAAATAAAAAAAATTCCTCTAAAATATGCCTAATAAAAAAAATAATAAATCAACATATATTTTCCTTACATGATAATTTTTATAAACTAATAATATTGTAAATAATTATATAAATAAAAAAAAGAAAATGATTCATTATAATAAATTAAATAATATTGTAATCGACTTTCTTTCAGGAGGAATTGCAGGTTCAATAGCAAAAACAATAACATCCCCTTTAGAAATAGTAAAATTAATTCATCAAACACAATCAAATGAAAAATATAAAAAAAATGGAATTTTTTTATCAATAAAATATCTAATAAAAAAAAAAGGAATTTTTAGTCTTTGGAGAGGAAATTTAAGTAATATTTTAAGATACTTTCCATTACAAGCAATAAATTTTTCAGTTAAAAGTCAAATAGATGATATTATAAATGGTAAATTTAATAATAATCAAGAATTAATAAATAAACATCCTTATGAATTTTTCTTAAGAAAATTACTTTGTGGTGGATTAACAGGAGCAATTGGATTATTTTGTGTTTATCCTTTAGATTTTACTAGAACGAAATTAGGAGTTGATGTTAAAAAAGAATATAAAGGAATTTTTGATTGTTTAAAAAAAACAATTAAAAAAGAAGGAATTAAAGGAGTTTATCATGGTTTTGGTATTTCAATTATTGGAATTATTATTTATAGAGGTTTTTATTTTGGTTTATATGATTTTGGGAAAAAATACTTTTTGAAAAGTAATAGTAGTGTAATTCAAAAATTTATTCTGGCTCAAAGTGTTACTCTTATAAGTGAAAATATTTCTTATCCAATTGATACTATTAGAAGAAGATTAATGGTTGAAAGTGGAAAACATATTTCAGATAAAAAATATGTTAATGTTTGGGATTGTATTAATTATATTTATAAGGAAAATGGGTATAAAGGATTTTATAAAGGAATTTATGCTAATATTTTTAGGTCTATTAGTTCTTCTTTAGTTCTTGTTTTATATGATGAAATTAATAAATTTATGAAAGAGGAAGAAAGAAAATTGTTATAATTAAAATTTTATATATTTAAATTTTTTGTTATGATTTCTATAAAGAGTATTTTTAATATTTATTTTGTTATTTCAAAAATTAATTTTAAAAAATAAAAAAATAATATTTTATAATTAATATATAAAAAATATTAAAATTTAACAAATGATAAGACCAAAATCAGCAATTTCAATTAATTCATCAAGGAATATTTTTCATAAAAAAAAATCAAGACCAAATTCAGGAAATTATAAATATCCAATTTTATCAACTAGTCAAAATATAAAAAATAATCCTTATGTTGTAATTTATTCAATGCCAAATAATCCAAAAATTTCAAAAGGAATGGGAAAAACAATTCAAAAAGAAGAATTATATGAAAATTCAATTCAATTAAAAATTTCTATTAATAAATTAAAAAAAGAATTAGATGAAGCTAAAAGTATTATTTTTCAAAAAGATATGGAATTAAAAAAAAAAAATAAAATTATTGAAGATTGTATTAGAGAAAATGATATTGAAGAAATTCATAAAGAAAATATTGAAAAAGGAAAAGAATCAACTTTATTATCTTTATGTAAAGAAAAATATTATGAAATGAAAAAAGCTTATAAAAAAAAATGTGAAGAAAATGATATTTTAAAAGCTAATATTAAAATTACTAAAATTAAAGAAATTCAAATTGAATGTGATGTTTTAAAAAATGAATTAGATAAAATGAAAAATTTATATTTAAATAGTCAAGAACAAGTTCAATTAACAAATCAAAAAATGAATAATTTACAAATATTCAAAAATAAATTTTTACAACAACATTTACTTATTAATTCTCTTCAAAAAAATTGTGATGAATTAAATATTAGTAATAAACAATTAAAACAAGAAATATCAAAAATGAATAATAATTTAGAAAAAAAAGAAAAAGAAAGGAAAAAATTAAAAATAGTAAATTCTAAATTAAAAGTTAATAATGAAAGATTTTTAAATGAAAAAAAATCATTTGAATATAAGAAAATGCAATCAAATGATAATTTTAAAAAAATAATTGAATTACAAAAACAATTATCAGAATATAAAAGATTATATGAGCAAAAATGTAAAGAAATACAAAATCTAAATAAAAATATTTCACCAAAAAAGATTGAAAATAATCTCACATTAAAACCAATTAATTATTCAACTATAAAAGATATAAGAGTAAATGAAAGAACAGAAAATGAAAAAATATCTTTATTAAAAAATTTATTAAAAGATTCTCAAATTAAAAATAAAATATATGAAAATTTTTTAATTCAAAATGATTGTGAAATTAATAAAATTTTAGAAGATGGAGGATATAATAATGGAGTAATAAATACAAATTCTGCTAATTTAATAAGATCTTTTTCAAATCCAAATAATCATACTACCAATAATTATAATAATTCATTAAATAATAATACTAATTATTATTCAACTAACAATATAAATCAAGTAGGAATAACAACAAATAATAATGTACCTAATACTAATTCAACAATTAAATATGTTGATAATATAAATGATGTAATTGAAAAAGAAAATCAAACTGAAAATCAAGAAATTAAAGAAAATCAAGAAATTAAAGAAAATCAAGATATTCAAAATCAAGAAATTCAAAATCAAGATATTCAAAATCAAGATATTCAAAATCAAGTAATTGAAGAAAATCAAGGAACACAAATGAATGAAGATGAAGATTTATTTAAATCATTAGATTTTATAATATTAAAAAATTTAGAATCAAATCATGTAAAAAAAGAAAATTTATATGAAGAAGTAAATCAAATTTATAAAACTTTTGAAGAAAATACAAAAACTGATGCAGAAATATCAAGAGATGATTTTATAAGACCATTTACAGAATTATTTGTTAATAATATGAAAATAACAAATCAAGAAGATATATTAATAATAAATAATTATTTAGGAAAAATAATTGATGGTATTGAAGATAATATTGATAAATTTTTTGAACATTTATCATTAATTTTTGATAATATTATTGATTATACTCAAGTAAATGAAAATGAATTATTACTTAATATTAAAAATGCTTTAGAACAATATCCAGATATACTAAAAGAATTAAAAGAAAAAGATATAAATAATAATTATATTATAACAATATTAAGTTTTAAAAAAGTAACAGATAAATTAAAAGTTGAATTAAATGATGATTTAATGGAATTTTTAATTTATAAAATGAAAATTTCTGTTCCTGAAGGTTATTCAATGCTTGATTTAAATTATTCTATTATTGAAGAATTAATGAATTATGAATTAAATGAAAGTAATAATATTGAAATTATTTCTAATTTATTTCAACAATTAAAAATTTCTTTAAATGAAAAAAATGAAGATTTTAATAATATTTTATCTGAAAAAATTGTTAATATTAATTTTGATAATATGGAAATTCAAGCAATTAAAAAAGATGATTTTTTTGAAATTTTTAAAGATAATGGTATTGGAATTGGAGAAAATGAACAAAATGATTTATATGAAAATTTTAAATTACAAAATGAAATTAATGAAAATGAGAATTTAATGAATGTAAGTAGGATTAAAGAATTTTATGAAAGTGATTAAATATTTAATTTACTTTTTTTTAAATTATTTTTTTTTCTTTTATAATATATTAAAATATGTAGTTTTATTAATTTTATACAATTATAGATAATTAAAAAACAATATAAAAAAAATTAAAAACAATTTTTAAATTAATGAAAAAATTAAAATATTTTTTAATAATCTATTAATCATTAAAAAAATTATTTTCAATAAAATAATTAATTATATAATAAAAAATTAACAAATCAAAATTGTATTACAATTGAACTTTTTAATGTCATTATTTTGAAATTTAAATTTAATGAAATCTTTTTTTACATCATAATTAAAAAATTGACTTACATCTTTAATATTAATCTTTGACTGACAAAAAGAAGGAGAAAAAATTTTATCAGCAGTAAAATAACTATCTTTACTATTAATTTCATATAATCCTCTAAAAATAAATTTTTTCTTTTGAGAAATATTATTATCACAAAAGACTAATATTGTAAATAAACTACATTTACTATTATTTAATGCTAATAATGCTTTTGAAAAATTATCTCTTTGATTTGAACCATAATTTAATTTTTGAAGAGCACTTATTATTTTATTTTTATTTGAATATTCAATATTTGAATTTAATTTATTTTTAGATAAAATATTATTAGCATTATTATTATTATTATAATTTTTATTATAGTGACTATTATTATTATTATTATTGATATTAATTGGTAAAGTTGAACCACATGTTTTTGTCTTTCTATGAATACAATTCACAAATTTAATTTCTTTTTTTATTTCATTGATTTTATTTTTTGGTTTATTACTATTACTTTTTTTCTCATTATTAATTCTACTTGAAGAACTATTATTTCTTAATGTATTAAAAGATAATAATGAATTCATTGTAATAAAAGAAGGAGTAGTATAAACAGTTTTACTTTTATTATGATGAGATAATAAAGAATTTGATTTATTTGGAAATGTTGGAATAGAATTTTTAACAGTTTTTGAAAAATTATTATTATTAATTGGTTTTTTAGGAAGAGGAATTGGAATATTTTTACTTAAATTCTTTTTCTTATGTTCTAATTCTCTTGTAGAATTAATTTTAATAGCTGGTTTATTTTTAGGAAATTTAATTGACATTTTATTATCAAAAAGAGAATTTTTATGAACATGACATGAATTTTTTACATTTTTATTATTTGAATTATTTCCCATTCTAGATAACAAAGGATTTTTTTTATATTCAATAGAATTAGTTCTTAAAATATTATTATAAGAAATACCACTTTTAGATTTTTTATGAAATCCTTTTTTACTAATTTGTAAATTACTATTACTATTATGATTACTTTGATTATTACTATGATTATTACTATTAATATTACTATGATTATTACTATTAATATTACTATGATTATTACTATTAATATTATTATTAATATTTCCTTGTGTTTCACTTTTAATTTCTTTATGAATAATAAAATTATTATCAAAATTATCATTATTACTTTTAATATTTTCAGAACTATAATTAATATTTTTTGATTTATTAGGAGTTTCAATTTCATTTTCTTCATTAATTGCATCATCAACAGCATAATTTTCAGAAATAATATCTTTATTATTAACATTTTTTCTTAAAATTTCTGGGCATAAAGCTAAAAGATAAGAAGGTGTATTTTTTTCATTTTGAGCAGCTGCTCTGGCAACTAAATTATTATTTAAATGAACAAAGGATTTAGAAGAAGAATGACAAAAATTTTTTGCATATTCCTTTGAAGAAATATCAGTAAAAGCTTTTAAATTTTCAATTTCATTATTATTATTATTATCAATTTCAATATTACAATCTAAATCAGAAACATTTACTTCAACATCAGAATTATCATTTTCACTTTTTTCGTTTTCATCTATTGAAAAAGGATTTAAAATTATTTGTTCATTTTGATTAAAATAATTTAATTCATTATTTTGAATATTATTCATATTTGAAAATTGAGTTGGAGTTGATTCTTCTACTTGATGTGGTGTTGCTGTTGAAGAAAATGTACTTTTTTCATATTTTAATGAGTCTGTTTCATTTAAATATTCTTTTCTTTTTTGCATTTGAGCCATTCTTTTTTTTGCTCTTTCTGAATTCATGTCAAATATTACTTTTTTTGAAAATGCTGGGTTTATATTTACACTATAATCTTGTTTTAATTCGTTAACATTCATCTTTTTTTTTTTTTTTAATTATATTTAGATTTTAAAAATTATTGAAATATATTTTAGTTTTTTAAAATTATGAATAATATTTAATTTTTTGAAATATATTTTTAAAAATTGTTATTTTTTTTATTTAATATATTAATTATTATTTTATTTTATTTATATTTTTTTATTTAACCTTAAATTTATAATAAAGGTTCGTAAAAAATATAATAGTTTTGTGATTCAATTTAACTTATTATTTTTAATTAAATTTTGATTTTGTTAAAATTAAATAATTATGTATTAATAAATCTGCTCTTGAAGGAAAATTTACTGCTTTTGAAAAATTTATCTTATTATATGGACAAATTATTTTATCATTATAACTATTTTTTTTCCTA
>JAEEGK010016317.1_pt1 | contig 16347 bp, 9 predicted proteins | sample 8958771 | NCBI WGS metagenome assembly JAEEGK01 (sample SAMN16246547, study PRJNA631951) | gut metagenome | biome: gut microbiome; feature: rumen; material: SC-attached | host: Bos | place: Iran: Karaj | collected 2018-10 | reverse complement strand
GGGACTGCTTTTTCTCAAATTGCTACTGCTGGGTGTGATCGCGGTGGTTGCCGGGTCCCGGCTGCTGGCTGGAGGAAAAGCACTGAAGGCCCCGCCACTCCGCGTGACCGTTGAGGATGGCCTCGTGCACCAGGCAGCGGGGAATGAACTGCTTGGGAGCGGGCAGCTGCTTATAAAGCTCGATCAGCTCGGGGGCGCGCTGCTTCTGTTCCTCCGTCAGCACGAACCGGTCCATGTTGATGATGGGGTCCACATCTCCGTCCACCGGCCGCAGCGGGTCGCCGGAAGCGGGGATCCGCGGCACGAACTGGCCCTGATAAGGCACGGGATACTCCCGGTTCCAAAGGTTCCACTCGATCATCTTGGCCTGGTGCACGCCGGGCCTGCCCAGGCCCTGCATCGCCAGGAGCATGACCTCCAGCCTGGCCGGCTCCGAAGCGTAGGGGCCGCGGATATAGGGACCGCCGTTGCCGTGGATGATGCTGGCGGTATTTTTGGCCCAGGTGTGGGCAAGCGCTTTGATGGTCCACTCCGGCGTGCCGCATTTCCCGCTGGCCCAGGCCGGCGTCTTGGGTACGCCGTCCTCCCTGCCCAGCACATAGTCCTCGAACTTGTCAAAGCCGTAGGCGTGGGTTTCGATATAGGCCTTATCATAGGTCCCCTCCGTGATCCAGACCCAGGCGATGGCCAACTGCATGGCCGGATCCGTATTGGGCAGGATGGGGATCCACTTATCCGCGTGGATGGCAGCCCCATAGTTCAGATCGGGGCAGACATAGACGCTCTTGATGCCGATCTTCGTGAACCAGGAGCAGAGACGGCTGGGCAGGTTCATGCCGAAGCCCCGGGGCGTTGTCTCCGGATCGCAGCCCCAGAAGAAGAGCATATCCGAATTTCTGGCGATATCGGGATACAGATTCGTCTGGGGGGCCATCTCCCCCACGGGCTCGCAGCCCCAGACGTATTTTGCGCCCCAGAACCAGCCTTCCCAGGAATCCATGTTGCGCATCTGGAGGGTATAGCCTCCCATGAGGCTCAGCAGACGGTTGGGGCAGCCGTGGCTGGGCGCGGTGTTTTTTCCCTCCCCATGCATATCCGCCTGACACAGCACGGCCTCGCAGCCGTAGGTATCCCTGACGCGCCGCAGCTCATCCGCCGCGATCTGGGCCGCTTCGTCCCAGGAAATGCGCACATAGCGGCTGACGCCCCGGTTCTGCGGGTTGCGCTCCCCCTTCGGGTCCCAGTCAACGCGCTTGAGGGGCCAGCGCACCCGGTTGCGGGAATACACTCTGGTCCGATAGCCCAGGCCGAAGGGGGTGATGGTCACCCGGTCCGGCGCGGAAAAGCTGCTGCCCCGGGCTTCCATCCTCCAGGGATTGCAGTTGGCTTCCGTATACTCCGTATCATAGAAATACGGTCTGATCCGGGTGATCCGGCCGTCCGTGGAGTCCACCATGCAGGGGCCGCCGCTTTCCGGCCCCATGAGGCTGAAGCTGCAGATGCTGCTGCTGTCCGGTTCAAATCTGTTCTTCATAGGCGAAACCTGTCCTTTTTCATATGGATGCTTCCGCGCTCGGGAACGCTTTTCATGGAATGCACCCCAGACTTGACATCATATGATATATTATATCTCACTTTCCGGGTCAGGTCAATCTGTTTGCCCTTCCGCGCCGGAAATCCCCGGCGCAAAGATCGCGGCTATTGCAATTGCGGCTCATTTTGTTATAATGATGTTATTAAGATGGTGAAATGCAGCAGGCATTTCGCCGGGCTGTTTTGCCATAGAAGCATTATCATGATTCCGTATGGATTTCAAAGCGTAAGGAGTGTTACCATGAAAGATATGCTGAAGGATAAGGTCGCATGGGTCACCGGTGCATCCAGCGGCATGGGGGAAGCGACCGCTCTGACCTTTGGGCTGGAGGGTGCCATCGTCATCGTCGGCGGCGGCCGGCGGCAGGAGCCCGCCAGAGAGCTTTGCCGGAAAATCGAAGAGGCCGGCGGCACCGCCAGGTACTACGGGCCGCTGGATGTTTCCGATCCCGAGAACATCCGGGATCATTACGGAAAGATCATTGCCGAATTCGGCCGGCTGGACATTCTGGCTGCTTTTGCCGGCAAGAGCTTTGACAACGACAATCTTCCCCCCGACGAGCATTGGAAGCGGACGATGGACGTGAATATGAAGGGGATGTACGACTGCTGCATGACGGTCATGCCCGGCATGAAGGAGCAGCATGGCGGCAGCATCATCATCTGCTCCTCCAACGGGGCCTTCAACCCCACGACGCCCGCCTATGAGTATCACATGGCCAAGGGTGCCTGCGAGGCCCTGGCGGTGAACCTGGCGCTGGACGGGGCGGCTTACGGCGTCCGCGTCAACTGTATCAAGCCCGGCTGCATCCTCACCGGCTTCTGGGACGAGCTGATCCCCGACAAGCAGGAGCAGCTGGCTTTCACCGCCCAGATCGCAAAGAAGGAGGTTCCCCTCCAGAGAGCAGGCACCGCCCAGGACATCGCCAATGTGGCGCTGTTCTTTGCCTCAGAGCTCTCCTCTTATGTGACGGGGCTGAGGCTCTTTGTGGGCGGCGGTCAGGGTTATATCTATTCCCCCAACCAGAGCTTTCTCCTCTCCGACGACGCGCAGGACACCCTGCCCGTGGGCGTCCGCTGATGGATATCCTCCAAACGAGGGCGATCCGCGGCTTTGCCCGCATGTGCAGCGACGGCTGGCTCCAGGGCTGGCACGAACGGAACGGAGGCAATCTCAGCTATCGGATGACGGATTCCGACGTCAGCGACTGCTGCGCCGCCTTTTGTCATGATCGGCCGTGGATCCCCATGGGCGTAGCGGATGCCAGTCTCGGCGGCAGCTATTTTCTCGTCACCGGCAGCGGAAAGTATATGCGCAATGTTCAGGAGGACCCGGAGGGCAACCTGGGCATCCTGGAGATAAGCCCCGCCGGAGACGCTTACCGCACGGTCTGGGGCCTCCCCGGCGGCGCGAAGCCAACCAGTGAATTCGACAGCCACTATTTGTGTCATGCTGTCCGCGCCGCCGCTACCGGCGGGAAGACGCGGGTCATGTATCACGCCCATCCCGCCCATATCGTGGCCCTCACCTTCGTTCTTCCCCTGACCTCCGCCGCCTTTTCCAAGGCGCTGTGGCAGAGCGAAACCGAGTGCCCCATCGTCTTCCCCAACGGGGTCGGCGTAGTGGAGTGGATGGTGCCCGGCGGGCCGGAGATCGCGGAGGCGACACGGCAGGCCATGGCCCGGTATGACGCGGTGGTCTGGGCCCATCACGGCCTGTTTACCTCCGGGCCGGATTTCGACAGCGCTTTCGGTCTGATGCACACCATCGAAAAGGCTGCCCAGATCCGGGTGCTGGCCCTTTCCGCCGGACAGGGGACGCTGCGTCAGGTCATCCCGGACGAAGGCCTGAGGCAGGTAGCGGAAACCTACGGACAAAAGCTCAACGAGAGTTTGCTTTGATTTGCTAAATTGACCGCTGTGAATGCGGCGAAAGGAGACGGATATCGATGGCAGGCACGGGCAGTTTTCGCAGCGCGATCAACGGCTTCAACCGTCAGGACGTGACGGATTATCTGGAATCCGCGTCCCAGCGTTATGAACAGCTGAAGAAAGAGAGAAACGATCTGGACCGCATCCGCACGGAGCAGCAGGCCCGGCTGAAGGAGCTGGAAAGCGAAAAAGCGGAGAACGACGCCGCCAGAGAGCGCTGCGAGCAGGAGCTCCGTGAGCTGCAGGAACAGCTCAGCACCGCACAGGCCATAAACGAAAGCCTGAAGGAACAGTGCAGCCAGCTGCAGGAGCGGATGGCTGCACAGCAGGAAGTGAATGAGGGCATGCGCCGGCAGCTGGTCCAGCTCACAAAGGACAAGGAGGCAGCGGAGGCCGTACCCAGGGAGGATCCCGCCGTTGCGGAGGCTCTGCGCCGCGAGGTACAGACGCTGCAGACCCGGCTGCGGGAGACGGAAGCCGGACAGGAGGAAACCATCCGTCAGGCTGCGGAATACAACAGCCTGCGGGAGCGTATCGCCACGCTGGAGCTGAACGCCTCACGGCGCGCCGCCGACATCGAGCAGTCTGCCCGGGCGGAGGCCCGCGCGCTCATGGAGCGGACGGAAGCGGAAGCACGGGAGATCGCGGAAAAGGCGGAGCAGGATGCCGGCGCGCTTCTGGAAAAGGCCCGGCAGGAGGACGCGGAACTCACTCTGCGCCGCAGGGAAAGCTATCGCAGCTTCCGGGAAGCCCTCTGCAGCGCGGCGGAAGACACGGAGCGCTCCTCCGGCCTGATCGGCGAAGAGCTGACGCGCCTGGGCGGCAAGCTGCAGGAGATCATCACCTCTCTGAGGGATATCGCCGGGAGCTTTGCCGGCGAAGAGTCCCCTCCTGCCGGTTCGGAAAGCGAAGCCTGCTGCGAAGCGGAAGGGTGCGCCGATCAGGCGTGCGCGCCGTCCGTCAGCGCGGAAGCGGCAGACACGGAAGCCGAGAAGGCCCTGGCTCATGGGTGCTGCGATGAGTGATTCGCTCTGCGCGCAGATCCTGCGGAGGAAAAGCTTCCGCAGCTTCCGGGAGGACGCCCCGGACGCGAAGCTGATGGAGGACCTGGTGGACTTTCTTTCCGGACTGACGCCGCCGGAGGAGGAGATCGACTGGAACTTCGATACGCTCCCCTACCTGGACATGGTGAAGCTCTGCATCAGCGAGCCGGGGGTGAAAGCCCCCATGTATCTGCTCCTCCGCGCGGAGCGGAAGCGCTTCAGCCTGCAGAATTGCGGCTATCTGGGGGAAATGGCGGTCCTTTGGCTGACGGAGCGTAACGTCGCCACCTGCTGGCAGGGCAGCGCCAGCATCACCAAGGAAAACGATTTTCCCGGCAGTCTCCCCTTCGTCACCGCCATCGCGCTGGGGTATTCCGATGAGCCCTTCCGGGAGAGCGCTTCGGAGTTTGACCGGCAGCCCTATGACAAGCTCGTCTATAACCGGGTCGAGGCCTATCGCCCCATTCTGGAGCTGGGCCGTCTGGCCCCCTCCTCTTATAACCGGCAGCCCTGCGTTTTTGTCTCCGACGACCGGCAGCGCATCCACCTTTTCCGAAAGCAGAGTCTCTTCGCCAGCCCCGTGAAGGAATTCGAGCAGTGCGTGGACTGCGGCGCGGCTCTGGCCCATCTGGAGCTCGGCGCGCGGGAGGCGGGTTATGACCCGAAGATCCAGCGGCTCTACCCTCCTCCCAGATTCAAACGAAGCCTTTCCTATCAGGCTTCCGTCGTATTGGAATAGAACAGTATAACAGTTTCGGAACCGCAGGCGGCAATGCCTGCGGTTCTCGGGAAATGGAGAAGAAAAAGAATGAAGAATCAGCCTCTTCTTCGGATGCTGACCGCCGTGCTTGTGTGCCTCGGCGTTCTTCTGAGCTCCGCCGCCCTTCCCGCCCGGGCGGTGATGTCCACGGAGGAAAAGGCGGATGCGCTGTATGAGCTCGGCCTCTTCAAGGGCAAGGGAACGACGGAGGACGGCAGGCCGGATTATGCCCTGCAGGACAGTGCCAGCCGCAGCGAAGCCGCCACCATGCTCATCCGGCTTCTGGGCAAAGAACAGAAGGCCGCGGCGCAGCTTGCCGCAGGCGCCCTCCGGGATGTTTTCACAGACGTTCCCAACTGGGCGAAGGCCAATGTAGCCTGGCTCTATGACAACAATTATGTCAACGGGATCGGAGAGGGGCTTTACGGTGGCGGGGGCGGCTATACCGTGACAGCTCAGCAGTTCGCCGCCATGGTCCTCCGCAGCCTGGGATATCAGGAATCCGCCGGAGACTTTCGATATGCCGACGCGCTCGGCTTTGCCGTTGACCGCGGGCTGCTCACGCAAACCCAGCGCAGCGCCTGGGAAAGCGATTTCCGGCGAGAGGGGATGGTGGAGATGTGCTATAACGCGCTTTATCTCCCCATGCGCCAATCGGAGCTGACCTTGTTTCAGAAGCTCGCAAACGACGGCGTATTCCTCACTTCCCGGGGGAATACGGCGGAGCCTGTGCGTCTGAGCCTGAGCCTGAAATACAAGGGCGGCGGCAGGACAGACCCCTGGTCGGTGGAGGAAGTGCAGTCCGCCGTTTCTCCCCTGTGCGCGGATTTTGACGGGGACGGGGAAACGGAGATCCTGTTCGTTTTCCACTCCATCTACTGTCTGGATGGCGATACGGGCGATATCGAGTGGTTTGTCCCCTCCGGCCACGATATCACCGAAGGTCTGACGGTAATGGATATCTACAGCCCCGACTATCACTGCTTCGGCGTACCCGGTCTGAGCCCCGTCTATGAAGACGTGGACGGCGACGGCGTCAGGGAGATCGTCGCGTTTTTCAACGACCGCAGCGGAAATACGCTGGTCTCCGTCTATGACGCCCGGGGCGCCTTCAAATACCGCTGGACCACAGACAAAAGGATCCTGGCTGCCCACATTTCCGACCTGGACGGCGACGGGAAATGCGAATTTGCCATCGGATACGGCGTAGGCCCCGGCGGCAAGCCGTCCCTCGCACTCTTCGACCTGTGGGGAAACATGCTTCCCGGCTGGCCCAAGGTGCAGGGCTACGGCTTCTATTCCGATTCCATCACCTCCCTCGATCTGGACGGTGACGGCACGAAGGAGCTGGTGATGCTTTACGACGAAGAGCACGTCCCCGCCTATCACATGGACGGGACGCCGGTCATCGCGTCCGGCGGGGTATACGCCGGTCTGGAATGGGGCGGCCTCCCCGTCTGCGAAAGCATCCTCCAGGAGGAGGCCCTTGCGGACTGGGCTGCCAATCACGACGTCAACCGCCGCGCCTCCGCCACCAACGACGTTATCCTTGGCAGCACCCGGGAAAGGAAAAACTGCATCATGGGTACCTATGGGAGCGTCGTCCCCGTGGACGTGGACGGCAACGGCTCCACGGAACTGGTATTCACCTGCATGATGGTGGACGGCAGCCTCGTCATGCGCAACGGCGGCAACACCTTTGACGGAGTGGCCCGCTACTTCACCGCCTTTATCCTGAACAGAGACCGGACCCGATATGTAAACGACGACCTGGGCTTCGACTGGCGGCAGATGCCCACGGATACGGGCGTGATCCGCGGCATGGGCGCGGAAAACATTCTCCGGCCGGACAATTCCCCCGTATGCGGGGATCTGGACGGCGACGGCATGCAGGAGATCCTGTTCAGCTCCCATGACGGACGGATGCACTGCTTCAGCCTTGACCGCACGGAACACGGGGCATGGCCCTTTGCCCTCTCCACCCGGGCGGACGGAGACAGTCTCTGCTTCGCAAACAAACCCGTGACCGCCGATCTGAATGGGGACGGACTTCTGGAGGTGATCTTCGCCAGCTATACGGAAAACGACCAGGTGGAACGCCGGGGCAGGCTCTATGTGCTGGACTGCCTGGGCAGGCTCCTGGCGGAAGAGGTCCTGCCGCCCATGTGGGGCCTGACGGGCGATCAGGATGTCTATTATGCCAACGGCGCCATGGCCGCGCCCGCCGTCGCCGATGTGGATGGGGACGGACTGCCGGAGATCGTGGTGACGACGCTGAACTGCGGGATTTGCGTGTATGACGTGATCCCGTGAAGCTGACACGATAACAGGATAAAAACCGGGCAGGAAACCGGCGGATGCTCCGCCGGTCTCCTGCCCGGTTCCTATTCCGGGTCCTATTTTTCGCTCAGAAATCGGCGCTGCCGGTGGTGCGGGGGAAGGGGATCACGTCCCGGATGTTGCCCACGCCCGTTAAGTACATGATGAGCCGCTCGAAGCCCAGGCCGAAGCCGGCATGGCGGGTACCCCCATAGCGGCGCAGGTCCAGATACCAATCATATCCGCTCTTGTCCAGACCCAGCTCGTCCATGCGCTTCTCCAGCACATCCAGCCGCTCCTCACGCTGGCTTCCGCCGATGATCTCCCCGATGCCGGGAGCAAGGCAGTCCGCTGCGGCCACGGTCTTTCCGTCGTCGTTGAGGCGCATGTAGAACGCCTTGATCTCCTTGGGGTAGTCCGTTACAAAGACAGGCTTTCCGAACTGCTTCTCCGTGAGATAGCGCTCATGCTCCGTCTGCAGATCACAGCCCCAATAGACCGGATATTTGAATTCAGCCCCGGAGTTTTTGAGGATCTCCACCGCTTCGGTATAGCTGACGCGGGCAAAATCCGAAGAAGCCACCAGCTCCAGCCGCTCCCGCAGTCCCTTGTCCACGAAATTCGTCAGGAATTCGATCTCCTGGGTGCAGGTGTCCAGCACCTTGCGGATCACATATTTCAGCATATCCTCCGCCAGGTCCATGTCGTCCGCCAGATCGGCAAAGGCGATCTCCGGTTCGATCATCCAAAATTCGGCGGCGTGGCGGGTGGTGTTGGAGTTCTCCGCGCGGAAGGTGGGGCCGAAGGTGTAGATGTTTCCGAAGGCCATGGCGTAGGTCTCGCCGTTGAGCTGGCCGGAGACGGTCAGACTGGTCATCTTTCCGAAGAAATCCTGGCTCCAGTCCACTTCCCCCGCGTCGGTCAGCGGCGGGTTTTTCGGGTCCAGCGTAGTGACCCGGAACATCTCCCCTGCGCCCTCGCAGTCGCTTCCCGTGATCAGCGGCGTGTTGACGTACACAAAGCCGCGCTCCTGGAAAAAGCTGTGGATGGCAAAGGCCGCGACGCTGCGAATGCGGAATACGGCGGAAAACAGGTTCGTCCTGGGGCGCAGATGGGCCACCGTGCGCAGATATTCCACGCTGTGCCGCTTCTTCTGCAGCGGATACTCCGGAGCGGAAGCACCCTCCAGCTCGATGGAGGAAGCCTTCAGCTCAAAGGGCTGCTTGGCTTCCGGGGTGAGGGTGAAGGTCCCCTTTACGAGGAAGGAAGCGCCCACATTCTGCCTGGCGATATCCTTGTAGTTCTCCACAACGCCGTCGGCAAACACTACCTGCAGCCCCTTGAAGCAGCTGCCGTCGTTCAGTTCCAGAAAGCCGAAGCTCTTCATATCCCGGATGGTGCGGGCCCATCCCCCTACGGTGATCTCCTTTCCGGCATAGTCGCCGGGTGCGCGATAAAGCTCGCTGATGTAAATTCTTTCCATTTTCATTACTTCCAATTCTTATGATTTCAAAGCTCCGCCGGGTGATCCTCTTCCGGCGCTTCGTTTCCCTCGTTCTCCGGCTTTTCCTGCTCCTCAGTCCCGGCGTCCGCGGATCCAGTCCCGTCCGTTTCCTCGCTTTCGGGAACGGCGTCCGCCGGATTTTCCGGCGCAGCCGTGTCCGTCTCCGCCGCGGCTGACCCGGTCATGGCAAGGTCTTCGGCATTTTCTTCCGCGGGTTCCGTCACGGCGTCCGGCTCCCGGACTTCCTCAGCTTTCCCTTTCGCTTCGCTTTTCTTCTCCTCCGCTTCCGCGGGTGCGCCGCCGCCAAGGATGCGGAAAGCGTCGCTGAGTTCTTCGTCGAAGCGCTCCTCCGTCATCAGCTCCGCCGCCGGCGCCGGCGCCGCTGCGGCCTCCGCGGCGGCTGACGCTTTCCGGTCCCGGTTCCGCCAGAGTTCCTCCGGCTCAGGCCGGCGGAACACCAGGACATAGAGCATGAGCCCCAGCGCCAGGAAACAGGTCAGGCCCGCCAGCAGCTGACTGACCCTGAGATTGGACGAGCCCACATACAGGCTGTCGGTCCTGAGGCCCTCGATCAGCATCCGTCCCAGCCCATACCAGGCAAGGTAGCACAGAAACAGCTGTCCGTCGAATCTCCGCTTTTTCCGGAGCCAGAAATGGAGCAGAAGGAAGCCGAGGACGTTCCAAAGGCTCTCATACAGGAAGGTGGGATGATAGTAAAAAGTCTTGTAGGAATACACAAGGCCCATGCGCCAGGGCGCCATGGTCTCCGTTCCGTGGGCTTCCCGGTTGGTGAAATTGCCCCAGCGGCCGATGGCCTGCCCGATCAGGAAGCCGAAGGAGATCACGTCCAGCATGGCCCGGGAGCTGATTTTCTTGATTCTGGTGGCGATCAGCAGACCGATGACGCCGCCGATAACGCCTCCGTAGATGGCAAGACCGCCCTCCCAGACGGCGATGATATCCCGCAGATCGTTGGACCCGTCGAAATAAGGATTGAGGCCGCCGGCGTCGCGATAAAAGATGACATAATAGAGCCTTGCGCCGATGATGCCCAGGGGAACGCCCCAGATCAGGGTGTCGATCACATCATCCTCGCTCAGGCCGAATTCCGGCGCATGCTTGACGGTATAGATCACCGCCAGCAGGAATCCAACGGCAATGATGACGCCATACCAATAGATCTTCCAGCCGAACAGAGTGAAATACGGCAGAAAATTCAGTTCAAAGTCTCCCAATATCGGAAACGTAATGCCCGGTATTTCCATACGAGCCCTCCTTTCAGTTCAGGGCATGGGATTCAGCCCTCAAGTAAAGGGCAAGCTCCGGCAGCATGTCTCCGGCGATGCGCTGCACATCCTCCGCCTTCACCTCGGCTGCCAGGGCGGCATACTGCCGCAGATCTCCGCCGATGCCCAGCAGGTTCTGCTCCAGGCGGAAATCGCAAAGAGCGGCGGGGCTTTCCAGCCCGCGAAGATAAGCGGCGGCTACGTTCTTTCCGGCTGCATCCAGCGCTTCCCTGCCGATCCTTCCCTCCGCCAAATTTCTCAGCTGCGCCAGGATGCCTTCTTCCGCTTCGTCCTGCCGGCCGCCGCGGACGACGGCCGAGACCAGCATGGCCTTCTTAAAGCGGTCCACGGTACATTCCGCTCTTTCCCAGGCGAAGGTCTCGCCCGCAGCAGAAAGCCCGCTGCTGAAGATCGCCCGGAAAACGGCCAGAGCCGGATCGTCCGCCGGCGTGATCCCGCGGAAGCGAAAGCCCAGGACAAGGATGCTCTCCGGCAAGTCCGTTTCCTCCGTCACGCGCCGCAGTTCTCCGCTGCCGGAAGCCGGGATCGTCTCCGGCAGGGGGCGGCTTCCGCCGCCCGGCAGCGTCATGAAGGCGCGGCGCACCGCTTCCTCCACCCGGCCGTACTCCGCGCCGCCGCAGAAAATGAGCTCCATGGGGGAGGAGCGCAGCGCTTCCCTGTAAAACCTCGTAAGCGGCTGATAGCGCACGCGCAGGGCCTCCTCCGCTTCCCCCAGGGGGCATACGGCATAGGGTTCTCCGGCGAACATCCGCTGACGGGCCTTCAGGATCGCCCGATTCCTTGCGTCGCCGGTCGCCGCCAGCACCCGCTCATACAGGCTGCGGCTCTCTTCGCGGACGTAATCCTCCCGCAGGAGGCCGCCCCGGGTGGCGGGATCCAGCAGCATCTCCCCCAGGAGGGCAATGCTCCCGGCCAAGGGGTCCCCCGCACCGTCCCGAAGGGATCCCTCCGGGACCGGCGAACGAAGCCCGACGGCAAGCACTTCCCCCATCTGCCGCAGGTCCGGCTCCGGAGAAACTCCGGGAAGCCTGTTCAGCGCACTGCAGATCCTTTCCCGGTCCGGCAGTGTACGGGTCCCCCGGCAGAGGACATTCATCAGCAGCGCATTCCGGGAAGCATCCTCCGCCGCCAAGGGGCGCAGCAGATGGACGCTGAAAAAGCCGCGGGGAAAACGATCTGTCCGTATCGCCGTCAACCGGACGCCCGGAAACAGCTCCCGAGATGTTTCCTCCATGGCCGCGCCTCTCCCTTCGTCCATAATAATGAATTATATCATATTTCATAAGTGGGAAACAATAGGCAATTCAGCATTTCCTGACGGTAGTTTCCATTCTTTCTCCATCCTTTCGGGCTTCCACGCTCCAGTTTTCATCGCCCGCCCTGCAGCTCAGGCGGTAGCCGGTCCAGTCAGCTGGCAGGTTTGGCCGGACTTCCACCTTCCCGCCCTTCATTTTCACGCCCAGCAATTCCTCCACCGCAACGCGCAGGAACCACCCCGCCGCGCCGGTATACCAGCTCCAGCCCCCTCTGCCCGCCATATCCGGGTTGGCATAGATATCGGCTGCCAGAACGAAAGGCTCCAGCTGATAAGTTTCCTCGTCCCTGCCCCAGGGCAGCATGGTCTCCAGCAGCCGCCACCCCAGCTCCGTCTCTCCGCAGCGCAGACAGGCGGCAGCCAGCCAGATGCCGCCGTGGGTATACTGGCCCCCGTTTTCCCGCACGCCGGGCAGGTAGCTGCGGATATAACCGGGGTCCGCAGTCCCGTTGAAGGGCGGCGCGAAAAGCCTGACCAGCCGGTGCTCCCGATCCTGCAGCTTCTCCGCAGCCTTGACCACGGCCTCGCGGCTCCGCTCCTGATCCCCAAAGCCGCTGAGCACGGCGAAGCTCTGGGAAAGGGAATCCAGGGCGCACTCCCCGTCCCCCTCCGCGCCCAGGGGACGGCCATCCGCATAGTATCCCCGCAGATAATGTCCGCCGGACCAGGCGGCATTTGCGGCTTCGCCCAGTTTTTTCGCCGCCTGACGCAGCGCACCGTCCCCCGCGGCTTCTCCGAACCGGTCCAGGACCATGGCGGCGAACCAGTTGAGCCAGACGCTCTCTCCCTCTACCCGGTCAAACCCGTCGTTCCAGTCCCCCGAGCCGATGAGAAGAAGCCCGTGCGGCCCGACGCCCCGCCGCAGCACAAGATCTGCAGCGCGCCGGCAGTGTTCCAGAAGGCTGTCCTCGCCCCCTTGCTCCGGGGCTTCGTAGCGGTCCCGTTCTTCCGGCCTCAGAGGCTCGGAGCGGAGCCAGGGCGCCTTTTCTTCCCAGACGGAAACGTCTCCCGTTTTCCCGGCATAGAGGGTACAGGCATAGGGGAGCCACAGCAGATCGTCGGAGCAGCGGGTCCGCACGCCCTTATCCCGCTCCTGTCCCGGATGCCACCAGTGCATCACGTCCCCCGCCTCATACTGATGCGCAGCGGAGCGCAGCAGATGTTCCTTTGCCAGCTCCGGAAAGGGGCCGATCAGGGCGCAGATATCCTGCAGCTGATCCCGGAATCCGTAAGCGCCGCCGCTCTGATAGAGGGAACTGCGGCCCAGCACGCGGCAGGCCAGGGTCTGATAAACCGCCCATCCGTTCAGATAAGCATCCAGGGCGGGACTGGGCGTCTCCACCCGCAGGACATCCAGCTTTTTTTGCCAGTATGCCGCGGTCTTTTCCAGCAGCGCACCCGCCTCCCGCGCGGTGATCCCCGTCTGCGGTCCGGGTCCCACGGCAATGGCAAGCCTTTCCCGAAGAGGGTATTCCCCGTTGATCCACCCATCCTCTCCCACCTGTGGTTCCGGGAGAGGCCCCTTGTCCCCGGCGGCCGCGGCGAGCGCATGGGGCTCGCAGGGCAGGATGCGGTATCTCAGCCGGTCCGACGGCCGGGCATCCCGAAGCTCCAGAAGCAGGATGCGCCGGTCCTCCTCCGGGGGAATGAAGCCGGTGAGGACCGATTCTGTGCTTCCGAAGAAGCGCCGCCAGCGGATAAAGCCGAAACCGTAGAGGATCTCCGTCGGCGCATCTCCGGCATCCGCCGCCAGGGACAGGCTCCTGCCGTCCCGCAGAAGACACAGCTCCTCCGGTCCCTGAATGGCCAGCGGATCGTTCAGCCACGGCGTCAGCCGTCCTTCCCGGGCGTTATGCAGCCACAGATTGCCGCACATGCTGTCCGCGGCCAGCCAGCCCATCCGTCCGTTCGTGAGCATGAGGCACCACGCCCGGCCTCCGATCCCCCTCTCCGTCCGGCAAAGGCAGCCCTCCGCAGTGAAAACGACCTCCCGTTTCGCCCGCGTTTCCGCGCCTGCAGGCAGCAGCGCCCGGCCGGAAAGCGGGCCTCCCTTGCTTCGCCCGGGCGTTTCCGGCCCGCATACGTCCGCACCTGCCGCCAAAGCCCGATACTCCGCTTCCCCGCCAACCGGGAAACGGAAGCCTCCCGGCTGATCCTCCCAGCGGCTGAGGCCCAGCTTTCCCGCCAGAGCCCGCAGCGCGGCGGCGCGCGGCCGTCCGTAGACCCCCTCGTCGCCAGTAAATATCGCCAGATCATAGGAAACGCCCATTCCCCGGAGAAACGCCCAGGCGCAGAGCATCCTTTCCCCGTCTCTTTCCCGGCAGACCGCCGCGGGCAGATCGCCGGAGATACCCAAGCGCCAGAGCGCCTCCCGATCACGACGGCTCCGCTGCCGCTTTTCCGGCACGCCGGAAAGCAGGGGCGTCAGCAGAAGCACAGCTTCCTCCGGGCTCAACCTGCCGTCCAGGCGGGGTAGCATGCGCCGAAAAACCGCGCTCTCCTCCCCCGCTCTCCCCTGCAGCTCCCGTGCCGATGCAGCAGCGCGTGCAGCGCTTTCGGCCACGGCAAGGGTAAACACGACCCGCCGTTCTTCCCCCGGGCGAAGGCGGAGTCGCAGGCGCAGCAGAGCGCAGGGCTCCGAGGCGGCGCGCATTCCGCTCCCCTGACGCCGAAGGGCGGCGGCTATGGCTGCCGTACCGCCCCTTCCGAAGGCGCGCTGCTTGTCCGTTTCCGCCTCAAAGGCTTCACTGCAGCCGATGGCCAGGCTGCAGGGCATGACTGTGCCGCCGGGCCGCCGCGAAAAGACCAGACATCCCCCCTCCAGCCGGCTTTCCAGGCAGAGGCGGTGAAAGGCCGGATGGGCGTCATAATCCCTGGGGGGAGCCAGGACCGGCTCCAGATACAGAGCCAGCGTCACGTTCCGCGGGGCTTTGCCCTCATTTTTCACCGCGACGCTGCGTACCTCGCCCCCGGTTTCCGGAACGAAGCTCTCCAGGCAGAAGCTCAGAGCCGCTCCCCGGCTGTACTGCCGGACGCGGCTGCCATCCCAGCTTGTGCGAAATTCCAGGTCGCCGCGCATTTCCGGCAGGGGCTGAAGGGAGGCCGTGCTTCCCTCTGCCCCGGCGAAAAAGAAAACGCCCTTGTGCGGCGCGATCTCCTGTGTGCCGCCGGCCCCGTCTCGCATGATGCATAAGGCATCGCCGCCGCCCAGCTCGCTGATAAGCAAGCGGTAATCTCCTCCTGCCAGGGGATAAATGACGGGCCGCAGCGGATCGAAGCCGTTTCGCGACATGAGAAAGCCCTCCGCGCCCTTCCGTTCCGGCCTGGGGTCCGCCCGATAATCCTTTACCGGGCGGATGCGGGCCCCCACCGGCGTTTTTTCCTCCAGCAGCGCGAGGCAGGCCAGATTGGCCGGATCGGAAAGGAAGCGCTTCTGCAGGATGCCGTCCATGAGACAGTTGTCGATAGCAAGAAGGCTCATGCCCAGATGATGGGACATGAAGCAGCGGACCGTCTGAAAACCTTCGCCGCCACTTCGCTCCGGGGTAAAATCCAGCGCTTCATAAAATCCGTAGCGCCCCTCCGCCCCCAGGGAGCGCAGGCGCAGCAGGTTCCCCACGGCATGCCGCCGGTCCTCTTCCAGCGCAAGGAAGCTGGCATATGGCGCGATCACCGCGTCCCGGTCCATACCGTGCTTCAGCGCCAGGGCCTGCACGCCGTGGGCCTTGTAGGCATAGTTTTCCGCCGCGTCCCGGCAGCCGAAGGCGCTTTCCGACATCCCCCACACGCCGCCGAAAGTGCGCCTGCGCTGGGCATGGAGGCAGAATTCCTGGCTTTCCCCCAGGATTGAGCCCTCCGGGCTGGGCATGAAGAGGGCTGGCATCAGGTATTCGAACATGGTCCCCGTCCAGGATGCCAGCCCGCTCATGCCGGAAGCATCCGCCAGGGTGCGCCCCAGGCGCCGCCAATGCCGCCCGGGAGCTTCCCCCCTGGCAACGGCCAGAAAGCTGGCAATGCGGGCTTCGCTCTCCAGGAGGTCATACCAGCCGCCGGAAGCCTTGTCCGTTACCGGATCCCAGCCGATGCGCAGAAGCTCCCGGTCTTCGTCATAGAGGAAATCCAGCTTCATTTCCCCGCACAGCTTCCCCAGCCTACCCGCGAGCTCCCCTTTTCCCGCATCTTCGGCAGCGGCGCGCAGGGTGACGAGGCAGGCCAGCAGGTTGCCGCTGTCCACGGTGGAAATAAAGGGCGGCTCCAGGGGCCTGCAGCCGAGGATATCATACCAATTGAAAAAATGGCCCCGAAAGCGGGGCAGCTTTTCCATGGCCGTCAGCGTTTTTTCTATGAGCTCCCAGCTTTTTTCCCGCGGCCAGATGCCCAGATCCGCTGCAGCCAGCGCGGAAAGGAGCCAGAGGCCGATGTTGGTAGGGCTGGTCCGCTCCGCAGTCAGGCATACGGGGGTCTCCTGCAGGTTGTCCGGGGGGAGATAATTGCGCTCCTCCGTCACCAGATCGCCGTAATAGCGGACGATGTCTCCGGCGCAGTGGAGGAGGAAAAGCCTCTGGGCTTCCGAG
>JAEEGK010016316.1_pt1 | contig 16347 bp, 13 predicted proteins | sample 8958771 | NCBI WGS metagenome assembly JAEEGK01 (sample SAMN16246547, study PRJNA631951) | gut metagenome | biome: gut microbiome; feature: rumen; material: SC-attached | host: Bos | place: Iran: Karaj | collected 2018-10 | reverse complement strand
TCTTCCTGTTTTATAAGTTCAAACGTGCCGTATGATTGATTGCTGGTAAAAATCTCACCTTTAAGAGACTGCATTTCAATGCTAGGTTTTCCTGTACAGTAAATAACGATTTTGTCTCCAGCTTCAGGAATGCTTTTTTTGAACTTAATGCCTTTTATTATTCCGGAAAAATTATCCTTTCCGCTGTCAGCTTTAAGATCGAGTATGTTAGTGTATTTTCCTAAATCAATGTTATAAGTTGCCGGATGTTCCGTTTCTGTTTTTGTAGTTGCGCATCCGTAAAAAAATAAAACTGCGAAAGTCAAAATTAAAAATATACGCTTTTTCATTTATATTCCTTATTCGTAATCTTAAATAATATTATATTATAGAGTATAAAAATACATATTATCAAGTAATTCCCACAGTTTTGCCCTGTCAAAAAAAAGCAGCCCCCTCCACTGTGGAAGAGAGCTACCTCTGACATGCCGATGTCAGACATACCGCTTGGCATTGCTAAAAAGCCCGGACTGCACAAACCGGTAACCCGAAGTTGCCCTTGTAGTAGTCATCGAGTCTGCCTGAGCCAAACCACATAATACAAGCCTTGGAAGGATATTTGGAAGAAGACTGACTAGACGACCAGTATGCAGAGTTCTCGATTTTTGTTCCGCCGGCAGCCTCCAGTGATGCGTCCACTGTAGACTTGTTGTCGTACATAATCAGAAGCTCCACTCCGCTTGGAAGGTACCAGTAGTTTGCAAGCTCGCCCGTAAGGTTGTATGTATTGGCGTAGTTGTTCACCCAGTTGAATGCGGGGTAGTTTGTTGCAACGCTTTCCGCCGCCGTTCCATCCGTGTCCTGCTCGCAGACCTTGCTCCAGTTGTCACTTCCGTCAAAATCGCCTGTCACATAGTATGTAGTGTCGCTGTATACATATTGGTAGTAAGGCGTGTCTTCTGTGGGGATTGTTGTGCTTTTATTAATACGTATGTTTTGTACGTCGCCGAAAAACTTGTTGAAGCCGGTCGTTTCGCCTGGTGCCCATATATAAGTATTCGTGGTTTCGCCTCTTGTGTTGTGGATTCCCACGCCGAGTGTCTTTGCACCGAGAATATTCTCGTTTGAGCCTCTTGTTGCCGCTCCTGTTCCAGCATAGAAGATGACTGCGACAGCTTTGGCTTTCTGCTCTTCGGTGATGCTCGAAATCTCTTCTGCTGGGAGCGCGCTTCCGTCACTGAATATGATGTCGCCCACGGCTTTCGCCTTTGAAGGCTTTTTTGAGCCGATGTAGATAATCAGGCTTTCGTAGGTTGATTCCGCTGTTGTCAGCACGGCAAGTGTTTCTGCTGAAATCAGAGCTTTCTGTGCAGTCGTAAGCGCGTCGTAAGCAGAGCGTGCATCATCAATCTTCGTCTTGCTTTCGGCTGTATAAGCAACCGTGCCGATTGCGTTGATTTTTTCGATGACTGCATCAGCTGCTTCCTGATTGAGCGTTGCCGCTGTCTTCGTAAATGTCGCGCTTACCGTCACATTGCTTGCTGGCATGGTGAATATGCCTTCCGTTACGGTAATGTCGTTGCCGTTTTCATCAGTCACGCTGTATGAGCTAAGCTGCCAGCCATTATCTGGTGTTGCGGTGAGCTTTACGGTGTCGCCTTTGACCGCGCTCGTCTTGTTTGCAGTGACCGTGCCGTTCGTAATGTCGTTTGCAATCGTGATGGTGTAGGCGGTAGGTTTGTCGTCTTTAGTCTCGTTCTGGCATGAAGCGAGGGTGAATGTGAGTGCCGCCAGTACAAGCACGGCAAGTCCAAAGAGTCTTTTCATAAGACTTCCTCCTAAAAAATGGGGTTAAATATGAAAGGCCCATGTCGCAGGGCAATTTTCGTCCTACTTCGTGTTTTTTTTGAGAAAATATGTGAAGTTTTTCATTCATGTCGCTTCGCATGAGATAATTATAACACAGGTTTTGCAATTTGTGTTGTAAGGTGAGGAAAAATGGTAAAATTGGTTGATTTTTGGGGTTTTAGGGGCGAAAGCCCTTAGGCGAAGGGGGTGTCGGCGCAACGAAGTGCGACGCAGGGGGAAGGCTTTCCCCCTCATGCATACTAAGTTACTAAATAAATGCTTTGGGTTCGTATTGACCTTATTCCCTTTTTAAAATAAAATATCAAAACCCCTTGGAAATCTGAAATATGATTTTCCTTTGTCCATAAGGAGGAATAAAAATCATTTGCTTCTCATTAAATGGTTTTTATTATTACACTTATTTAATCGTCGATTGATAATTGTATACATTTCCTCCTGAATTATTTTGCAAAAAGCAAAATTAAATTTTAAGGAGATACTTATGAAAAAGTATGAACTTATGGTAATTTATCCCCTTGAGGATGAATCTGCTAAAAAAGGTGCTGAAAGCTTAAAGAGCACACTTTCTTCTTTCGGTGCGGAAATTGAAGAAGAAAAACCATTCGGTGACCGCGATCTTACCTACGAAATCAAAAAACAGAAAAAAGGACGCTTTGTACTTTACACAATGAAGCTCAATCCTGCTAAGATTGTCGAAATTGATAAGGCATTCAAAATCAATACAAACCTTTTGAAATATCAGTTCGTAAAAATCGAAGAAAAATAAACTGTTTGTGAATCCATAAATCACAAAAAAGGAGAATGTTATGACAGATACAAATCATGTTGTTCTTGTTGGACGTCTGACAAAAGATTTAGGAACAGACGAAAGAAGTTTCGGTTATGTTGCTAACGGTCAGGCTAGGGCTAATATCAGTATAGCTGTCAACAGATCTAAGAAAAATGGTGATCAATGGATTGATGAAGTTAATTATTTTGATGTTACAATTTGGGGAAAAACTGCTGAAAATCTTAAGCCTTATTTGACAAAAGGCAAACAGATTGTAGTAGAAGGATATCTGAAACAGGACCGCTGGGAAAAAGATGGTCAGAAGTTCAGCAAAGTTACAGTTGTTGCTAATAATGTACAGCTGATTGGAGGAAGAGCCGAGGGCGGACAAGTATCAAATGGGGCTCCTAGGATTCAGCCGATTAACAATGCTTCTTCAGGATATTCATCAAATTATTCATCAGAACCTTATGGCGATTCTGGTATGGATTTACCAGAAGATATTCCATTTTAATCCTAATACCTATCAAGGAGAAATCAAATGTCTGAAGAAAATACACAGGAAATTGAAGAGAAAAAAGTTCAGGAAGCTGCAATGGATGAAGTTACAGTTGAATCTGATGGTCGTGAAGAAGACAAAGACGGACGTGCAAAAGCAAAAGCTTACTTCCGCAAAAAGGTTTGCAGATTCTGTGCAAACAAAGCAAAAATTGATTACAAAGATACAGATGCATTGCGCCGCTATATGACAGAAAGAGGTAAGATTCTTCCTCGCCGCATTACTGGTACATGTGCAAAACATCAGCGTGAAATTGCAAAGGCAATCAAGAGAGCAAGATCTATCAGCTTGTTGCCATTTGTTGCTGACTAATCGATAAAAAAAACAGTAAGCCGCTTCATACTCCGAAGCTGCTTAATAAAATTAATACTCAGGAGCTAGAAAATGAAAGTAATTCTTAACGTAGACGTTAAATCTCTTGGTGAAGAAGGCGATGTAAAGAATGTTGCAAATGGTTATGCAAGAAACTTCCTTCTTCCACGTAATTTGGCTGTACCTTACAACGAAGCTACAGTAGCAATTTTTGAAGCACGCAAAGCTGAAATTGAAGCTAGAAAGGAATTGAAACGCAAGGATTCTGCAAGCCTCAAGGAAAAATTGGAAGCAGCAGAATTGGAAATTACAATGCCAGCTGGAGCAAATGGAAAACTTTATGGTGCAGTTACAACACACGTTGTTGCAGATGCTCTTAAGAAGAATGGCTTTGATATCGAACGCAAACGCATCGATCTTCCAGGTCTTGCAATCAAATCTGTTGGTACATACAAAGCTATCATTAAACTTTATGAAGCACAGACAGCTGAAATCCATATTGTTGTAAAAGCTCAGATTGAAGAAAAGAAAGAAGAAAAACCTGCTAAAAAAGAAAGAAACTTCAGAAGAAATGAAGAAGTAAAAGCAGAAGAGTCAAAAGCTGAAGAAACAGCAGAAACTGCTGAATCAAAAGCTGAGTAATTTTTTAATCTGATTTAAGATTTTTTCAGTCGGTATTGTCATTTTGCAGTACCGACTTTTTTTATCATGTTGTATAATAGACTGTAAATTAAAAATATAAGGTAGGTCATTGTGGATTACAATTTATTAAATAAAGTTCCGCCTCATAGTTTAGAAGCTGAACAGGCGGTTTTAGGTGCTGTTTTATTGGACTGGACTGCGATGTCAGAGCTTGTTTCCCGCATGCGTCCCGAACATTTTTATTCAATACAAAATCAAACGATATTTCAGGCCCTGCTAAGACTTTTTAATAAAAATGTAAAAGGTGATACCTTATCCTTAATTAATGAATTGACCGTTGAGCAGAATCTGGAAAAAGCGGGCGGTACTGCTTATATTGCATCCCTTACAGATACAGTTCCTTCTTCTGCTAATATTGATTATTATTCAGACATTGTTCTAGACCGTTCTGTGCGTCGTGAACTTATAAACGTCTCTACTGAAATGCGCAGCTTGGCTTATGAGCTTGGACAGGATAGCTCAAGTCTTCTTGACCACGCTGAACAGAAAATATTTTCTCTTGCCGAAAGAAATGAATCAACTGTAATTCATGAAATCAAAAATATAATGATTCGTGAAATTGAAATCATAGATTCCCGATACAAGAATCAAAATCAATTCACAGGAGTTCCGTCAGGTTTTTCACAACTGGATACAATGACCTCCGGCTTCCAGAAATCAGAACTAATTATTATTGGTGCACGACCTTCTATCGGTAAAACCGCCCTTGCGCTTTCAATGATGCGTCATATTGCTCTTGAAAGAAAAATATCTTGTGGTTTTTTCTCACTTGAAATGCCTTATGAATCAATTGGTATGCGACTACTTTCCATGGAAGCAAATGTTAATATGGGTAGAATGCGTTCCGGTATGATACGAAAAGAAGATATTATGAAAATCCAGGATGCAGCTGGACGATGGTTTGAATCTCCTTTGTACACTGTTGATACCCCGAATATGCGTCTTCTTGATTTAAAGGCTATGGCACGCCGTATGGTTAAAAATCATAAAGTTGAAATTATTTTTATTGACTATATTGGTTTGATTACAACAGAAAATACTTCTGCTCCTGTTTATGAGCAGGTTTCAGAAATATCAAAAGCTTTAAAAGCACTTGCCCGTGAGCTTGAAATCCCGGTTGTCGCTCTTTGTCAGGTTGCACGTGATGCAGAAGGAAAGGAACCTAATCTGGCTCAGTTACGTGGTTCTGGCTCTATTGAACAGGATGCGGATGTTGTTATGTTTATTGACCGTGACCGTTTAAAAGACGGATTAAAGTCTGAAGAAAAAAGTGCCGTACAAAAGGCAAAAATTATTCTTGCAAAACAGCGAAACGGTCCAACTGGTGATATAAATATTTCCTTTATACCTGCTTACTCTGTATTCTCGAATCTGGTTCAAGATGAGCAATAAGCAGGTGAGTTAAAATCAGAATGTACTTCTCAAATCTTTAATAACAAGATTATCTTTTAATTGTTTGACAGTGATATCTTCTTTTGTTGTAAAAGAAATACTTGCTTTTTCGCCAGGTAAAAGGGTAATCATATTTTCAGAGAATAGGCCTGAAATACCCATAGTATCAAGGGAAACAAAAAAAGCAGGTTTATCAGAATTAAGTATAATCTGGAAGCAATCCTTTGCTTTTTTAATTTCTACGTTGATTTTTGTATCAGCAATCTGACACATCTTGTAGGGCTTAATCCAGACGGTATTATTGCTTTTATAAGTTTTTTCGCTTGCAGAAAGAGCTTCCATACAAGCATAAATAAAATATTCTTCTGAAGTAGTCTGATTTTTCAGACAATTAACCTGGTCAATTTTCTGATTATAGATTTCTTTTGTTGTATCTGCCTTGATTGTTTCCTTTAGTTCAATTGTATTTATAATTTGACCATCAAATCTTATATAATTGAGCTTGACATTTATATTGAGTTCTTCGTTTGTGTCATTACAAATTACAGTATGCAGAATATTGTCCTTAATAAATACAGGCATATAAACAATATCAAAGAATTTTTTTGTTTCATACTGGAGTAATTTCCATTTTCCGCCATATTCGATAGAAGACCAGCTTGGGCATGGCCAGACATCATTTAATTGCCAGATAATTGAACCCATACAGTGGGGTTTTAGGCTTCTCCACCAGTCTACTGCTGTTTTTATTGCAACTGCCTGCTGAACCTGACTCAAATAAACCATATTTTCAAATCCAACGGGGAAGCGGAAATAGCGGCTGAAGTTTTCAAGCATGATAGAATTGCCGCTTGGAGACCTTTGGTGATATTCCATAACTGGACTTGTGAAATTAAACTGACTTTCATCAGCAAAAGTTTTAATACAATCCAAAGAAGGGAATGACTCATAGCCAAACTCAGCAACAAAGCGAGGATTTATTGAAAGATAAGCAGAAAAATCTTTTCTTTCGTGCCATACGCTCCAGTAATGCATGTCTCCCATGTTGTCGTTATGCCAGTTATCTCCAAAATCATCTGGACCAGGGCATGGCGAACTTGGCCAGTATACTCTGTCAGGATCCAGTTTTTTAATTGTCGAACCGATTAGACCATGATAAAGCCTGTCGTAATCTACTAAATAACGGTCGCGATTTTCACGACTTTCCTTGAACCAGCTTAAAGAACCAAAGTTTTCATTGTTACCGCACCATATTCCAATGCAGGCATGAGTTTGTAAACGTGGAATCTGATATTCCAATTCAGCCTTTACTTCGTTAAAGAACTCATCACTTGCCGGGTATAAGGAGCAGGCAAACATACAATCCTGCCAGATGATAATTCCAAGCCGGTCGCACAAATCATAGAAGATTTCTTTTTCATAAATGCCACCGCCCCATACTCGCAGACAGTTTTCATTTGCTTTTACAGCTGAGTTTAATAAATCAGCGTATCGTTCGTTTGTCATTGAAAATGGAAGTGAATCGCATGGAATCCAGTTTGAACCTTTTGCGAAGATTTTTCTTCCGTTATTTTCAAAATAAAGGGAGCGTCCTTCTTTATTGTTTGCGTTATCTTTTTTTGAAACAACTTTTAAGGTTGAAAAGCAGATTTTTCTGTTTTCGGTAACTGTTCCGCTCGTAGAATCGTATTCATAAACTGAAAGATTATAAACAGTATTTTGTGTAAGTCCATTCTCCTTTAATTCGCCTGAAGTTTGCCAAACCTGGGGATTAGAAACCGAAATTGTCGTAGAAATAGTATTTTTTCCTTTATGAAGTTTAACTTTTTGCTTTGAAAAAGATTCTTCAATATCGTTGCCCTCAATCTTGAAAACAAAATCCTTTGTTCCTTTGATGAAGGAATCAAACTCAGCTTTTACAGTTACTGTCCAGTTATTTTTTGCCTTTCGTGTATAAGAGCTTGTGATTGAATCAAAAAGTCCGTCTGTAACAGTATAAATTACAATATCCCCGTAAATACCACTTGTCATAATACATGGTCCCCAGTCCCAGCCACCGTTGCACTGACATTTTCTGGCAAGGTTTCTGTCTGGCGAATAAACATCGTATTTCATGTATGGCACAGGGTAAGGCAGACTTTTACTTATTTCCTTTGATTTTTTTTCAGCAGATTCAAGCAGAATTGAAATGTTGTTACTTCCGTCTTCGAGTAAATCTGTGATATCAAATCGGTATCTGGCAAACTGATTCTGACCGCAACCGACTTTTTTCTGGTTTATAAAAAGCGTAAAGAAAGTATCAGCTTGAGTAAGTTCTATAATCGCTCTTGTATTTTTAATTTTTTTGTATTCAAAATCCCTTGTAATAGTCCAGTCTGTTTGACCAACCCAGAGACTTTTCTGCTCATTGAAGCCATAGAAGGGATTTTCTATAATTTTGTTTTCAATCAGGCTGGAATGAATATCGCCTGGAATTGTTATGTCACATTTTATATCGCTGCCCGTAAGATTCCATTTGCCATTCAGAGTGTTTAATATCATTGTTTCCTCCGTTAAAAAAAGATGGGGTTGTCCAAACTTAAAATTGATAGTCGGACAACCCCTTTGGATTTCAGTTAGAATTATTTAGCGTCTACTGCAGCTTCTTTTGTAATGGAAGTTAAGTCTGCCTTTGAAAGAAGTCTTAACTGACCATTTTTAGCAGTAACTACAAGTCCAGACTCTGTGATTGTAATTGGAGTAGAACTCTTTACTGCAACCGGTGATTTAAGCTGCATTACAAGAGAAGAATTATATTTTGCAACAACCCAGTTGTTTCCATCCTGAATAACGCAGTAATAAGCATCTCCTTCCTGTACAAGAACTGAATCTTCTGCAAGAGTTTCGTTACTTTCGCTTACAATTTCCATATTGTTGTCATCAAGAAGTACCAGTTTAATTGTTCCATTGCCGGTATTTTCACCAGCTACAGCCATATACTGATTTCCTGTCTTATAAACTGTTCTGTTTCTGATTTCTGTAACAGGAGATTTTTTGATGATTTCACCGTCAGCTACATTAAATTTAACAAGTCTTGAGAGCATGTTTGCTTCGTCGCTGAGGATAATACCATATTCAGAACCCATTTTTGCAATTTCTGCCTCTTTATCCTGAACTTCTTTCTGGTCTTTTGCTATTTCCTTGCGTTCTTCCTGAGCTTCGTTCTGTTTTTTATCAGCTATTTCCTGCTGCTCTTTTGCTTCCTCTTTAGCTTCTTCAGTTTTCTTTTCCTGTTCTTTTACTTCTTTTTCTTTTTCTTCTGCCTTCTTTATATTTTCTTCAGTAGGATTTTCTTCAGCTTCTTTTTTAGCTTCTTCAGCTTCTTTCTTTGTTTCTGTCAGCTTTTTATCTTCCTCAACAGCCTTTTTCTGTGCTTCCTGAGCTTTTTCGCTTGCATCTTCAGCTTCTCGCTCTTTTAAATCAACCATATCTTTTCGAGGATCAACATTCTTATCTTCATCTTCTTTCATTGAATCTATAACAGTTGTATCACTGATTACAGAGGTATCTACTGTTGAAAGTCCACCGTTTACATCAAAAAGAGGAATTACAATTTCTGAACGTCCAGGCCATTCTTTGTATGTTGTAGACAAACCGCAGTTATTTTGTGAAAGGTTTTTCATTACGGCATTTTTGTATTTAGAAGAGTAAACATCATATTTTCCGCGGTATACTGCATTGTAAACTGTGATGAATACTGCAAGTGTATCAGCGTCTTTTTCTGAATACTTATATGCAGCAGAAAGATAAGCACTGATAATTCTTCTGAGGTTTATAATATGGTCTACTGTTGCGTTTTCACCAATAAAAAGAATATCTGCATCTAATTTTGAAGTTTCAGTTGGATCAATTGCATGAACAACAAAATATTTCTGGCGGTTACCAACTGTAGAAGGCTGCCCCGGAACAATTGTTTCACCCATTGTTGAACCAATAGCTTTAATTGCAGCAATTGAATCTATAACCTTGTGCGGACCTGTATAGTTAATGAACTCAATCTGTTCTGTACTTGTTCCTCTTAATTCAGGTTCGTCAACTTCTAATGCAAATGTACTGATGCTCAGCAAGATTGCAGCAAATAAAAATCCGATAATTTTTTTCATAACAATGCCTCTGGTTAAAATGTAGATTATTAATTATAGCATTACTTATTTTTTTTTCCAAATGATTTTTATTGTTTATTTATCAGAAGCTTTAGTTTTTCACGGGCGTAGTCTCTGGTTCTGGAAGTGTATTTTGGATAAAGCATTTCTGTGTATATCATTTTTCCATAATCATTGAAGGCTTTTGAGCCCATTATTCTGCAGATTGAATAGACTGCATCGCATACATCAGACAAGAGAACTTCATCCTTTGGATTTATATTTTTGCAGAAAATGGAAAGCTCTTTTAAAACTAACTCCTCGGGGTCATAACCATTGTTTGCATAACTGCTTATAAGTGAATGTAAAAGGGAATTATTCTTTACTTTTTTGAGACAGGAAACTATCTCTTCGTTAAAAGTTGAAGTCTGGTAAGCTGAAAGTTGTGCCAGCATTTTTTCAAGACCGACAGAATCAGATTCAAAAACAGATTTTTCAACTCTTGTTCCGGTGTTTGAAGTTGAAATAAAATTAAGGTACATTGTACAGTTTCCTAAAAGCTGGGAAATCCACTGCTGCTCATCTGAACCGTAATTGCCATTTTGAAGTAGAGTAAAGCGTTCGCTGCCTGTAAGATTTGAATCAAGCTTTATGGAATAAATGTTATTGAAAAGAGAATCGTCAAAAGAGTAAAAAGAATTGTAATTTGGAAGTTCTTTTTTTTCTTTTTCTGATGAATTTTTGCTTTTTGCTGATTGGGAGGTTCTGAAGGCATTTATAGTCCAGTTTACTCCAAAAAGAATAAGATGATTGTCATTGGTGAAAATCATCCTGTTGTAATATTCCCTTGAACTTTTTGGAGGAAGGCTGCCTGCCCAGGTTTGTTTGCCGGAATTGTTATAAAAGAATGCATTTTGTGAATCTGAAATGAAGATTCCGCTGTCGTTATAAAAACAGGTAGGTGAGTCGCCTATATTCTGAATTATAAAGCTCTTAAAAACTGAACCGTCTTCAGAATCTACATAATCAATCTGAATGCTTCCGTTAAGGTGATTTATATAAATAATATCTTTTTTATTCTGGGACATTACGAAAAAGTTCTTTTTGTATTTTGCATTTTTTTCAGCATTAAAAAGCCATTTGTGGGTTGCTTTGTTATCGATTATGTCAAACAGGCCGCACTGTCCGTCGGTAAAAGTTAAGAGAACTCCTTTTGGGGTAGTAAGGCTTGTAATAACTTCTCCTGCAAAAACAATATGTTCGATGACTTCTCCAAATGGAGTAATTCGTATTGCCTGACTTTTGCCTTCCTCAAGCTTTTTAAGGAAAATGATTATTGTTCCGTCGGAAAGCTCCTGAATTGGAAGATTTGATTGTTCCGGGGTTTCAAGACGCCATTTTTGCAATCCGCTTATTGTATAACACAATAATTCCTTGTTTCCGCGTACAAAAAAGCGGCCGTCTCTTCCGCCAAAAGGATTATCGATAATTTCAAAGTCCAGATTTTTTACCCAAAGTTCCAGGCCATCGCTGTTTAATAAGGTAAGTCTTTTTTTATTGTTTGTGATTACAGCTGTAAAATCATAAGGAAGTATGCAGAAAAAAGGTGAATTGAAGCGTTGTAATGACTTTTCCCAGATTACTTTTCCATCGCTTGTAAAAGAAATTATGTTACGGGCATCAGTCATTATGCAGAAGCCTTGTGAGGTAAGCTGAGGCTGAGAAACTACTTTACCAGGGAGAACCGTTGACCAGGAAGCGTTAATATTTGTTAACAAGGATTGGGCAGAAATCTTGGAGGAGAAAAATGAAATTAAAAAAATAAGAAAAAACTTTCTTTTGTGCATTATCATTCTCGTGTAAACTTCCTATATTTTACTTCCCGAACATTTTTATCTCTTTATAGTCTCTCTCAAGCATAAATAATTTTTAAAGAATAAACAACGCAAGGCTTTCAATGTGACTGGTATTTGGGTAAAAATCCAGTAAATATAGTTTTTCGAGGGTGTAGCCGGCTTGAATGAGTCTGGCGGCGTCGCGTGCATGGGTAGCTGGATCGCAGGACATTGAAAGAATTACCGGGATTTTACTTTTGCATAAATAGTCACAAACGGCTTTTTCCATTCCTGAACGCGGCGGGTCAATTACGCAGGCATCAAAGGGTGGGCAGTAGGATGAACAGGTTTTTACCCAGTTTTCACCGCTTAATCCATAGCTTACGTGTTTTTTGCCTGCAAGGTTTTGTTCTGCAAAAACCAGGGCATCTCTGTTGTGTTCGACTAAAGTTACGTTTTCGTATTTATCTGTAAGAAAGGTTGAAATTGAACCACAGCCTGCATAGATATCGATTATATTCTGTCCGCCTGGTAAAAGCTCCATAATTTTCTGGATTACTTTTTCGAATACAAAAAGATTTGACTGGAAAAAGCCCCGTACGTCAAAATGCAGGGTTTTATCCAATATTTTTACGGCTGCTACCGTCTCATTGTTTATTATGGTTCCCTTAAAATAGTGATTTTCCTTTACTTTGAGTTTTTTTCCGCCTTTAGAAAGGGCCTTATCAGAGCGATTTTGTGTAAACTTATTTTGTGTGGATTGTGTTGTTTGTGGAATTGCAATTTTGATTTTTCCGTCTGATTGGCTGTCTGTTTTGCTGTCTGTAACGTTATTCAGCGGCTGCATTTTATCGCTTCCAAAAACATGGATTCTTCCCTGTGACCTTTGTTCAGACGGTGTTTTTGCAAGATAATCATTTATGACTTTTTCTGCACAAAGACATTCGTCAATATTGATTATGGTATTATCGCTTTTTTTAGAAAGCCCGCCATCTGTAAACTGAAATCTTGCCCTGTAATTTGTATCTGGACCATAAATTGTCTGAATTGGTATTTCAAGTTTTATTTTATTGTCTGCAAAAATATCAGCAAGCATTTGTTTTCTTAATTCCCGCTGGTACTCGGGAGAGATGTGCATCATATTACAGCCACCGCATTGTCCATAATATTTACAGGGAGCTTGGACTCGGTTTGGGGAGGCTTTTATAATTTTTACAATTTCTGCGTTGTCATAATCATTTTTGTGTTGTACTATTTTAACTGATAATGTTTCACCAGGCATTGAATATGGTATGAAAACCGTTTTGGAATCAATTTTTGCTATTGATAATCCGCCGAAAACTGTTTTTTCTGTAGTAACTGTTACTGTATCCATAACCAGAATATTATCAGATAAACTCAAAAAATTAAACATGAAGCAGGAGGATGAATATGCAGTTAAAGAGTTTTGCTTTTAAAATTAGTGATGGAACCGAAGTTTGGGTAAATAGATGGGCTCCGGAACCTGAAGAAGAAATAAAGGGAGTAATTCAGCTTCATCATGGACTGGCTGAACATTCTTTGCGTTATGACCGTTTTGGTTCTGTTCTTGCCGAAAATGGTTATGTTCTTAATGCTTATGATATGCGTGGCCATGGAAAAACTGCGGAAATTGCAGAAGCAGCAGGAACCGGTAAGTTCGGCAAGTTTACTGATAAAGACGGCTTTAATCGGGTAGTTGATGATTTAAATGAAGTGATTTCAGCCGTAAAAAAGGAATACGAAGGTAAACCTGTAATTCTTTTTGGACATTCTTTTGGTTCTTTTGTTTCTCAGGCTTATATCGAAAAATACGGAAATAATCTTGCAGGTTGTGTTCTTTGTGGTACTGCCGGTCCTAGAAAACTTTTGATTTCTGCCGGAAAACTTGCTGTAACTTTGATTAAGGCAATCCGTGGTGGAGATAGTTTTGTTCCTTTCCTTGATAAACTTGCTTTTGGGAATTATAACAACAGAATCCCTGGAAATAAAACAGATCATGACTGGCTTTCCAGAAATGAACTTAATGTTGAATTATTCTTCTCTGACAAATGGTGTAATATTCCTCTGAGAACTTCTTTTTACTATGATATGATGAGCGGTCTTAGTCAGATTCATAAAGCTGCTAATATGAAGGCTATTCCAAAAGATCTGCCTGTTTATTTTATTTATGGTGAAGAAGATCCTGTAGGTGATTATGGAAAGACTGTAGAAAAACTCTATAATATCTATTTGAAGAATAAAATGCAGAAGGTTACATTAAAATCTTATCCGCAAGACAGACACGAGATTTTAAATGAAGTAGACAAGGAAACTGTTGAAAAAGACGTTCTTAACTGGCTGGAATCTGTATTGAAAAAATAACAGTTTGAAAATGTGACACTAAAAAAAGCGACACCTTGACTATCAGTCGAAAATAAGAATAATATTCAAGCATTGTGTTATATCGATATGGAACGAATGATAAGGGCGAGCTTGTAAAAAAAGCCGTCGTTTATACCAAGGAAGAGCATTTAATTCCGACTTCAAAAATTGACCCTGATGCACTGCAGATTATAAACCGTTTACGTGATATGGGCTTTACTGCTTATATAGTCGGCGGTGCTGTAAGGGATTTAATTGTTGGAAATACGCCAAAAGATTTTGATATTGTTACAGATGCCACTCCTTCAAAAATTAAAAAGATTTTCAGAAACTCAAGAATAATAGGCAGACGTTTTAGACTGGTTCATGTTGTTTTTGGTACTAAAATATTTGAGGTCAGCACCTTCCGTTCAAATGCAGAAGGTTCTGTCGGTAATGATTTTGGTACAATTGAACAGGACGTTATGCGCCGCGATTTTACCTTGAATGCTCTTTATTATGATCCTGTTCAGGAGCAGGTAATTGATTACGTGGGCGGTATGAGGGATATAAGAAAGCATATCCTTAGACCGGTAATTTCCCTTGATTCGATTTTTGTAGAAGACCCGGTGCGAATGCTCAGAGCAATAAAGTATTCGGCTACTACCCATGCACGTATGTCCTTTTCTTTAAGACATAAAATCAGGCAGAGTGCGAGTTTATTAAGTCAGATTTCTCCATCCCGCATTACAGAAGAGCTTTTGAAAATTATAAACAGCGGACATTCTTATGATATTATCAGTGAGGCAATTGATACTGATTTGTTTATGAATCTTCAGCCCTCTGCTGCGGCAATGATTTTTGATAATTCTGAGCTTGAAGAGCGCTATATGGAAAATCTCCAGAATCTTGATGCTCTTGTAAAAAAGGAGCCAGATGCCCGCCTGGGAAAGAAACTTTATTTCCTTGTGTTTGATTTTATTTCAACTTTGACTGACTGGGAAAAGGAAACTTCCGAAAAATATTCTTCTTCTGAGCTTTATGCAAAAACCTGGACAGAATGTCGTAATTTTGTCCTTCCTATGAATCCTCAAAGACGGGAACTGGAATATGCAATTAAGTCTGCATTAAATACGCTTGGAGTTAATATAAAGCTTCAGAATAAAAATCAGGCAAAAGCACCTGCAAAGAAATAATAAAATTACTTATCGATATGAGAATGGGCGAGGGTGTGTTTCAACTCGTCCATTTTGTTTTTTGCCTTTTCTTTTTCGGCATCAAGTGGTCCGGCCGGATCTTTGGTAATTTTATCAATAACAATGCTTACTTCTTCAATCAGAATTCCTGTAAAGGTTTCAATCTTGTCGATGATGTATTGCTGCATTTTATGAACTTTTCCAGTTAATTGTGTACCAAATGGTACGTCGATTGTTACAATCAGTCGATAGCCACGGATATCTGTTTTAATTGAGATTTTTTTAATTTTTACGTCCGGGGCACATTCATCAACACAATGCATGACCATTTGTGTAAGGGCTGCTTCTGAAATTTCAACGCGGCCTTTTTTTGAAAACTCTGGTTTTACAATTGATTTTTCGATTAGTTTTCCACCGTTTTTTCCGGAACCTTTAGAAAAAAGTTTGCGCTTATTAAAAAAGTCATGGATTGAATTAGAAAAAATCTGAGGATAAGATTTTTTTACTTCGATTGATGGAACGGGAATAACATGTTTTCCTTCAATCTGTCTTGATTTTACAGCTTTTTCAATTTCTTCTTTTGTTGCAATTTCTTCAATGTGGATAATTTTTGAAGGCTGAGGAAGTTGGAGTCGCATTGCAATTTTTGTAACCATTTTTTCTGAAGTACCCAGAATAAGGATTTTCTTGATGTGAGATTTTTTTAATATTTTTGCAACGGAATCTCGGTGTTCTTTGTCATCAAAAAGAGCAACTCTGACAGCTCCCATGTAAGTTTTTTCTCTTTTTGCTGAACGTCCGGCAAGGATTTTTTCATCCTGAATAAGAAGTCCATCGTCAATGATTGCATTAATGCCGTATTCTTCGCATAAAAGATTAGAACGAAAACTTTTTCCTGTTCCGCTTTCTCCGACAAGGGCATAGACGGTTGTTGGTGAGAATCTTTGTTTTAATAAATCAACCGGATTAATCATTTGTTATATTATATATCAAAAGATTTTATATCACAAGTTTTTGAAAGAAATTGAATAAATTCCTCGGGAAGGGGAGCTTCAATCTTTTGTGGTAAAGCAATTGGATTATCAGCTGGAATTAAAAGTGTTCTGGCATGAAGAAAAAAATGCTCCTTTTGGTAAAGTGACTTTGTATAGGCGGTATCAAAAAGCAGAGGAAAAGAAAGAAGGGCACATTGTGAGCGAATCTGAGGATGTCTTCCAGTTTTTATCTGGATTTCGGCAAGAGTTATGTCCTG
>JAEEGK010016315.1_pt1 | contig 16348 bp, 8 predicted proteins | sample 8958771 | NCBI WGS metagenome assembly JAEEGK01 (sample SAMN16246547, study PRJNA631951) | gut metagenome | biome: gut microbiome; feature: rumen; material: SC-attached | host: Bos | place: Iran: Karaj | collected 2018-10 | reverse complement strand
AAAAAAGAAAAAGATTATTCTATGTTTACTAACAATTTTCAATATTTTTTGGCTGTGGTTTAAAATTATTTTATCATTCTTTATGTAGTAAATGTGGTTTTAGTGATTTTAAAAATTATGATAAAAATCTTTTTTTCATTCAAAATCAAGAAAATTTAAATTCAATTAGTGATAATGATGATAATAATATTTTAATGATTTATTGTTATATTTGTCAAAGTTGGTATCATTCAAAATGTATTGGATTTGATTATATTAATTTAAATAAATATTATGAAAAATTCCCTGGAGAAAATTTTATTTGTTTAGATTGTTGTCTTTCTAATAAAAATAATCAAAATTATAATCAAATTGCTTTTATCACTTATTTAGAAGTTTTATCTACATCTTTTAAATTAATGTGTTTAAGTAAAATTTTAATGCTAATTTTAAAATCTTATCAAACTGAAAAATCATCTAATATTAAATTACATACTAAATTAATTAAAATGTTTTTAAAAGAAAATTATGATAAATTACTAGAAAATAGGTTTTTATGTATGCTAATTATATTTTTCAAAATAGATGTTTATTTATTAAGAGAGAAAAAAAATCAATCAAATAAACAAAAAAAAACTAATATGACAAATAACAATAATCAAAATAATACATCAAGTTCAATAATAAAAATAGAAAATGAAAAAAGTGATGATTCAATGACTTATAATATAAATGATAATTATTTAGAAAAAGAAATATTTGAAATAGATAAAGAAATTTCAATGAAAAGTTTTCAAGAAAATACAACAAATTATTCTTCGTTTCAAAGATATTTATTTAAATCGTTACAAAAGGAAAGATATGAATCAAGAAAATATTCAAAAGAAAAAAAAATTCCAATTTTTGATATAAAAAATCATAATGCAATAACTCATAATATTGTAAAAAATAAATTATTACAAGAATTACTTTTAAATAATATTAATGCTCAAACAATTAAATATATAGTAACAAAAATGTCAATTAGACCTTCTTTCAGTACAACTAATACTTTAGAACATAAAGAAAACAAAATAATAAATAATAGGAACATTAATTATAAAGATCATTATGTTACTTTTACTGATAAAAGAAGATTAAAAAAAACTTTTAAAAAGTTTTTACAAAGCGATAAAATATATCATCAATCTCAAAATAAATTCCCAAATAATATAGTTGATTTTTATAACTTTGATATAAATGAATATTTTGATGATAATTTAGAAAAAGAAACACTTAATAATAATACCACAATAAATGAAATTTTTAATACTTTACTTTCTCTTCATAAAAATAAAAATGAAAAACCAAAAAATAAATCAGAAATAAATTATAAAAAAACTATATATCACTTTTTAATAAAAATAATATTCTCAAGTATTCAATTTATAAGAAAAACATTAATGAAATGGTTAATAACTTCATTAACAAATAATCCAAATTTATTAACATCAGCACAAGAAGAAATGTTTAATTTTACAGAAAATGAGTCAATAACTAATAATTCAAATTTAAATTATAATGAAGAAGAAATAAAAAAAAATTTAGATAAAATAGATCCTTTAATTCCAAGTCCAAATTCATTTCAAATATGTATATTTTGTCATAGAAATGGAGGAAGATTAAAAAGTGGAAGATTATTAAATATAAAAAATGATCAATGGGCTCATATTAATTGTTTATATTGGTCAAAAGGAATTATATCAAATAATAATAATATATTATATCATTCAACAACAATAATAAATAGAATTAATGCTTATAAATGTTTATTATGTAAAAAAAATGGAGCTTGTATTGTTTGTAATGCTTCTAAATGTGAAAGAAAATTTCATTTTATTTGTGCTTATGTTAAAGGATGGAGTTTTATGAATGAAAATAAAGTTTGTTGTAATAGATGTAATCATTCTCAAAAAGATGAAAGTGATAATATTATTGAATTAAATAATAGACAATTATTTAGAGTTGATAGAAAAAAAGAAGATAAATTTCAAATTGGATTATATAATAAATTTGGGAATTGTACTATTACTAAATTCATTCAAGTTAATCCTAAAGATTTTTCTTTAGAAAATGTTGATTTAAATATTATTAAAGTTAATAATTATGAGAATGTTGAAATGGTTAATATAAATGAAAATGGATTTTTTTATACTAAAAATATAACTGTTACTAATTTTAAAGATTTAGAAAAAGATTATTTTAGATTAAATTTAAATAATTGTGTTGTTAAAAGTAATGTTGATGAATTTATTAATCTATTAAAGAGTGTAAATAATAAAATCCAAACTTATAAAATTACAAATAGCCAAATTAATAATAATAATAGTGATATTATATCTTTAAATTTAAATTCCCAATTTCAACAAGAGAAACTAGATACAATAAAAAAAATGTTAAATTCCTTAAATGAAAATTTCAATTTATTAAATATGTCAGAAAACAAAGATATTTTATCTTCATTTGACTTTCCTTATAATTTAACAGAAATATTTTCAAAAAACGAGCATAATTACTTAAAAAATATATTATCTCAATCATCATATTATATAATAAATAAATCTCAAAGTTCATTTCAAAACGAAAATACTTTTTCAAGTATATTAAAAGAATATAGATTATTATATTCTTTATCATCATCAAGTGATTCAATAAATTTTATAGGTAACCATTCTCCAACAAGTAATTATAGTGGAAATCAGAATTTTGAGACATTAACTCCAAAATCATCAAAATCAAAAGGAAAAAATACATCAAATAACAATAACATTAACAATGGTTTAATAATAACAAAAGTAGAGCAATTTGTTCCTTTATTAAAACAAAGAATGAGAAATGAAAATAATTGTTTTAAATTTGAAAATTATATAGAATCTCACCAGCAATTATTAACAGGAAAAAGGAAAATAAGTGAGGAAAATATGAATGAAATGGAATCTTTTCAAAAAAGAAGAAAACAGAGGGAAAATATAATAACTAATCAAATAAATAATAATAATAATGAAATGCCATTATCAATGTCATATCGTTTGCATAAAAAACATATTCCAAAAGTTTGCATTGGTCCAAGTAGAATACATAGAAATGGATTATTTGCTTCTGATAATATAAAACAAGGAGAAATTGTTATTGAATATGTTGGAGAAATTATTTCTAATTCTATTGCTGATTATAGAGAAAAAGAATATAATGAAAGAGGATTTGGTGATTGTTATATGTTTAGAGTTGATTCTGATAAAATTATTGATGCTACTAAATATGGAAATTTAAGTAGATTTATTAATCATTGTTGTGAACCTAATTGTTATGCTCAAGCTAATGAGATTGATGGAAAAAAACATATTTTATTATATGCTAAAAGATTTATTAAAGCTGGAGAAGAAATCACTTATGATTATAATTTTGATAGTGAAAGTGAAAAAATTCAATGTAGATGTGGAGCTACTAATTGTAGGGGAAGGTTAAATTAAAAAGCGTTTTCTTGTTTATATTTTTTTTCCTCTTTTTTTCTTTTGATTTTTTTTCATTTTTAAAATGAAGTTGAGATGATTAATTTATATATTTTTATTTATAATTCTAATTTTCAAATTAAAAAATAATGTTATTAAAAATTTTTTATAGTATTATAATAATTAACATGAAATAAGAATATTTATAAATATATATCATATAAATATTTATTTTAATTTTTTTCAGAAATTGATTCCTTTATCAATGAATCATTATATTTACATATTAAAGAAACTAATTCATTTTGCATTCTTATTAAGCAAATAAGAAAATAATCTTTCATTAATCCATTATTAATATAATCATTATATCTTACTTCAATTCTAATTTTTAAAGCATTAATATTATTAATTATTTTTTTTCTAGAACAAGAATTCATATAATCAATATAATCTAAAAGATTTTTAACAAATAATTCTATTTCTTTTTCTTCATTTGGTTTATTCATTTTATAAAAAATTTTATTTAAAACAAGAAAATTAACTTCATTATTTATTTTAATATTTGAATTTGAATTGGAATTATTATTCTTAATTAAACTTTCATTGTTACTTAAATTTTCTTTAATTAAATTAGAATGTATAGGAAAAACAAAATAATTACATTTAATATTATTATTTTTTATTGTACTTGTTTGAGAAGAATCTTCGCTAATAAACTTATTATTTGAATTGTTATGAAGAGATTTTTTAAGTCCATTTAAAGATTTATTTGATGTAATTGAAGAAACACCTCCAAAAAGTGAACGAGGAGGTTGTGGAGGAACAAAAATTGATTCTTTGTTTGATGCTATTGATGATATTGATGATACTTTTTTCATTTTCTAATATTATAATTTATATAAAATTTATCTTAATCAATTTTTTCTTCTTTTTTTTATTTATTTTATGTTTTTCTATTATTTTTTCAATTTTAATTTTATATTTATTTATATTTTTTATTTTTGAGGGGAAAAAGAGGTTTTTAGATTAATAATATAATTAGAAGTATTTTTATTTTTTAATTTTTTGATGTTTTCAAATTTTATTAATTATTAAAAGTAGGAATAAAATAAAGAAGGTAAATATTAATTGAATTTATATTTCAAATTTTAAAAGGGTAAATGATAATTTACTTCTAAAATTTATCTAATTAATTTAATTTAAAAAATAAATTCTTAATTAAATATTTTTTAGTTTGAATGATTGATTTCAAATTAGACAATTTTAATGGAATAATAATAGATGAAAAACTTAAATCAATAATTAATACATATAAGAAAGGTGTCAATATTTTATATTCATTTGGAATAAATAATATAATTATAGGTATAATTAAAATAAGTTCTGTAAGTTTAAATAATAAAAAGGAAAACAAAGAAAATGATAAATTTGACTATAATTTATTTAAAAATTTAATCCCTATAGGAATGTATATTAATGGAGTAATAGTAATATATAAAGAAAATACTTATGAAGATATTAAAATAATTTTAAAAGAACAATGTGAAAAAATAACAGAATTTCAAAGTGAAAAAAAGGTAAATTATATTCAATTGGCTATAAAAGAAATGTTAGATTTAGATGATAATAATAAAATGAATTTTGAATTTAAAAAATATAAAGAAATAACAGATGAATTAGAAATTTTATTTATTGATAATCCAATTGAAAAAAGTTCGATGTATTATTATTTTATTAATAGAATATATATTTATTTTAATGATGATAAAATAAAAGATAAAATCGATATTGAAATAACAGAAGATATAATAAATAAATTCAAATCAATTAAAGATATAATTTGTAAAATTTCTGAAAAAAAAAATAATCAAGAATTTATCATAGATAATGTAAATTCCTTAACCCCAGAAAAATCAGAACATATAACAAAATTTATTGATACAAATAATAAATTTCCATCTAACGATTTAAATATAAAATCAATATTCATTCAAATAGGAACAAAAGATTTATTTTTTTCAAATATAAATATAAAAAACATATTAATAAAATTAGAAGAGAATGAATCTTACAATTTGTATTTAGAAACAATAGGTATAATCTCAAAAAAGGAAAATAATTATAATTTAATAATAACAGAAATGTATAATAAAACAATCCAAAATATTAAAAATTTCTTAAGTTCAATCCAATCAAATGAAATTACTCAAAATTTACTATTATATAATAAACTATATTCAACATTCCCTCTTCAAATAACCCAAAAAACAAAAATAACAAAAGAAAAAAGTCAAATAACAATATCAAAAAATTCAAAAATCCAAAATCAAAATTATCTTATAAAAGTATTAAACATAAAAGGATTAAGTATTTATAATTTAAATCCAATAATAACGAATCAAATTGAATTATGGGAAAGTCAAAATGTAACATATTTAAAATCTCCTCATTTATTTTTAAAAAAAAAATTATCATCAAGTGAAAAAATAATTTCATATATAAAAGGGGATTACTTATATTATCATTATAATAAAGAGAATATAAATGATATAGGATGGGGATGTGCATATAGATCACTTCAAACTTTATTTTCATGGTTTACTTTAAATACTTCAATTGGAAAAAGAAAAAAAATTCCAAGTATATTAGACATTCAAATTACATTATTTAAATTAGGTGATAAAGATAAAAATTTTATTAATTCAAATTCTCGTATTGGAAGTTATGAAGTTAGTTTAGTTTTAAATGAATTATTAGGAATTGAATCAAAAATTATTTTTGTTCCTTCTGGAAAGGATATATCTAATAAAGGAAAAGAATTAATTTTCCATTTTCAAAATAATGGAACTCCGATTATGATTGGAGGAGATGTTTATGCTTATACTATTTTAGGAGTTGATTATGATTTTGATAAAGATGAATGTTTGTTTCTTATTTTAGATCCTCATTATAGTGGAGATGATAATATTAATGATATTATAAATAATGGATGGTGTTGTTGGAAAGGTATTGAGTTATTTAAACAAAATTCATTTTATAATATGTGTTTACCTTTGATTGATTAAGTTTTGTTTTATTAATATTTTTTGTAAATTAAAATTGTTTCCTTATTTAATTAAATAATAAAATAATATAATTTGCATAAAATTATAATAATATTTATTATAATTCAATTTATTATTTCAATTAGTATCTCTAATAATAATAAACATTATCATTAATAAATAACATTTGTTATTAACATATAGAAGAAAAAATTAAATATAAAAATATAAAAAATGGGTTCTTGCAATACAATGAATGGAAAAAAAAAATCGAATAAAATAATAAAAATAAACCATCATAAAGAAGAGAATATAGAAGGAGATTACATAGTTCCGGAGCATTTAGCAAACCATAATGATATAAATAAAAAATATAAATTATCAAAAGGTGTAGTAGGGGAAGGAGCAACAGGTGTAGTATGTGAAGGAGTAGATAAAATAGGAAATCATTATGCAGTGAAAAGAATAAATAAAATGAAATTAAAAGATAGAAGAATATTATATAATGAAGCAACAATAAGTTTAAAAGTAAAACATCCACATATAATAAAAACATATGAAGTTTATGAAGATTTAAAAACAGTATCATTCATAATGGATTTAATAAATGGAGGAGATTTATTTGATTATATAACACAAAGTCCAGAAGGAAAATTAACAGATGAAGATTCATTAAATTTATTAATTCAAGTGTTAGAAACATTATATTATTTACATGAGGAAATGAATATATGTCACAGAGATATAAAACCAGAAAATTTCTTAGTTCAAATATTAGATAATGGACAACCATATTTAAAATTAATTGATTTTGGTTTTGCTTGTGAAATTAAAAATAATTTAAAAGATTATTTAGGTACTCCAACTTATACTGCACCAGAAATATTAATGAGAGAAGGATATAATGAAAAAGTTGATATTTGGTCAACTGGAATTTTATTCTATAATATGTTAACTGGATGTCAACCTTATAATTCTAATGATATTATTCCTTTAAATGAACAAGTTTTAAATAAAAGTGTTCCTTTTACAAAAATACAAAATTATAAATTAAGAGATTTATGTAAAAAATTATGTAATAAAAATCCTGTTAAAAGAGTCAATGCAAAAGAAGCTTTGGAAATTGCTTATGATATTAGAGATGAAATTGAAAAATGTGAATTACAAGAACAATTTGAACAATTGGATACAATGAAAAATGGAATGTTATCTTTAGAAACTTTGAGAAATCATTTTAATTTAGATTTAAATGAAGAAGGTGATGGAAATAAATTAATTAATTTTGAACAATTTTATCAAATGGTAGTTAATTCTATTAAAGATTATTAAATCACGTGTTTTGTAGATTTATTGTAAATAGTTATTGAAAAAACAAATTATTAACATATTTCAAAATAAATAAACAACATAATTTTTAATATTTTATATCTATAATTTAATAAAATTTAAAAAAGATAAAAAATAAAAACTTTTTTGAATAATACTTTAATTTTTATTAAAACTTTTTCATAATTATATAAAAAAAGAAAAATTTAAGTAATACACTAAAAATATAATAATCTATTCTTTCCCATTTATATCTTAATAATTAATGAAAAAAATAAAAAAGATATAAAAAATAGTGTTTAAACAATAACTATTATAATCAAAAGAGGAATTTATATTGTTTATTGAAAAATTAAATATTGATTTACATTTTTATTATATATTTTTTAAGTTTTTTTTAGATTTATTATATGCATTCTTTTTTTATTGAGATTCAAAAAATACTTTTTTTTTAAAAAAAATGAAAAAAAATCTTAAAAATTTTATCCAGATTTAAATAACAAAACAGCAATTTGTCCAAGATAAAAATAGATAAAATGTTTAGTTTCATGAGTAACATAACTTCCAAAATTTCTTCCAACAACACAATGCCAAGTAGGATTATGTTTTCTATCAAATTCTTTTTTTATATAACAAGCAATGTCTTTTTCAATATTATAAGAATCAATAGCTTTAGTAGCAACATTAATAGCATCTTGTTGCATATCTTCAGTCATATCTGAATTTTTAATAATTGCTTTTCTTTCTTTATCCATTTTTATATATATAATTTTTAATCAATATAAATTTTTAATATATTAAATATATTATCACTGAAAAAATTATAAAAACAACAACTAAAATAATGGAATAATATATTAAATCATCAAAGTTAATTGAAATTTATATAGATTTGTTCAATTTGAATTGTGTAAAAAAAATGAACAATTAAATTTATTAAATATTAACGATTGAAGGAATAGAAAAATTTATTTTTTTAGACTTTTATTCCAAACACCTAAAAATTAAGTAATCATAATAATTTAATGTCCTACCTATACCTAAATATATTAATAATTTATTTTTTAAAAATAGGATTTAAATATTCAATGCAATAGAATAATATAATTCACTATAAATTAATTTTTTAAATTTATTTAATTAATTTTCTAAATGGAAAATTTAAGCGGAAACAAAAATAAATTTTTAGATAATGAAAATGATGATATAGAAAATAGTAATACGTTAATGAACAGTCTTATTACAATATGGAAAAATGAAAAATTTACAAATGATATTCTTTTATATCAAAATAATTTAATTTCAGATGCAATAAATTTAGTAGAACAAACAGAGAAAGAATTAAAAGAAAATACAATAGAAAAAGAAAACTCAGAATTAATAGAATTAGATATAGAAAGAATGAAATTTATAATAAAAGATTATTTAAGAATAAGAATAATGAAAATCGAAAAATATTTATTTTATATTTTAAAAAATGACTTATCATCCTTATTATCAGAAAATGAAGTAGAATTTGTTATAAAATTAATAAATATGAAAAGTGTTTATTTTAATGAAGGATTAAAAAATATTCATCAATCTGCAAATAATTTTAGAGTTTTTACTGATAGATTTAAATTAATGAAAGATAAAATTTCTGCTTTAAATGATGCTATGATTGTTTCTCCTTCTGAAAATGAATTTGTTATTGTTCAAAGTATTACTGAAGAAAATATTATAATAAATATGAAAGATGTTTATGATAAATATCCTTATGATTTTCTTCAAATAGAAAAAAATGATATTTATATTCTTCCTTATAATGCAGTCAAAAAATTAATTAAAGAAAATAAAGTAAAATTAATTTAATTATTTTTATATTTATTTATTATATTAATAATTCTATATTAAATATAATTATTAATTTATTATAATATAAATGCAATTTCAAAATCAATATAAAAGACATTATACTTATGAAGTTGATTCTCGAGGTTCTAGTTTAGAAAAAAATAATGATATGTATGATTATAGAAATATTGAGAAACTTAATAATGAAAGAATTAATAAATTAAATTTTCAATTAAACCAAATAAATTTACCAATAAATAATTCAATTCAATCTATATCAAGTTCAAATTATTTGAATAAAAATAATAGACTAAATAATAATATAAATAATACTTTAAATGAAAATAATACTAATAATCAATATGAATCTTATAAAAGTTACTTAGATAATAAATATAATTCAGAAATTCCAAATAATAATTTAAATCAGTATTCACCTTTAAAAAAAAGTAAAAATCAAATTAGCAAAAATCAAGAAGAAGATTTTAATGAAAAATATGATGTCAAACCAAGAAGAAGAGGCTCAAGTAAAAGTGAAAATATGAGAGAATATAATAATATAGATAATGAAAATATTGATAATAATATTAAAAGAATAAGAAGCCATTCAATAGGTGATATACCTGATAAAAATGAAAATTTTAATTTAAATATAGATGATGAAAATAAGTTTATCAATGAAGGAAATATATACGAAAATAATAAAAAAGGAAATAATAATGAATTAAAAACATCAAATAATAAAAATGATGAAAATAATAATAAGAAAAACGTTATATCGGAAACATTATTAAATCCAGAGTATGCAGAAAAAGTAAATAATATTAAAATAACAGAAGGACAAATAAATCCAAATGATTATAGAAATGATCCAAGATATTCAAATAATTCAAATGCTTTAGCGAATATGATTGATAATGATAAGTATTCAAAAATCAATTATTTACCTCAAGATTCAATGAATTCAAATATAAGAAATAAATTCAATCCATATGATAATAATAACCAATATATAGATAATAATTATAATCCTTTATATAATTCACAAAAAAATAATGATTTATATCAAAGTAATTTTACTGAACCTTATCAAAGAAATGTTATAAATCCATTTATTAATAATAATAGGGATTTTAATAACAATATTCCTTATAACAGCCAAATAATTGGAAATAATCCTTATGATTCTTTTAATAAATATAATCAAAATTTCCCAAATTATTCAGACCCAAGATTTAATAATAATAATTATCCATTCAATGAGCAAAATCAACAATTTAATAATTCAAATGATAATTTTAAACAAATGAATGATCCTTATTATGAAAATAATAATAATAATGAAGATAATGATAATGATAATATTTTATCTAAAATTGAATATATAAATCCAGATGATATTAGAAATAGACCTCCCAATGAACAATTATATTTACTTGCAAATAATAATAAATTATTATATAATGCATTAAAGAACCTTCAAGAAAAATATAATAATTTAAAAGCTGAATATTTAAAATTATTGAAAGTTCAAGAAAGTGTTAAAGATAATCCAACACTCAAAGATTTATTAATGAAAGATAATGATGATTTAAAAAGAGTAAACAACAATTATGAAAAAATGATAGAACCTTTAGTAGATTATGTAAATGATGTAAATTCATCCTTAGGGAAAAAAGAAATTGATTTATTAGATTTAAAGAAATTAGCCAAAAAATATAAAGAAAAAAAATATGGAGATGATGATGATGAAATGAATCCTTTAGATAAATTTATTAAATATATAAATAAAAGCAAAGATGGAATTGTTAATATTGTAGAAGGAGAACCAAATAAATTAAAAGGAAAAATTCCTAAAATAAAAGAAAAAAAAAGAAAAATAATTACTTTCTCAAATGGCATAAACGATGATTTTAATGATAATAATAATGATTTAAAAGGCCTTAAAAACCCAAATGAAATTTTAAAAAATGATAATAATAATGATAAAAATGGTAATTATAATATAAATAATTTAAAAGGAAATAATCCAAATTTAAATAAAATATTAAACAACAATTATAACAACAATAACTATGAAGATTCAGATGATAGTAGTGAAAAAAACAAAAGAACAAAATCAAATAAAAATAAAAAGGGTAAAAACAAAGATTTTTATTATTGGAAAAAAAATAAATTTACAAGAGGAAAAAGTGGAAGAATAATATCAGATTCGGATGAAGAAATACAAGAAGAAAAAAAAAGAATAAATAAATTTATGATTGGAGATGATAAAACTTATAATTATGATTATTATAATAATAGAGATTGGGAATGTCCTGCTTGTTATATTGGTATTAATAATACTTCAAGGGGATTTTCTCCTTTAATGTGTTCACCTCATAGAGAATATTATATTCAAAATTATGAAAATAATAATGAAGATAAAAATAAAGAAAATAATGAAATTGAAACAGAATAATTTTTTTTTTTTGTTTTTTTTTTAAACTATTTAAAAATATTAATTTATATTCAAATAAATTATATGGTATTATAAATGTAAATTTTGGAAATAAATAAATTTTTATTTTTATTAATATACCTAAAATACGTTTTAAAAAAATTTAAAAATAGAAAATTTAAATTTCATTTATTTTTTTTAATAAAATAAAATAAAATTTAATTTTCTTCATTGTTCTCAATAATAGACAACTTAGAGCAAGTGAAATTATTGTTATACATCCAATAACATAAATTTTGGATTAAATCAATACAATCATCTCTACTAAATCCAAAATCATTATAATTATCATCAGGATTAATAAATTCTAAAATAAAATCATTACTTAAATCAGGAATATCTTCTGCATTATTACAAGTAGTAAATTCTTCATTTCCTAATATTCTTTCTTGATAATATTGATTTATAAATTCTCTAAATAAAGTAACGAAAATTATAATTTTTTCAAAATAACTATTATTACAATAATTAGAAACTTTATTTAAATATTCTATAAAAATATCATCAATTGTAATTTTTTCATTTTTTTCATCATAAATTTCATTATTTTTTTTATGTGAATTATTATAATATTTAAATAAAAAATTATGAGATTCTAAAAAATCACAAAATTGAATTTTCCTTTTTAAATTTCTCAGTTGTTTATTTTCATCATTATTAATATCATAAATAAATAAAAAAGCATTTTTAATAGCATTATTATAATCATCAGTAATTCCATTTCTATAATCTTTTTTAAAATAACTTGCATCAATAGGATTATAATTCAATTTTTCAATTAAAGAAGGACTTAAATTTTTTTTTGGCCTTCCTCTTCCTTTTCCATTATTAAAATTAATATTATGTTTTTGTTTCCTATGAGTATATAAAGCTGCATATGATAAATATGATTTTCCACATATTTCACAATTGAATATTCTACCTTCAAAATTTTTTTTTGATCTTCTGTGATTTTCTTCTTTTTTATTTTTATTTTCAATATCATTTATTTTTGTACTTGGAGTTTCTTTTTCTTCATAATTTACGTTTATTATTTTAAACTTATTATTTTCTGAATTTAATAAAGGGTTAAAATGAATTAATGGAACTTCTTCATTGCTTTCAATATTTTTGGATGATATAGTATTTTGATAATTGTCCATTTAATTATAATTATTATAAATGTATTTTGAATTTCATTGAAAATCAATGTTTATATCTTTAATTCGTTTAATATTTATTTTTTAACTTCTTATTAATTAATTAAAATTAATTTTTTTATTCTTTATTTTATTTAAATTAAAAATATTTTATTTTAACTAAACAATTAAAACTATATTTGTGTTATATTTCCTTACCATTAAGTTTTAAGAATTCTTTTAAATTATTTCTATCTTCATTTTTAATATACTTAATAAGTCCTTTATCTTTAATTTCATTTAAATGAATAATTATATAAATAAGACAAGAACGATATAAATAAGTTAAATTATAATCTTTTCCAATTTCAATTAAACAAAGAATATTTTCAGAATCAATTATTTGTTCTAATTGAATTTCAATTAAAGAAATTATATTATCAATCATGAAAAAAGAAGATAAATCTAAAATATTTATTATTTCATTTTGATTTATATTAAATTTTGAAGTATGTAAAAACTCTATTAAACATCTAAAATTTTCTTCTGAAAAATTTAAATTTATATCTTTTAAATTTAATGTTTTTTCATTCATTAATTTTATTAAATTATAAAAATAAACACTTTTAAAAGAAAGAATATCTTTATTTATTGATATAATTTCATTATCATTTAATTTTATTTCAAAAGAAAAATTAGATTTAATATTTTTTTGAATATATTCAATTTTCTTATCCGAAAGAATTTTTCTAATTTCAGCAATTTTTTTATAAAAAGAATAACTATTTTCAATTTCTTCTTTGTATTTTTTATAATTTTCAATATTTAATTCTTGATTTACATTAGTATAACTTTCTCCAATTACCGTACCACCTTCTAAATTCTTTAAATTTTTTTTATTTTGTTGAGGTATAGGAAATAAATTATTAGGAGGAAAAGGATTTAATGGATCATTTCTATTATTATTATTATTATTATTATTATAACCTCTATTATTATTATTATTATTATTATTTTGAATATTCGTTAATTCTAACACTATTTTTTTATAAGTTGTATTCAACATTCCAGTTAAGATCGCAATATTTTTATTATTTTTTGAATTCATTGATGCATTATTTTGTTCTGATAAAAAGATTTTATTATATTTTTCTTTATATAAATCTATTAAATCTAATAATTGATTTTCGTGATTTTCAACTTTAACAGAAAATAAAAATTCTTTAATATGATTTAATTGTTCAATTAATATTATAATACTTTCATAATCATATAAATTCCAATTTATATTATCAGTATAAATTAATTCAATCATAATTTCAATTTCATTTTCAGATAATTTTTCAACTATAAATTTCTTTCCGTTAATATTTTTTAATTTTGATAAATCAATAAATTGTTCAATGATATAAGAATGACAAGGATAAATAATAATAGAATTTTCATTTTTACATAAAAAAATATCAAAACTAGAATCATCATCTTTATTTTTTAAATAATTTTTAATAGTTTCATATAATAAATCACAATAATTAAAAGAATTTAATTTTGTCATTAAAAATAAATGATCATGTCCACTTGAAATATCATATATATTAGTCTTAATTTCTTTATTTAATAAATTTGTTTTATATTCATTTTTTATTTTAATATCAGTATAAAAACATTCATTTGAATTTGTTAAAGTTAAAATATAATTTAAGCCTACTTCAATTTTTTTAATTTTATCTTTTTCAACTTCAATAATATTTATATTTTCAATTAAATTTTCAATAGGAACTTTTTCATTATCTAAATCATTAGTATTTATTTTAAAAATACCATCTTTTTCAGTAAGAACAAATAAAAAATTACTCGTAGCAACAATTTGTTTTATGTCAATTTTATTAATTTCAAAATAATTTATTTTAATAGTTCTTTTATAATTATTTCCCATAATATAAATATCATTAGGAAATAATTGAGAAGTAAAAGCGGAAAACCAAGTTCCACAAGTAATTAAATTTACTTTCATTAAATCTTCAATATTAGTACTTAAATCATTAATATTTAAATTAATATTATGTTCATTATTTTCATCATTTTTCCTATTTAAAAACCTATATTCTTCAACTGTAAAATTATTATTTAATTCATATAAAGTTAATAAGTAAGGAATATCAACATCTTTAATCTTATTTAAACCTAATTGATTTTTTTCATTATTACCCCAACCTAATAAAAACCCATTTTCACAAACCGCAATAGTATGACAAGAACCACCCGTCATATTAATAATTTTTAAATTATTAATATTTAATTTTCTAGGATAAGTTTCATTATTTTTTACTCCATGACCTAATTGACCATAAATACCTTCTCCCCAGGTATATAAATCACCTCTATTTGTTAAAGCCATTGAATGATTATTTCCTGTTGAAATATATGTTATTATTTCATTAGCTAAACTTTCTATTAATTTAGGCTCTGAATAATCACCATATTCACTTTTATTCTTATCATTTTTATTATATGCTTTATATAATCTTCCCCAAGAATAAATTGTATTATTTTCACTTAATGCAATTGTATGACATATTCCACATGAAATTTGAATTATTTTTATTTTTCTTAATAAATTTAATCTTAATGGATGATTTGTTATTATATATGAATTTATTCCTAATTGACCATTTGTCCCATTTCCCATTGTAAATATTGAGGTTAAAGAATTTTCATCAAAATCAAATTTCTCATTTTTGTTGAGATTTAAAATATATTCTTTTACAGTCTTTTGAGTCACTGTTGATATAAATTGTTCTATTTTTTCTATTATTTCATTTGATGACATATTCTCTATATGTGGCATTGTTTTTAATAAGGAATTTATTAAAGATATTTGATCAAGGTTATTTTTATATTTTTCTAATAAATAATTTTTCGCTTTATTTATTTCAATTTGATGAGGTGGAATTAAATTTGAATTATCATTCATTAAATTATTATTATTTATATTATTATTTATATTATTTGTTTCATTATTCTTTGTTGATTGAATAAATTGAGGTTGTTTTGTTC
>JAEEGK010016311.1_pt1 | contig 16350 bp, 13 predicted proteins | sample 8958771 | NCBI WGS metagenome assembly JAEEGK01 (sample SAMN16246547, study PRJNA631951) | gut metagenome | biome: gut microbiome; feature: rumen; material: SC-attached | host: Bos | place: Iran: Karaj | collected 2018-10 | reverse complement strand
TATAGATGCAGATGAAGTACATATCGCACAAGCTTCACCATCAAAACATACATCTTTTACTATACCATCTTCGATACACGCTTCAATAATAACATGATCAATACAACTTTCATTATCCATATCTGATTTTAAATAATTAGGATCATTTTTTAATCCTCTATTTTTAGGATTTTGATAATTATCTAATATTATTTCTCTTTTCATATTTTGATCCATAGTATCACCTCAAACCACTATTAAGTATACACTAATTTATCAAAAAAGAAAAGAGACTATGAAGCCTCTACTATTAATTTAAGAGCAGTTCTTTCTTCACCATCAATATTAATATCAGTAAATGCAGGAATGCATACTAGATTCTTACCTGATGGCGCTACAAAACCTCTTGCAATCGCGATTGCCTTAATTGCTTGATTAAGTGCTCCTGCTCCTATTGCTTGTATTTCTACACTGTCTGATAATCTAAAAGCATTAGCTAATGCTCCAGCTACTGAATTTGGATTTGATTTAGATCCAACTTTTAATGTTTCCATAACTCATTCCTTTCTATATTAAACTATATGAAAAGAAAAAATATATATAACAAAAAAATGTAGATATAATCTACATTAATTGTTTCTACTTAATAATTCATCCATATCAACATTACGATCATGAGATATAGGTTTCCAAGTAATATCTTTCTTAATCATACATACTATATTAATTGGTATCCAAGAGAATATAAATAATACAAATAAGAATATACTACTTAATACTTTATGTATTTGTTGTTTATTAAACTTAAATATAAATACATTTGTTAATACACCAATTAAGTATGTAACTATAAAGAATAATAAACCTGATGCAAATATATATGAGAATAAATCCATTAATTGAATACCCATATATTTAAATCCAGCTAACATTATTATTATAAATAATGATACTACTTGAACAATTGGTGCAATAAACATCATTAACATATCTAATGAAGTCATATTTGAATTCTTAAATACATTCTTAAGTAATCTACCACCATATGTTCTTAAACATTGTAATGTACCTTTACTCCAACGTTTTCTTTGATTCCATGAATCTTTGAACTTAACTGGATGTTCATCATATGTAATAGCTTTTTCTACATAAGCAATTCTTTCACCATTAATTGAACATTGCGCTGTGAACTCAGAATCTTCAGTTAAAGTTACTGGTTCAAAACCATATTTTTGAATTACTGATTTTTTAACAACAAATCCAGTACCATTAATAGCAGCAGATAATCCCATGTTCATTCTTGCTTTATTAAAGAAGAAATTTTGCATGTAATAGAATAAACTATAACTACCACTTAACCAGTTATCACTTACGTTTTTACTATCTCTATTACCTTCAGCTACATTAAATCCTGAACATAACGCATTATTCATTTCTTTTAAGAAGTTAGGATCTACAATATTATCTGCATCAAATATTGCAAATGCATCTACTTTATCATTATCCAAAAATCTTGCATATGTTTGTTTTAATACATCACCTTTAGTCTTAACCACACCTTCACAAGGTAATAGTTTAGCACCAGCTTTTTTAGCAACTCCGGCTGTATTATCAGTACAGTTATTTGCAATAACATATATTGTATACATATCCTTTGGATAATTTTGTTTCTTTAAACTATCAATTAAATTTGTAATTACTTTTTCTTCATTTCTTGCCGCGATTAAAACAGCAAATCTTGTCTTAGGAGCATGTTCTTTGATTTGTTTTCTGCCATTTCTAGCAAAACCCCATAAACCTGTGACAAAGAAAAACAACCCATAAGTTAATGATAAATAAAATATTACATAATATATATAAGCTAAATTATTCATACAACACTCCGCTTTCCACACAAATAATCCTAGATTAATTCTACTACTTATTTACATAAAATGCAAATCAAATCCTATATATTATAACAAAATATAAATATTTATGCAAAACGGCTCTATAAGTATTGACTTTATACAAAAATAATGTATAATTAAAAGTGCCTACTAATTTTGCAGGTGTAGTTCAATGGTAGAATTCCAGCCTTCCAAGCTGAGTACGTGGGTCCGATTCCCATCACCTGCTCCATTTATAAAAATCGTCGCACCAAGCGATGTTGAGATAAAGCTTAATTAGAAATAATTAAGTTTTTTTGTTGTTTAAGAAAGGTGTGGTGATATGTAAAATATTGTTAAAGAAAAACTTGATTTAAACCCTGATTTAAAGAAAAAGACTACACTACTATTTAATAGTTGCAGCCTCATATGTTAATTTATTAATAATTTAAATATACAACATAATCATATTATTATGCATTAATTTGACTTAACCAATCTCTAATATTCATACCAACTCTATTTATATCATACTCATCTAAAATTCCCGAATGCATTATAACATTTCTTGATTCTTCTAAATCAGAAAAAATAGTTTTTACCCAATCTATGTCATATAAAAACGGTTCAAAAATAACCCAATTATCTTGGCTCGTCATTATCTTAGATAAATCGCCAAAATCCACATAGGATAGTAAATCGTCTCCTCTACTAGAATGCCATCTTATTTTTGATTCTTTTTCTCGTCTAATTTCCGCTCTATCCCTAATACTTTTTTGAATTCCTTTTTCCCACCACTCATTTGAATAATTATCATATAAAATTGAGTACACAAAATCACGTGTTGCATTTTCAAATGCAGTAATAGCAGTAAATACGGTAATCATGCTTTTAGATTTTTGTACATATTTTTCATCTATTTCATGTAAATGAAGTTTTTTAGCTATTTCTTCTGAAAAATATAAAGCCTCTGGATAATATTCTAATCTGCCATTTTTGTCAAGACATTCGTCTGCCAAGATTCCTCTAAAGACAAAAGAATAAACATCATTCTTCATATCTTACCTCATATTGATATGTTTTGATAGACTAGAAAATAGTGCATCATACACCGCTTGATCTCTTGTTGCCGGTAAATGGATATGAATATCATAGTTCAAATCAAAATTAGTTTTACCTTGTTCTTTTTCATATTTATTATCTATTTTGTTCAAAACAGGTGTATCTACAGTTGCATCATGATTAGATATAGTATTATCATTATCAGTCCAATCGGCATAATTAGATAGTTCCTTAAATGTCCTTGCCATATAAGATATAGCTTTATCACCTTTAGATCCTGAAGTCAAAGTTCTCATTTTACCTTCAATATCTTTTTGTGTTAAATTATATGCAGACTTGTTAATTTCAAAAAGATCATAATAAGCTTCCTCTATACCTTTTGCTAACACTCTTTTTGATTGTGATTGATCTAAAAATTCGAAATACTTTGTTGTTGGTGTGCCATTTTCATCAATAAACTTTAACACTTTTAAAACATTGATAAACAATCTGTCGTTTGAACTTTTAAATCCTAAGTTTTCAAAGAATTTTATTGTAAACTTTTCTGGAGCTTTTGCTGTTAAAATTGCATCAAAATAATTTGGAATTTTATTAAATGCTCCTGTTAAATATGAAGTAGGTAGTGCCATTTTATCACATCCTTTCATTAATAAGCACAACTTCTAACGAATATAATATCACATTTTAGCAAATATTGACATATTTATCTAAAAAATAGTGTTATAATTAGTGTGTAATTAAGATTTATCTCAGTTACATTTGTCAGTTGATGTTTCTCAAACGAGATACACAATTGCCCCATTTGTAAAAATCGTCGAACTTTATAGTTCGTTTTTTTTATTAAATAAAAGACGGCTATCTATAAGTCGTCTTTTGAATTATTATTAATCCCATATATGAGAATCAGAATAACAATAATAGTCTAAACTACTATCTTCATAGGTTAGAGTTTTAATGTTATATCCACCACGAGCAGATTTATATATTAAATGTCTTCTTTTTTGTGGTTCATCTTTTGAAATTGTTAATTCATCAATAGTACCATTAGGATTTCCATTTTCATAATCTATTTCATATAATTCTCCATATTCAGATCTTACTTGGTCAGCTATTTCTCTCCATCTTCTATCACTTCTTAATTTATCAATAGCAATATCTTCAGGATTTTTACCATAATTCATAATAGCATCACTAGTTTTCATAAGTACCTCATATGGTAATTGACGAATGATATGTTTCCATTTCAAATCATATTCAGGATGACATCTATATTCCATTATTTCTTTTAATAATTTTTCTATTTCCTCATAATTATTATACTCAATTCTTAGTTCCTCAATATTCCAAGGATCATTCCCATCGATTAATTTTTTAATTTTAATTTCCTTTTGAATTAAAGCATGTTCTAAAAATCTTAACGGATTTAAAGATAAGCTATCTACTGCACCTGTTACTTCTTTACCGTCAATACTGAATGCTTTTTCTAAATAACAGTGTTTATTATTTACTTCTTCTGTTGCTAAATGCTTAATTACCATTTCCCCCATCACACTTGACCTCCTATGACGTACTATACTATCACGATTTAATAAAAAAGTAAATATATTCATTTTTAATAATACTTTTAAACGAGATAAAGAATTATTCATACGTAAATTAAAACTAGTCATTTGACTAGTTTTTTTATTCATGATTCATATTCATAGAGTCATTTCTTGATTTAATCTTTATTCTATAATCATTAGGATCAATATCAATATCACGAGTAGCGTAATCATATAAATCATTTATTATACTAATTTTTTCTAAAGTCGTACCTTTATTAGTGGCTGCTTTAAAATATAACGATATAAATTTTTCATCTGGTATTTTACTTTTACAATATGATTCTCTATATGCTTCATCAGTATATAGTTTAAATGATTTATTAACTGGTACATTCGCACATCCACATATTCTAGAATAAAACTTTCTAATTTTTTCTATAACTAAATGATAAATAAAATCAAACTCAGGAGCATTATTTCTTGCCATAGTCTTAAGTTTTTCCATTTTATTATCAATTATAACTACCATTTCCTTTGCGTCATCACCCGCTAATGGAGGTAATGGCTCACTATATTTTTCTAATATATATTTTTGTAAATCATGTATTCTATCATGTCTATCAAATAATATTTTTCCATGACCAATAATCGATAAATAAGCATTTTCGTTAGTTAAAAAATCTCTTTCAACAGATAAATAAATATCAAATATTGGTTTTTCAAAGCACTCTATTTTAAATCCGTCTACAGTCGAAACACCACGATGTATCTCTTTATCACTATAATCTCTTATAACATGCAAATCAACATCTGATCCTGCGTTATTATAACCAGTAACATAACTACCATATACAACTGCACCTATTACATGAGGATTACATTTATAATTCATATTATCAATAAATTTTTCAACTGCTATTTCATACTTTTCCATATTATCCACCAACCAATGATTATTATTATAACATAAAAAGTTTAAAAAACGACTATAAAGTCGTTTCCTAATCATTTAAATGTTTTAACATTAATTTATTCTTTCTTAATTTCTTTAATGCTTTATTTTTTTCTTTAGAAACCTCTGATTGTGATATACCTAACTTTTCTGATATCTCTTTAGCGCTATAACTATGTCTACCCATTGAATCAAACCAATATGATAATATCTCTCTTTGTATATCAGGTAGTTCAGAACATGCTTCCTTATAATCTTCCATAAATAAGTTATCTATAGCTTCCTCTTCCAATGTAAACTCTGGATTATATCCTGATTCTTTTGGCATTGTATCTAAGAATACTTCATCTGCATACATTATATTTAATGCTTTTGTACATTCTTTAAAATCATGCTTTCTAAGTACTTTACCTAATCTTGAAGCTACTTCATAAATTTTTTTATTTATTTCAATCTTAGGAGCATTTTCTGCAGTTATAAAACTATTTATATCATCAGCACGACTCTTTAATACTCTACAAACCATTTCATCTTTATTATTTTTTAAAAAATCAATATATTCAGTTAATTTCTTTATATATTCTTCATATTCCTTTTTGACAGTTTCATAATCAATTTTGTCATACTGTTTATCAATAATAGTTTCAAATAATAGTAATTTACCATTTTTAAGTAGCTCACTATCACTATCACAAACCATTTCATCAGCATCTTCACACTCTATATAATCCCACCTAATGATAAAATCATCAAGTTCTTCAGATCCAGCATCATCTAAATTATTAGAATAATACTCTACCATTTCATCATAAACTTCTTCAATATTATCTAGATATTTCTCTATTTCCTCTAAATAATCAGTATGCCAACTTCCTATTTCTTCAATTTCTTGATGTCTTGACATTGGACCTTTTGGATACTCACTATTTTCATCCTTCAATAACATATCTACATTATAAGAATCATAATACTCATGATAGAAAGATGTTAAATCCTTATAAAAAGGTCTTTGTTTTTTCTTTTCACGTATTCTATCATTCATTATCTTAAAGATTTTATCATCATCAGGAATCTCGCCATCATTTTTAGTTTGTAATTCATCATAGATTTGAATATATTCCTTGCACATTTTAAGTTGTCTTAAATACTTACCAATTAATTCATAAAACATAAAGAACTTTTTCTTATCATTTGGTATATGTTTATAATCAAGGTATACTTTAAAAGCTTCCCTATCTTCATCAGTAATAAAGTATTTCATACTACTACCAGAAAGTATCTCTTTTAAAAATTCAGATAAATCATAATCCTTACCAGTAGTCTTTCTAAATATTAAATGATTATTTCCAGTTAAATACATTTTATGGTTATGACTTTTAGTATATAATCCGAACCTATTACGAATAACACGGTAATAATCATCACGAACATCAAAAGTTTTTCTTTTCTTATCAAAATAAATAAAAGATTCTAAATACTTTTCAAAATACTCTATTCTTTCTATTTCATCAAAAAGAGTATATTTTTTCTTCTTAGTTGGATTCTTCTTAAGAGATTTTTTTAGACTATTTATAATACAGTCAGAAGCATAAGTTTTAAATGTTGCAGGACCACCTGGTACATAATAATGACATGCAGATAAAAGTCCCAAACTTCCTATTTGGAATGCATCATCATATGATAAATCTGAACTTTTAGAAAACTCACTCGCGATCATACGAACTAAATATAGGTATGCATTAAATACTTTATGTTCTAATTCTTTTGAAGGATATACTCTATATTCCCTTTTAAACTTAATAGGATTTTTTAATTGTTCCCTTATATTATTTATTTCCTCTTCAAGTTTCTTTATTTCACATGATATATCAGCAAAAGAAGGTCCAAAAATTTCATCAAATTCGTCAGTTTCAAAGTCTGGTAGATCTTCATCAAACGATAGCCTATCAATAAATTCCATTTCATAAGGAATAGATTCCTCTTTAGGTATTAATTCTTCCTCATAAGATGAATATCTATCCATCTCAGTTTCTATTGAAACATCATTAAACGGATCTGCATCACTATCTGTATCCAATTCAACATCTGTTGGTTCTTCAAATTCAGTAATATAATCTTCTTCAAAAGGATATTGTTCCATTTCAGATTCTATTGTAACACCATGAAAATCATCCGGAGCTTTTGTTGGTATTTCTTCCATTGCTGAACACAACTTAGAGACAAAGTCACACACTGTGTCAAAATGTCTATCATTTTCTTCGTTTAATTCCTTAAATCTAGTTTGTAATTCGCTTAAACGTTCTTCCAATTTACTAGAAGCAACACCCTCATCCGTATATAATTTAATTACTTCTTCATTTGTTAAAAGTTGTTCTTTAGGCATCTCGTTGTAAATAGATTCCACAGTGTCACCACCTTTTTAGGGCTTATTATACAATATAACAAAATTAAAGTAAATAAAAAAACGACTATTCAGTCGTTTCAATTATTTTATTACCCTATAATATGTAGCTTCTACATCAGTATTAAATGATAATAAAACTTCATATTTAGTATAACCAGTATTAGTTAATACCTTATCTAATACCTCTTCTTGATTTACCCAATTCTTAATACATAATATAAATTCGTCACTATTCTTTAATTTATCATTATTTAAAACACTAAAATCATGAATATTATTATTCAAGATAATACTTTCTTTATATATCATAAATTCAGGCATAGAACTTAAATGAGTAAAATAATTATCAAATACATATACAAAGTATTTATCACTGTTATCTTTAGCTAATTCTATTACCTTCTCATTATCTTTATATAAATAAACAGGAGTATTATTCATAAAACCATTAACTGATAAAATAATCGCGAATATTAAAGTTATAAGTAATATTCTTTTCTTAAATATAAAAGTAAATAAATATATTATACTTATCGCGATAACAGGGAATAAAATCATTATATATCTTGATGTATATCTTTCACCTAAATAAGGCGCGATTTTACACATTATTAATATATAAATTAATACTGGTACTAATAATAAAGCTAATTTAAATAATTTATCTTTATCAATTTTAAACAATTGTTTTTTAAATACTTTATATCCTATAACAAGTATTAATAATACTAATATACAAATTAAAATATTATATAGTCCAAATAATTCATATATTTGAGTAAAATAATATTTAAAGTTTTCCATAAATGTTTTACTATGTTCAGTAATACTACCTATGCCACGGTAAGAAAAGAATATATCTTCTATACTAAATGGATAAATTAAAATACCACATACCGCAGAAATAATATGAATCTTTAAATAATTAAACCATTCTTTATAATGTTTACTAAATAACAAATAAATAGTTATTATTATAAATAATATTGAAATATATACACAGAAATAATATTGAGTTAAAAATCCTAAAATAATAGTTGCAATCCATAATTTTTTATTCTTAATTTCAAAATTATCATTAACTAATTTTAATGTTAAACATAAATAACATAAACCAAAGAACGCAAGCATCATATACATTCTTTGAAACATAACAGTACTAATACCACCTATACTCGCACCATATAAAATCATAGCTGGTATAGATAATTCATCATGTTTTAATTCTTCCATAATTTTCTTAATTATAATTAAAGAACCAATAAAGAAAATTAAATTAAGTGTAAAAATAATATACTTTGAAAATATACCATAAAATAAACTAGATACAAAATGAACTAAAAAATAAAATAATGGTGGATGCACATCAGCTGCTTGATTGCAGTAAACCGAAAAATAATTTAGAATATCTCCACTAGAAATAGTTAAGTATTCCTTCGCACTTTCTTTAGTACGGAAAACAGGAATTTCCTTTGCTAATACTTCATCCTTTTCAAATGAATCATTATCCTTAATATATTTAACCGCATTAGATATTTTATCCTTTAAACTACCTTTTAATATTTGATTATAAAATATATCTGCTCTTGCTTCTGCATATCCATACCATCTATATACATTATCATATTTATAATTACTTGAACCATATGAAAATATCTCATCTTCATGAAATCCATGTTTTTGACTAACAAAACCAAACATTATACATGATAATATAATAATCGTTAAAATAATATATTTGTTTTTCAATATAAATTTCTTCATATAATCACCTATTTAATTATACCATAATTATCTTAATACTAATCAAAAAAGATGACTTAATGTCATCTTATATATGCAATTGTGTTGGTGGGATTGTTGGTTCAGAATTTGATGCATGTTTCTTAATAGCTTCACCATTTACTAAATAATACATTTTATCAATCGCAGATAATCTAATTAATTCTAACCATTTTCCTTCACCATAATATGAAATACCAGCTGATGTTAATGCTAATGAATTAAGTTTCCCAACATTATGAATATTCGTCTGAATTGTATCAAGACTATTATTAATAAAACCACATGCATCAGAACTAGCTAAAAGTAATTCTAACGCATGAAAATCTTCCATAGTCTTAAGATCATTCCATACTTCACCATTTTTTAAAGTCATTAAACTAGATAAGTTTATCATATCTTCATTTTCTATTCCTATTTCCATTAATATATCAGCAATTTTTTGTTTACTTTCTTCTAGTTTCTTTTCATCAAAAGTTAAATGTACACTAGGTCTAATCCCACTACCATAGATATTTTTTTCATTTTTACCAATTAAAGGATTAATCATATCATAAATCTCTTTACTTTTTAACATATCATCACCTCATACACAAAACCTATTTATTTGGTTTAATTGTTTTTTGTACACCAGGTTTAGAAACACTAAAATCTGCAGATAAAGCATTTAACATATCATGTTCAGCTTTATCCATTAATTTTAATTTTCTATTTTTTCTTCTTTCCTCTAAAGCAATTCTCTTTCTGATATCATCAACCAGATTTTTTCTAACAATTTCAATTGTTTCAGCATATGTATCATTTGTAACATCTAAAGTATAAAATTTAGTTTCAGTTTTAACAAATAAATCACTAACAATTTCACCAGATGTATTAAAAAGTACGATTACATCTGCTGCATCATCATCTTCACCAATATAGTTACCATTTCCAACACGAGTATATCCAAGTAATAAATTGTTATTATTAACAATATCAACAAGTCTTTCCTTTGTTTCTTCATCTATATAACGTGATTCTAACTTAGAAACATCTAGACTATTCTTCAAAGGAGTTTCCGCACCATAAACTTTACTAAATACTGGAGTATTCATAAAATCGTTTTTCTTAACGTCATATAATCTAATACGAGTTTGTAAAAATACATCACCATTGGAAGTCTTAACAATTGAATCAATTCCGAAAGCCTCGTTTTTATATTCATACTTACCATCACGTAATTTGTATACTTTATATGCAGAACAATGACGGAAAAGTTTTTCATTATCATCACCAAGTAATACAGTCTCATCATCAATAAAGACGTTAGCTGGATCAATCTCTTTATATCGGTTGTTATCTTCAGAATATCTATCTATATCATCATAATAACATGGTGTATCTGGAACACATTCTAATAAAACATTACCATTAACATCATATATTATTTGACCACAAGTAGAAGAATACTCAGTTGTAAACTCCCCAACATCTTTATTTATACTAAAAGCTAGATATCTCATATCACCTTTTCTTGCAATAGTATATTTAACAAAATCATTCTTACTCTTCTTTTCAAAATCATAACCAATTTTCTTTAAATGAGGCTTAATTATTTCAACATCAATTTGTAATTCTATTTCTTTTTTTCTTGCCTTTAATTTATCAATTCTACGCATATCATCACCTATTGATATTTTATTATATACTATTTAATATCAATATGCAATAAAAAAGAAGCCTATGCCTCTTAATCAAACGTAGTAATCGTGTTTTATAGATAATATACTGCCATATATCGTCCAAATATATGATAATAAAAAAACACTAAAAGTGTTTTATTTTGTACCTAACGTTTTAACATTCGAAGATTGTGGTAATAATAAATTAGTTGTATTTCTTATTTCATTAAAGCTAATCTTCCCATTTTCATCAGTAGATGCAGTTAAACTTAATTGTTCAAACTGCCCTGTTAATGTATTAAGAAATTCGCTTTTATCATCTTTAACAATCTTAATTAAATCACCCAATGGATAACACTTATGTTCTGTTGAATCTAAAATTATCTCCCCACTCGCTTTTTGAATTACATATCTTATTTTTGATTTATCGCATGTGATAATGCAAACATATTCATTTACAACAAAACAATTAAATTCATCATGTATATCATGTTTATTTAAATCTAAACGATGATAATCTATATTTGGAATAATAACATTTAAATCTTTATCTATAATATCTACCATATCAGTTATAGTATTAAGTCCATAACCATATATATTATCTGAAGAAAATTTAATTACACTATAATTACAATCTTTTATAACTCTTGTCTTCGCGTTAATGAATTTTCTATGATACTCTTCACCATCAAAACTACTAACCATAAAAGTATAATCATCAATACTATAATAAGAATTACCTTTTATTGAATCTATCTTATCAAAAGATGAATCATAAAAATGGTATTCAGTTTGATTATATATTTTGCCTTCTTCAAAACTAGATACTTCTTCATCATTTAAACTATCTTTCGCGACGAATACTTCTGGTGTCCAATAAGGATATCCTAATATACGTGTATGAGTTATCATTTTACCTGATTTTAGATTCAAAAATATATGTCTATCTACTTCTTTACCATCAATTTCATATGGTAAACATATTTTTAAAATATTTGATACTCTTTCAAAATCAATTACAGCATTCAATTCACTCATTTCAAATTTATTTACTAATTCTAAATCTAGAGTATATATTTTTATTAAACCCTTTTCCATTATAATTATATGACCATCATGATATTCAGGTTTCGCGATTATATCATTATTTTGAGTAATAGTATTAATAATTGGTGTATTATCCTTACCCCTTTTAACAATACTAAATTCATTTCTTTTATGTATTATTAAATAATCCCCACATAATTCTATCCATCCAAATATATCTTTTAAAACTATATTTCCAGAAACATCTACTACACATCTTTTATGGTCATAAAAATCTGAATCAAGATCACCTTTTTCTCTAAAAACATATAAATTATTTCCTAAAGCATTTTCAAATTCATAATCTTCAGGTAATGGTAAATATTTTTTAGTATTAATATTATATATTGTATTATTGCCACAACCAATTTTCTTTATTACATGTATAGTATTATCATCTTGTTTACTTATAAAAGATGCCTTATCATCTTCAAATAGTACTTCCATCGTTTTTAAATCAACTAATACACATCTTGAATAACCCTTTATTAAGACAGCACATAGCCTATCCCCCATATTAAACAAACCGGATATGTGGCTATAAATAGAAACATCGTAAATATCAGTTCCATTAGTTAATATTTTTTGACCGTTATCTAATGTTATAAACAAATAATCATTACATTTTTCTACATTTAAAACTTTAATATTCTTAAGACCAACCTCATTAGACATCATATCACCACGTTTCTTAAACATGTATTATACAGCAAATACATATTTTTTCAAATAAAAAAGAAGCATAAACTTCTTATTTTAATGTAGTTATCCAAAAACAAATAGCCGCGATTAAAGATAATGGTGTCATTATATATCTTTCCTTCTTACTCTTTGAAACTAAATTCATAAGCGCGTTTAAAGATAAATATATAGACATACATATACTTATTACTCTAGTCATATTATAAGAAAACCATAATGGTATAATACCACCCATTTGTAATATTATTATAACGAAAAAGACTTGTAAGAATAATTGCGTAAATAAAACAATTCTTAATTTCTTAGGAAAAACCTTATATTGACCACCCATAGTTAATTCACCAAGTGGTAATCCTATTATAATTAAAATAGATAAAACTATTACTATTGAAAATGCACATGCACCAATTATTGCTGCCATATTATCACTCCTTACTTATATATTAATTATAACATAAAAAAGAAGAATTACTTTTCTTCTTTCTTAGTTTTCTTTTCTTCTACTTCTTCACCTATACCGAAATGTTTACGTACAGCTTTATCTATTTCAGCGTATACTTTTGGATTTTCTTTTAAGTAGTTAGCAGTATTTTCCTTACCTTGACCAATTTTTTCACCTTTATATGAATACCAAGCACCACTCTTTTCCATAATATGTGCTTCACTGGCTAAGTCAACTAATTCACCTGCTTTAGAAATACCTACACCATACATAATATCAACTTCACAAGTTTTAAATGGAGGAGCTACTTTATTCTTAACTACTTTAATATTAGTCTTATTACCAATTACATTAGCTCCATCCTTAATAGCTTCAGCTCTTCTAATTTCTAATCTAACTGATGAATAGAATTTTAATGCTCTACCACCTGGAGTTACCTCTGGATTACCAAACATAACCCCTACTTTCTCTCTTAATTGATTAATAAATATAGCAATAGTATTAGTCTTACTAATAGTAGCAGCTAAACTTCTTAATGCTTGTGACATCATTCTAGCTTGTAAAGCTACATGAGTATCACCAATTTCACCTTCATTTTCTTCTTTTGGTACTAATGCTGCAACTGAGTCAATTACTATTACACTAATAGCTCCTGATTGAACTAAAGCTCTACAAATTTCTAATGCTTGTTCACCATTATCAGGTTGTGATAATAATAACTCATCTGTATTTACACCAATCTTAGCAGCATAAGTTGGATCTAATGCATGTTCAGCATCAATAAATGCAACTTTACCACCTAATTTTTGTGCTTCCGCAATTGCGTGTAACGCAAATGTAGTTTTACCTGAAGATTCAGGTCCATATATTTCTATAATTCTTCCTTTAGGGTATCCACCTATTCCTAATGCAACATCTAATGCTAATGAACCACTAGGTATAGCTTCTATTTTTTGATGCTCATTACTTCCTAATTTCATAATAGCACCTTTACCAAATTGTTTTTCTATATCCATTAATACTTGGTCTAATGTTTTATTGTCTTTCATATTGTTCTCCTTCTACCTTACAATCTAATTATATATAATAAAAATTACAATGTCAATACTTTTTACGAAATTTTGTTCGTTTTTTGTAAATTCTTATTTTGCGCCTCCTATTAATATAATATGACATAACTTTCAAATATCCTCTAAAAAAACATTGTTTTTAAACAATGTTTTTAAAATAAACTTAATTGATTAGATTCAGGCATATCACCTAACATATTATTAATCTTCATATAATCAATTGTTGTACCTGATACGGAAGTTCTTTTCTTTAAATCTTCAATACTCATAAATGGAGCTTTGTTTCTTTCTTTAACGATACTATTCGCAACAGCTTCACCTAGTCCATCTATCGCACTGAAAGGAATAAGTAATCCTTTTTCATCTTCAGTAACTGTAAACTTAGATGCCTCTGATTTAGTAACATCTACGTTTTTGAAATAGAATCCTCTAGCTGTCATTTCAAGACAAGAATATAATGTATCACATATTTCGCTTTCCTTATTACTTGCCTTCTTAGTAGCTATCTTTTCTTCTAATTCATCTATTCTTCTTCTTATGGCATCTTCACCTTGGATCATAGTCAAGATATCAAACTGACTACATCTAATTGAAAAATATGCAGCATAATAATATATTGGCATATGTACTTTAAACCAAGCTATTCTAAACGCTGATGTAACGTATGCAGTGGCATGGGCTTTCGGGAACATGTATTTAATCTTCCTGCATGAATCTATATACCAATCAGGTATACCAGCTTCTTTCATCTCTTTAGCAAAACCTTCCCATGTAGCAGGGTCTTTAGAAGCTTTTCCTTTACGTACAAATTCCATTATCTTAAATGCTTTAGCAGGTTTCATACCCCACTGTATAAGATTAACCATGATATCATCACGACAACCTATAACGTTTTTAAATGGAACTCTAATATTACCTGTAGCATCTGGTGTACATAAATCTCTTGCGTTACCAAGCCATACATCAGTACCATGTGAAAGACCTGATATCTTAATTAATTCCGCGAATGTTGTTGGTTTAGTTTCCTCTAACATTCCAAGTAAGAATGATGTACCAAATTCAGGAACACCTAATGTACCAGTAGGACAGTATTTTCTTCCATCTCTACCAGTAAATCCTCTTAATCTATCTTTTGATACACCTAATACTTCAGGACCTGTAAATATCTTCATGGTATCTAAATCACCCAAGTCTATAGCTGTTACATCAATACCAGTCATATCTTGTAACATTTTAAGTACCGTAGGATCATCGTGACCAAGTATATCTAGTTTTAATAAGTCTGCATCAATGGCATGGTAATCAAAGTGTGTTGTTCTCCAAGGTACTGTAGGATCATCAGCTGGAAATTGGAATGGCGTAAAATCCCATACATCTTTATAACCTGGAACAACTACTATTCCACCTGGATGTTGACCTGTTGTTCTTTTAACACCAGTACAACCAATTGCTAGTCTTTCTACCTCAGCAGTTCTTAAAACTTTATTTTTTTCTTCACAATAGCCTTTAACAAAACCAAATGCTGTTTTATCTGCTACTGTACCAATAGTACCAGCTCTATAAACATTGTTTTCACCAAATAGTACTTTAGTATAAGCATGAGTACTAGCTTGATTTAAATCTGAGAAGTTAAGGTCTATATCTGGTACTTTATCTGCGTTAAATCCTAAGAATGTAGCAAATGGCATATCTTGTCCATCTTTTATCATAGGAATATTACAATTAGGACAAATTCTATCTGGTAAATCAAAACCTGATGAATATGTTTTACCTAAAGGAATACCATTCTCTT
>JAEEGK010016308.1_pt1 | contig 16352 bp, 9 predicted proteins | sample 8958771 | NCBI WGS metagenome assembly JAEEGK01 (sample SAMN16246547, study PRJNA631951) | gut metagenome | biome: gut microbiome; feature: rumen; material: SC-attached | host: Bos | place: Iran: Karaj | collected 2018-10 | reverse complement strand
ATATTTTGTAAGGAAATTGAAATACAAATCCTTTATATCCATAACATCTTTTTCTTCGGCTTGTCTTATTAACATTTTTTAACTCTTTATTTATCACCAGTATATATTTTATTATACCATATTTGCATTAGGGATTGTAGAGGCTGCCCTGAAAAGGCAGTTCCGAAAGATAAAAACTTTTTCCAGAAATTTTGTCTAAAATCGATCTTTTTGAACCATATTATATTTAGCGGAATATGAAGTTTCTGCAGGAGTGTAACATGGATATCATTAATAAGATTGAACCGTCCGGAACTCAGAGAGAAATAAAGGACCGACTTTTCAAGGCTATCTTCGGACGCGACAATGAACAAAGCAAGAAGTGGCGGCTCGAACTTTACAATGCTCTGCGCGGGACTAATTATACAGACCCTGATGCCCTGAAAATCAATACCATAGAAAACGTGATTTACCTTTCGATGCGGAACGACCTTTCTTTTCTAATTGATTCACAGATGACATTATTCGAGCAGCAGTCCAAATATAATCCTAACATGCCATTACGAGGCCTTATGTATTTTGCCCAGCTTTATCAGATGCATCTTGGACGGCTTGGAAAAACTCTGCACAGAAATACAATTGTAAAAATCCCTTATCCAAAGTTTGTGGTCTTTTATAACGGCGACCGTGAAACTGAAGACAGGGAGTTATTGAGACTGTCTGATGCTTTTGAAGATAAGGAAAAAGACGGAGACTTTGAGTGGACGGCAGAACTTATAAATATCAATTCGAATCACAACAAAACTCTTCAAAAAAACTGCAAACCGTTGTATGATTATGTCAGATACGTTTCTAAGATTAAGGAAAATAAGAAACTTAACATGCCCACAGAAGAGGCTGTAAATAAAGCCGTAGACTGGGCTATCAAAGAAAACCTGTTTGATGGTTTCTTCAAACTTCAGAAGGAGGAAATACTGGGTATGAGTCTGACAGAATATGACGAAGAAGAATATTTACGCGATTCTTTTCAAGAAGGTGTGGAAGTTAAAGCCATTGACGATGCAACAGAATTTCTCAAAGAAAATATTTCTCCTGAGATAATTGCTAAGTGTGTAAAGTTGCCGCTGGAACAAGTTCTTGAATTGAAGAAATCGATTACTGTGCCTGTATAAAAAATCCATTGTATCATATCCCGCCCCCTTTATGATGCTTATATTTTCTAGTGGCGAAAATTATTTTTTTGCTTTATTATATAGAAAGAAGGCATTTAATAATGGTCTCGGCGCTCGGACATTCAATAATTCTAAGAATCAAAGACTTCTTATATATGATTGGTTATCTTGGAAAACTGATAACCGCGTCTTTCTTTTTTGCCAAACGTGGTAAAACTGCGCGAAAAATCCTTACCATGCAGCTTTTGTTCACCTATGTGGAAGCTCTTCCAATCTGCTGTTTTCTTGCGGCGGGAATCGGTTCTTCTGTCGTTATGATTGGAAACACTTTTCTTACCGCACTTGGACAAGACAAATTAAAATATGATCTTCTGGTTCTTTTGATAATGAGAGAGCTGGGACCTATTCTTATTGCCTTTATTGTTACTGCCCGCTCTGCAACCGCAATTGCAACAGAAATCAGCACCATGGTTGTAAGACATGAAATCGAAGCTTATATTTCAATCGGAATCGATCCTATAAGCCACATTGCGGCTCCTCGTTTTCTTGGCGTAACCTTTTCACTTTTCTTCCTTAATATTTATTTTTCACTTTTTGGCCTGCTCTGCCCTGCCATCATAATTCAGTTTGTTTCGACCACAAGTATTTCTGACTATATTTTGAATCTTTTTATGGCACTTGATTTAAAGATTATTTTAATTTCGATTCTGAAGAGTCTTGTCTTTGGAATGATAATTTCCGGGTCGGCAACGCTCTATGGTTTTAGTGCGGGGCGTGCTTCCACAGAAATTCCTATGGCAGGTTTAAGAGCTGTAAGTAAGGCCTTTTTCTACATCATAATTGCAGACGTATTCATTACTGTTCTGTCTTACACCTTGTAAAGCAGGAGTTTTTTATGGCAATCTTCAAAATGAAAAACGTCTGCTATAGCGACAACAATCTTAAAATCCTTGATGATATTTCGCACTATATTGAACCAAGCACAGTAACCGCCTTCTTAGGTAAACCCGGCAGCGGAAAGTCTACGGCCCTTAAAGTTCTTGCAGGCTTGTATCCGCCGACCTCGGGAACTATAACTTTTGAAGAAAAAAATATTCACGAAATGAATCAAAAGCAGCTTATGGACTTTCGTAAAAGAGCCGCCTTCATGTTTCAGGATTCAGCACTCTGGGCAAATCAGGATATTTACCACAATCTGGAGCTTCCGCTTCAGATTCATTTTCCCGGGATGAGTGCAGAGGAACGCAAAGAAAGAATTAAAAAATATACAAAGCTTGTAGAATATCATAAACCTCTGGAAATCAGACCCGCTGCCCTTTCTATAGGAGAACAGAAAAAAATCAGTTTTGCGCGCACGCTGATCTGCGACCCTGAAATTCTTTTTCTTGATGAACCTACAGAATCAATTGATGATAAAACTGAAGATTTGTTTATTTCAATACTTAAAGAATTTATTGCAGAAAATAAAACTGTTATTTATGTGAGTCATGATAATTATTTAATAAATTCTTTTCTTTGTGATAAAATATACTTTGCAGACGGTAAAATAAAAGAAAAAATTCTGCTGGATGATGTAAACCAGATTGATGATTATTATGAAGGTGAAATATGAAATTTAAAATTAAGTATGCAGACCAGATTGTTGGTGTTTTAAGCATTATTGCAATTATTGCCTTAATCTTCATAATTTTTTTAATCGGTTCAACACAAAAGTGGTTTGTTCCAAAACATAATTATTACACCGTCATCTCTACTGCTGCAAACATAAGTGTTGGAAAATCAATCACCTACAAAGGCTTTGAAATCGGTAAAATTAAAAACTTCGAACTGGATGATGGCGACAAAGTAGTTGTCCATTTCTACATTACCGATGACTATAGAAATAAAATTGTAAAAGATTCAATAATTGAAATTCTTACAAGCCCTCTGGGCTCATCTGTAGTTTTTTATCCGGGAAACAAAACTGATTTTCTTCCAGACAATTCCTTTGTTCCAGAACGTTCAAGTGAAGAAGGAAAGAAACTGATCCAGGAGAAAAAAGTCAGTGTTACCGAACAGACCGATTCTATCAATACACTTCTTGCATTGGCTACAAGTCTCGTTGGCGACATTGACACTCTCGTAAAACAGGTTAACGTTGCCCTCGAAGGAAAAGAAGATACAACTCTTTCAACTACATTAATTCAACTGAACGGAATTCTCACAAATATAAATAATCTCACTTCTGATCCTTCCGGTCTTATTCCAAAGCTTATGGAAGATGAAAATTCTCAAGGCTCAATTGCCGGCATTCTGAAAGAACTCGATGGAGCAATGGGAGAAATCAACAAAATTACTGCTTCAGTAGAAAGCAATATGCCTGGTATTTCAATTCTTATTTCACAGACCCAGACTTTAATTAAACAGATGCAGGATGTTATGGAAGGCCTTAAGAACAACCCTCTTTTAAAGAACGGCATATCTGAAAAACCTGAAAAAGAAAATGCAACTCCAAAACTCAGGGAGGATAACTTCTAATGAAAAAAAATATCTGTTCGAAATCATTTTACCTAGGAACTTTTATTGCTTTGATATTTATTTCATTGACTACAGCCTGTTCTTCCGGCCCAAAACGCCAGATGTTCATGACTACAATTCAGGACTCCTGCAAGGAAACGATTGAAACAGCAAACTCCTTCATCTTAAGCGGAAATTATGAACAGGCAGAAGAGCTGTTCAGTAAAGCCCAAACACAGGCAATATCAATAGACAATTATGATTTACTGCTTTCCATTTCCCTTGCTCATGTAAGTCTTTTTCTGTCCTATAATCCACCTGCAATAGAAAGGGCAAAAGCTTATCTTACTCAGTCTTACGACCTTGTTCCTTATACCCGCAACACAAACGAAAGCAATCTTTTATGCGGTATGGCCGAAGCAAGAATCTTAATTGCACAGAATGATATTAAAAATAACTATGAAGATATTGTAGATAAAATTGATAACGCAAAAAAAGTTTTCAAAGATAAGCCTTATAATCATGCTCAATGCAACAGTATTTTAGGAGATATTTATAGACTTTCCGGAAATTACAAAGAAGCAAATAAAATCTATAATGAAGCCGCAAAGCTATTTACAGACAACCTTTACCTTTCTGAAATCGGGATTACCTGGTACAAAATTGCTCAGAATCATTCTCAATACGGAAATAAAAAAGAAGCTCTGGAAGCTTTGAACAATGCAATTTACTATGACCGATGTGCTGAAAACTCAATGGCACTTGGAGCTGATTATTACATAAAGGCTGTGATTCTGCTTAAAGGAGATCCTTCGAAAGCTGAAAAGGAATCAGCAAAGACTTCTCTTCTCCACTCTGCAGAAATATATAATGCTGCAAACATGAAGGATCTTGCTGTAAAAAGTCTGGATTTACTTGCCACTCTTATAAACTGATTTGTTTTTCTCTTCAAATGCCAGATTTTCATAACACGTTTATCCTGCTATAATACAAATGTGAATATTCTCTCAATTAATAATCTTTCAAAAATCGGACGTGAAAAACCGCTTTTTACCGGCGTTACCTTTGGCATTCAAGAGGGAGAAAAAGCAGCTCTTATAGGCCGAAACGGTACGGGTAAATCTACCCTGCTGGCGACTATAGCCGGTGTGCTTGTGCCAGACGAAGGCACGGTTGTAATTAATAAAGAAGCAGGAGTATCTTACCTGCCGCAGACTCCTGTTTTTGATGCTAACGACACAATCCGTGAACATATTTTTAAGAGTAAATCACCCAAGCTCGCAGTAATCCGCGAATATGAGGAAATCTGTGAGGAGATGGGAAATAAGGTGAATGAAGCTCTCGAAACCAACAGCATCGCTTCAGGTCTCCAGACCCGCTACGAAAGCATCATGCATAAGATGGACACGGGAGACCTCTGGAACTACGAAGCGCAAATCAGTTCAATTTTGAGTACTCTTGGAATTACTGATATGAGCCGCAGGATGGGAGAACTCTCCGGCGGCATGTGTAAAAAAGTTGCTCTTGCTCAGGTTCTTGTTGAAGACACCAGGCTTCTTTTGTTAGACGAGCCTACTAACCATCTCGACATCACGACAATTTACTGGCTTCAAAACTACCTGCACGATACAAAACGCTCCGTACTCATGGTAACTCACGACCGCTGGTTCCTTGATGCTGTTTGTACAAATATTTACGAGCTGGCACGCAATAAGCTTAAGCTTTATGTTGGAAATTACAGCCAGTATCTCGAAAAGAAAGAAACAGAAGCCGAGATTGAAGCAAACACCGAGCGCCGCATCGAGTCCGTGCTCCGTTTTGAACGCGAGTGGCTGCTCCGAGGTCCCTGCGCCCGCGGCACTAAAATTAAAGCCCGAATTCAGCGCGACCAGCAGCTTATAAACCGTGAAAAGTTTCAGGCAGATAAGGGCTTTACCTTTGAGGTCAAGGGAAAGCGGCTTGGCGGCAAAGTACTGGAGCTGCATGGGATTAGTAAGAATTATCCAAAGGGTTATGTTAGTGCAACAGGAGGGGAAGACCTTCCCCTCGCTCCAGAACCGGTAGTTTCGAAAAGCTCAACCACCGGTTCTTCCGCTACCCCTTCTAACGGGGGAGACCCCCGTAACACCCCCGAATACATCCCTGTTATTTCCAACTTCTCCTACGTCTTTACAAAAGGCCAGAAAATCGGGATCTTCGGCGACAACGGTTCCGGTAAATCTACCTTCCTCAACATAATCACCGGCCAGTTGGCTCCAGACAGCGGTAGTGTAGTCGTGGGTGAAAACACAAAGTTCGGCTACTACACGCAGAACCCGGTATTCAAAGATACAAACCTTACCGTCCTGGAATACATTAAAGAAACCGCCGAGCACATGACACTCAATAATGGTAAAAAAGAAGTAAGTGCCACAAAGTTCCTTGAAGAGTTTGGTTTTGAAGGGAAAATTCAACACAGCCCGGTAAGCACTCTCAGCGGCGGCGAACGTAAAAGGCTTTATCTTGTGAGACTGCTTTTGGAAAATCCTAATTTCCTTGTGTTAGATGAACCTACCAATGACTTCGATATTTTTACAATGAATATACTCGAACAATTTCTTGAGCACTATGAGGGCTGCCTCCTGCTTGTGAGCCACGACCGCTACTTTATGGACAAGACCGTGGACAGTCTTTTCATCATGGAGGAAGATGGAAACATCAGCGGCTTTGTTGGAAAGTGTTCGGAGTATATTGAGTATCGCGAAGAAGTAAAGCAGGCGTTGCGGGCGGCGTCTGAGCCCGCAGAGGGGGTAGTGAAAGCCACCGGAGCGAGCGCAGCGAGTGAGGAGGCTGGAACGCAGGGGGAGACTTCCCCCTCCCCGGTAAATAATCAAAAGAAAAAACTCTCCTTCAAAGAGCAGAAAGAGTTCGAACAATTGAACGAAGAAATTCCTACCCTCGAAGCCGAGCAGAAGGCTCTGGAAGAAAAAATGTCATCCAGCAACTTCGACGAAGTCCGCGCCGCCGGCGACCGCTACAAGGAAATCGATGCCCTCCTCGCCGAAAAATATCCGCGCTGGGAAGAACTGGCCGAGCGGGCTTAAGACAGATCCCGAAACAAGTTCGGGATGACAACACTCAGCGTCATGCTGAACTTGTTTCAGCATCTCCTAGCACTCGACAGCAGCAGCTTTTACATCATCCAAAGTAAACTCTGCCCTTCCCGCCTGGCCTGCACGTAAAGCGGCGTTATTCAGAACGCTTTCGATTTTGGCACAGGAGAAACCGTTAAACTCGCGGGCAAGCTTTTCAGGAGTGCACTCGGCAGATGGAGTTTTTCCGCGGGAATACATTTCAACAAGCTTGCAGCGGGCTGCTTCGTCCGGATAAGGAACAGTGAGTTTTGCATCGAAGCGGCCTGGTCTTATAAGTGCCGGGTCCAGTGCTTTTATGGAGTTAGTCGCAGCTATCACAAGCACACCCTTCGAAGCTTCAAAGCCGTCCAGCTCGTTAAGAAGCGCAGTTACAATTCTTGTATTTTCAGTTTCGATTGCAGAACCTGTGTAATTTCTAACAGTTCCGATTCCGTCAAACTCATCGATAAAAACAATACAGGGAGCTCGACGGCGGGCTTTCTTAAAAAGCAGCTTTACTTTAAGAGGGCCAATTGCCATAAACATACTTTCAAAATCAGTTGCCTTGGCCGGAATAAAATTAATTTTAGCCTCCCCTGCCAGAGCCTTTGCAAAAAGCGTTTTACCGTTTCCAGGGTCACCTTCAAGAAGAATACCCTTCGCCATACGGATTCCCTTCTTCGCATACTCGGCAGGCTTTTTCATAATTTCCATCACCTGCACCATATCGCGCTTGAGCTTATCCATACCAACTACGTCATCAAACTTAACACCGGTTTTATGCACAACCTTAAAAGTGTTAGGACTTATAAACTTTCTGAAGGCAATAATAATCGCACCAAAAAAGAAAATATAAAAGAAGGCATCAAAAATCAGAGAGATAATTTCTGCATCGTCCTTTGCAACCGTCACTTCGATTGCACGCTTCATCAGTTCTTCCTGCAAAAGAGGCGAATTTGGATTTTGAGTCTTAAACTTTACAGAGCTGGCTTTTGTTGAAAAATGAATTACATCCCCATCAAACTTTACAGACTCAACGTCTCCGGCTTCAACACACTGCATAAAATCGACATAAGAAACTTTTTCTTCCTGTCCGTCAAAATAATACCGGGCAAAATAAGCGGCAGCACACAAAAGAGCCGCAAAAATAATCACAAAAAGTCTTCTACTAATTTTCTTCATATATAAAATATATAAATTCCTTCTAAAAAAATAAAGTAACTATCACGAAATGATATAAAACGTGATATACTATAAAAGGAGATTTTTGATGAAAAACGTTTATACTTCCTGGAATCTTGATTTTCTTGCAGACAAAATGATTGAACAGATTAGCAGCTGCTGGAAAAATCCTTTTGATTCACCTGCCGTCATCTTTACCGACCCTAAAACAGAACAATGGTTCAAGCTTCACTGGCTGAAGAAATCTGATGCGGGTAAATCGGTCTTAATGAATCTCAAAACTCTCCGTATCCAGCAGTTTCTTTTTGATCTGGTAACTCCTCAAACTCCTGATTTTCAGAATGCCCAGAAACTTTCTGTTGAACTTTTACGCGACATCATAATTACAAAGCTGACATCCAAAACTGGTGGAAAATATTATTTTGAAAATCTCGGCTCAGCCGATGTTTCGACCTACCTTAGCACATCTTCTGACTCAGAAATCAATGCCAATCATCTTTATGATTTTGCGCAGTCTGTTGCAAGCCTTCTTCTTGATTATGAAGATACACGTCCGGACAATCTGAACGAACTTCTTTCACAGGAATCCTGGCAGCAACAACTTTATTCAGACATCATTGGCGAAAATGGAGCTTCAGTTGATGGCATAAAATATCTTACGCTTTATCAGCTTGTAAAACATAATAAAAAACTCAATGGCGGCTCTCTTTTCTTTAACTGGCAAAAAGAACGCCCGGTTTTTATTTTCGGTTTTTCCGGCATTGGTCAGATTTACAGAAACATTCTTCAGGATTTTTCAAAAGATTTTCAGCTGGAAGTTTTCTTGCAGCTTGCAGACATTCCTGAGCAATCAGAAAATCAGCTGCTTTCAAAATGGGGCAAATTTGGCCGCGAGCAGTTTAAGCTTTGGAATAATGATAATACTCTTTCTTCTATCAATTCTGAATCATCCTTTACAAAGACTGACACACTGCTCCACCGTCTGCAAAAGACAATTCGACAGGAAACTCCTTTTGAAGCGGAGCTATATAATGCAGACGACAAGTCTCTCACTCTTACAGCTGCTCCTACCCGTCTTCGCGAAACAGAAGCTTTACATTCAAAAATCTGCCAGCTTCTGAAAGAGAAAAACTCTGGTACTCAGTTGGGAGACATTCTCGTCGTAGCGCCGGAAATTCAGAATTATAAAACTGCAATAGAGCAGGTATTTGATCAGAACGACCAGTATGCTGCAGATTCAGACTTCCCATACATTCCTTATACGATTGCAGATTATAGCGGAGAGCATTCTCTTACCGCAGAAGCGCTTTCTGTACTTTTTGGAATCCTCAAGAAAAAATATCTCAGCCGTTCAGATTTATTTTCGCTTCTTCACAATTATCTTGTTCAGACTATCCGCGATATTTCAGATGAAGAAGTTACTAACTGGTCTGACTGGGCTTCGCAGCTGAACATCTACCGGGACCGTGATGGTCACGAAGACTGGCAGAAAGCAAAAAACAGACTCTTACTTTCCCGTCTCACAAAGGATCTTGTAAACAATGAAATACTTCCCTTTGAATCAATGACTACTACCGACAGCGATTCTCTCTATAAGTTTATTCAAATAATTGATGAATTGAAGGAATGGACTTCTTATTCAGAAAAAGATAAATTCGACAAAAGCGACATTGATCGTCTCGAAGAGCTTCTTAAAAGCTGGCTGCTCCTCAGCGACAATATTCCGGACAATCTCTACAACGAAAGCCTTGTTTTTCAAAATGTTATCGAAGAGATTGAACGTCAGCGCATCACTGCAAACTCAGAAGTTTTTGCCGACTGCTTTGCAAATGCTCTTTTTGACCGTTCCCATTCAGTTACCCTTCACAGCGCAAACATTCTGACACGTGGAGTTACTTTTGCAAACTTTGAATCAAACCGTATTCTCTCTGCAAAATATGTCTTTTTTATGGGACTTGATTCAAAGAACTTTCCCGGAGTTGATAACGACAATGAACTCGATCTTCGAAAAAGAAAAGAGCCTTTTCCGGGAGACGAATCAATTCCGGACCGAAACAAAAACGCATTTCTCTGCCAGCTGATGGCAGCGCGGGAAGGACTCTTTTTCAGCTATGTAAATAAAAACCTTCAGAAGGATGAAGATTTTTACAAAGCATCAGTTTTAAGCGATTTATTCCAGACACTTTACATTCCAGGCTTTGATAAAAAAGGAAAGCCAAAGCTCGAAAATGAAGAATATGAAAAGATCATAAAGATTGATGAAGACCGTTCTTGGAATGAACTTTTTACGCAAAGAGAATTCCGTAACAAAAAGAATTTTATCCAGCTTCAGAAAAATGAAGAAGTTGAAAAGCAAGGCAGCACCGAAGAACCGCTTCAAGCTTCAAACTCAACTACAATACCAGAGGAAACTGCAGCTGCTCTCCCCGACCGCATTACAATTGGTCAGGTCAAACGATTCCTGCAGGAGCCCTTTATTTATTGGGTCAATCAAAAACTCACAAACGATTATGACGATGAAGAAAAAGAACAGTTTGAATTCGAACCTTTATTTCTGGCCTCGGTAGTTGCTTCTAACATCCGAAAAGCTTTTGTACAGGCAGAACTAAAAAATGAAAATGTGGTTACAGCAAAAAATGTCTCTTTTGATTTAAGTATTCACAATGAGTTACCGGACGGTTATTTTGGAAATCTTGCCGTTGATACAGTTTTAAGTAATGCTAAGATTATTCTAGATACAATAAAAGAAAAATGTTCTTTTGCAGAAAATCTGATTTTTAATGACAGCAAGAACCTTCTCATAAAACAGCTTCCAGGCATTACCCCAAAAGACTGGCTCATAAGCGGTGAACTTGCCTGGTATAACAAAGATTACGCTACAACAAAGAACATCAATACACTGGAGCTTTCAAACTCAGCAAACATTCTTTCAGGTTATATAACCTCACTTCTTTTGCTTGCTTCACAAGCTGAAGAAGACAAAAGCCTTTACTCTGTATCTTTATATTCTGTCGGTTTTGATAAAAAAACAAATACAGCCTTCATTAATTCGTCGAAAGAATATAAGGCAAGTCCTGAGTATGCCAGAATTGTTCTGAATAAAATTTACAATGCAATGTTTATTTCTCAATTCCATAAATGTGCACCGGTAAGCCTTATTGATTTTGATGTAAATCAGATAAAAAACAAAAAAGCTCCACTCAACTTTTTCCAATTTAAAAGTAAATTGCTTGGCGATTACGCTTCTAATGAGTGGGCATATTTTTCAAAGAAAAGTCTTTTCGATCTGGATACCGATATTGGTTATTCTGCAAAAAGCTTTGACGAAGAATGGGCAGCAGCAAAGGCTCACCAGATAGAATTAATCAGATTTTTAGCTGATGGGGATTCAGAGGAGTCGGGAGAATAAAAATGGATTTTACAGAATTTGATTTAGAAAAATACAAAAATATCTCAAACCCGTCTGAATTAAAAAAATCAATGTTTATTCAGGCATCCGCCGGAACTGGAAAAACTTATACGATTACCGGAATCATTAAAAAACTTGTAAAAGAAAAAATCGACCTTGAAAAGATTCTGGTTGTTACTTATACAGAAAAAGCTGCGGGAGAACTCCGCGATCGAATCCGAAAGGCCTGTCCAGACAAAGATGTTGATAACGCACCGATTTTTACAATTCATTCTTTCTGTACAAAAACACTTTCTGAGTTTTCGTTTACAGCAAATCAGTGTGCAAATCTTTCTGTTATAGATGAAAGCGAAATCGCAGACTTTTTAGACTGCTGGATTCGCGATTATCTGTCACAAAATTCAACCTTCAAAAAACTTTTTGAAACTGCAGAAGTACAAAGCACCTTCATTAATAGCCTTAAACGAGATTTTACACAGGCAATTTCAAAATATTATCTTGACGGAAACAATAAGGAAGTCTCCTCTATTGTAAGTCTTGATAAAGAAATTTTCACTTCGTTTTTAGATCAGCCTGTCTCCTTCAATAATTTTGGAAAAATTACAAACCCAAATTCGATAGAAGATTTATTTTTTATAGATGCTTTTGAAGATAACTGGAATTATCTTGAGGCAAATCTTCAGGCAAAAAAGGCAAGTGAGTTTAAGAATGAAATTCTAAGCAACATTACCATTCATCACACTTTCACGTTTAACGGTCGTAGTTTTCAAAACCGTTTTATGGGAGATGAAATAAAAGAAACCTTTGATTATTTTAAATCAATAAAAGATGAATATCCTGTTCTTATTGCACAGAAAAATCTCTTTTCGTGCGTTCAGTTTTACAATGAACAAATCAAAAATCTTTACTCTGCATGGCAGCAGGAAAAAGAAAAAAACAAATCACAAAGCTACAACGACATGCTGAGAAATGTCCGCGAAGCCGTTTGCAGCAGCAATTCAAATCTCAAAAAACAGCTTCAAAAAAAATACGAATTTGCAATTATCGATGAGTTTCAGGACACAAACCAGCTGCAATGGGACATCTTCAAAACGATTTTTATGGAAGATGATGACCACACAATTATTGTAGTTGGAGATCCCAAGCAGTCTATTTATGCATTTCAGGGTGCCGATGTAAATGTGTATTTAAATGCAACAAAATCAATCGCAGAAAAAAAAGGCCTTGCCTGTAAACTTTCAAAAAACTTCCGTTCTACAGATTCAATGGTAAGAGGCTGCAATTATTTATTTAAGAACTTTTTCAGTGATGAAGCAGGCATAAACTTTACAGAATCAAAACCATCTGGAACAAAAGCACCGGCCTTATATAAGGGGCAGGAAATAAAACCAATCTGGATTGCCGGCAACTCCCAGACTCCCGTTCCCGAAGAAGATTTTGCAAAGTTTACAGTACAGACAATTGTCGACTGTTGTACCTGGGAAAACGGCAAAACAAGACTTCAGGTTTTTGATAAAGAAAAAGAAAATGATGAAGGAAAAAACTTTGAACTTCGAAACGTAAGCTTCAGAGATTTTGCAATACTTGCACGTTCCTCATCAGAATTTGAAGAGACCGAACTGGCTCTTAAAAAATCAGGAATCCCCTTTCTCCGTTATAAAGATAAAAATCTTTTTTATGGAAAAGAATGTTCACAATGGATTTCACTTTTTAATGCAATTACGGCAACAGATTTTACCGGACACAAACGTGCAATTTTGAGCGAAGCTCTTTTTACAGATTTTTTCAGTATTCCGCTTGAAGATGTTGAAAATGAAAAATATGACAATCCATCCTGCCAGCAAAGACAGATGATAATTCAGTGGCAGCAGTTGGCTCAGCAAAGAAAGTGGGCAAAACTTCTGGAAAAAATCTTTGCAGATACAAATATAGAAAGCAAACTTTCACAGCTTGATCAGATGCAGGTTCTCGCAAAAATCCGGCAGATCGGTAATTATACCCTTGATTATCTTTATAAAACGGACAGTTCTCTTGAAGATGTCTGCAAGCATCTTCTTCGCCTTTCAAACGATTCTGATTCTTCTCTGGATGAAGGTAATATCGTTGAAAAAGGAACTGATTTTGATTCTGTTCAACTTATGACGATTCATGCTTCAAAAGGTCTGGAATTTCCTGTAGTTATTGTACCGGCCGGACTCAGAGCAAGAAATCAAAATATTCCTCAGGCCTATCTCTATCATGATGATTATAATAATGCAAAGCTAAGTTTTGCTCCTTACGGCAAAAAACGCATGACAAAAGAAGATGATTATGAGCGGGAGAGAATCTATTATGTAGCTTATACCAGAGCATCTTCTGTCCTTATGCTGCCGGTTTATGATGTATGGGATCCTGCTGTAAGCAAACAAAAAGCAGAACCTCATTCCTTCTTAAAAGAAAATATCACTTCTCTTTTTGACGTAAAGGAAACAGATGAAGCAGGAAAAGAAATTTCTTATGTAAAAGAAATAGAGGATAATAAAAAAGAATTCCGCGAACTGAAAGAGGATGTTCAGGCAATTCTTCAGAAAATAAAGAATGACGCAAAAGAAACTTCCGGTAATGAAGCTACTGAAAATCTTACAGAAGAAAGTCAGCGTTCAGCCTCAAAAGAACTTTCAGAAAAAATTCCGTCTCTTGTGATTCACAAACATTCTTACGTTTCCCTTTCTCACAGAAAGTCCACATCAGAAGAAATGACAGAAAACGGAGGCCGCACAGACAAAGAAGAAAGCAACATACAGCCAGAATCCCTTGCTCATTTTGACATGGCAGAAAATCCTGTTACCTATGAAGCGATTCCAGGTTCTTCTTCTAACCTCTGCCCGCCTGCTGCTCAAGCGCCTGAGACTTTCCCAAAAGGAACAAAACTTGGTATTGCGATTCATGAAGTTTTTGAGAAAGCTGATTTTAAATCCGCCCAGACTGATGAAGATCTTCTCCGTCTCATAACGGCCTGCTTCGAGAAGCAGACCTTGAGTATCCCCGAAGACGATCCAAATCACTGGCTCACATACACAGCCTCCCTTTTATGGAACACCTTCAACGCGAAGCTTCCAGAAATCACCGGTTGTAAAGCAAGCGGTAGTTACTTCAGTCTTAAAGACCTGGATGTCCGCGACAAACTCAGCGAAATTGAGTTTAACATGAATATTTCTGAGACCTCCTCTCTTCTCAAAAATTACTGCAACGGTTTTATCGATCTCGTTTTCAAACGCAATATCAATGGCAAAGAAGTTTACTCAGTACTCGACTGGAAGAGCGATACTTTCGAAGCTGATCAGTATTCAAACGGCACACTTCTAAAAAAACATACCGACGATCGTTATTCAATTCAGCGCGTTTTGTATTCTTACACGCTGGTAAAATGGCTTTCAACATTTTATAAGGATCAGTATAAAACCGACACAGAATCTCAGGTTTTTGAAAATCACTTTGGTGGAATTTATTATGTTTATATACGAGGCTGCCAGGCCAATACCTGCAGCGGAATCTTCGCAAGAACCTGGAAGAGCTGGCAGGAGCTTGAAGCTGCCTTTAATGCAATTCTTAAAGAATTCCACATCGCAGGCTAAGGGGAAAATGAAATGACAAGAACAAATATAAGTAAAATTAATGAAGCCCTTCTCGAACTTACTCAGAAGTTTAAGCCTGCTATGTCACCGGTCTGGGAAAAAGTTCTGGACGTTCTTATTCAGCTTGAACCAGGCATAACTTTTGAAGTACTTGCAGTTTTCTGTATTTATTTTTCCCAGCTGGATGACGGCAACATCTGCATTCCTCTCAGCACTCAAAAACTAATTGAAAAATGGCAGAAAAAATGGAATGGTCTTTTGCTTCAGGAAAATCGTCTTTATCAAAAAGAAAAAGACAACATATATTTTGCAAACCTTATTGAAAAAGGACTTCCCCAGATTTCCGCAGACACTCTTCCAAATCTTATTGAATATTATGATTCTTCAGAAAATGATGAAGCTCCAGTTTTTACAAAACCTTTTGTAATAGATGCCGGCTGGCTTTTCGCTTCAAAATATTTTAAGGCAAAAATCAGCATTGAAAAAAGAATCCATCTTATCATGAAGCATAATACCATAGCGCCTCTTGAAGAGGAAAAACAAAAGCTTTGCGAATATTTTAAAAACCTCACAAGCACAAAAAACTGTCCTCCAATGATTTTAAAAGATGAACAGACAAGTGCGATACTCCGAGGTCTTAACGAAAACCTCATTATAACCGGCGGCCCTGGAACCGGAAAAACCACAGTAGTCTGCTACCTCTTATGGGAGCTCTTTCTTACAAAAGACATTCTCGATTACGCGCTTTATCTTGCAGCTCCAAGCGGAAAGGCTGCCGACCGTATGAAAGAAAGTATTTCAGAAACTCTTTCAAAACTCAATCTTGAAAAACTTCCGGCAGATTCTCAGCGTGAAACAGCCCGTACAGTTTTTGAAAAACTTAACAACGCGCAATCTTCAACAATTCACCGCCTGCTCAGCTTTAATCCGTCTACAAATGCCTTCAGATATAATTCTGAAAATCCTTTTGATGTTAAATCTATTTTTGTTATTGATGAAGCAAGTATGATTGATATCACTCTTTTCAGTTCTCTTCTCGAAGCAATTCCCGAAGGCGCCAGAGTTTTCATACTTGGAGACAAAGACCAGCTTCCATCTGTTCAGGCGGGTGCGGTTCTCGGTGAACTTCTTGCAAAAAAGACAGACAGCGTTGCGGAGCTCAAACAGTCAAGCCGCTTTAATGATGATTCTGATATCGGCCGACTCAAAAAAGCAATGCAGACAGAAAGCCCTCTCGATAAAAACCTTGCTAATTTCACAGACTGGGAAAACTGGAAAACAAACAAAAACTTTACAATTCCTGAAAAAGGCCTCTTCCCTGTTACGACTTTCATCACAAAAGAAGGCACAGATGTTATAAAAGAAATCACTGAGCTCTGGGCAAAAA
>JAEEGK010016306.1_pt1 | contig 16353 bp, 10 predicted proteins | sample 8958771 | NCBI WGS metagenome assembly JAEEGK01 (sample SAMN16246547, study PRJNA631951) | gut metagenome | biome: gut microbiome; feature: rumen; material: SC-attached | host: Bos | place: Iran: Karaj | collected 2018-10 | reverse complement strand
GGCCACCGCGCACTCGGACTTCGGGGCCGCGCCGTTCCAGATAAGTTTCTGGACGGCTATAGCCGCGGCCGCGCTGCTTGCGGTGCTGGGCGTTGCCGCAGGGCTCGCCCCGGCGCTCAGGGCAATGAAGATCAAGCCCGTGGACGCAATGAGGGATGAATAAAAAAACAGACAGATATATGAAAAAGATTATCAGGTACATTTTGTTGGCTCTTGTAGCCGTGGTTTTCCTGGGCACGTTCGTGTTCCTTTACAGGAAGAGCCGTCCGGAAGTGGTTCGGTACCAGGACATTGAGGTGACAGTGGGGGACATAACCCGCACCACCATCATCACGGGCAAGATAGAGCCGCGCAACGAGGTTAACGTAAAGCCGCAGATCAACGGCATCATTGCCGAACTCTATAAGGAGGCGGGCCAGATGGTACAGGAGAACGAAGTCATTGCCAAACTGAAGGTGATTCCGGATATGAATCAGCTCAGTTCGGCGGAGAGCCGCGTGCGCCTGTCCGAACTGAACCTCAAGCAGGCCACCACAAATTATGAGAGGGAGAAGGCCCTGTACGACCAGCATCTCGTGAGCCAGGAGGAGTATGACCAGGTACTGCAGTCATACAACCAGGCCAAGGAGGAGCGGGCCGCGGCGCAGGATGCCCTTGAGGTCATCCGCGACGGCGTCTCCCGCTCCAACGCCACAAGCAGCAGCACCCTGGTGCGCTCCACCATCACCGGCCTCATCCTGGACATACCCGTGAAGGTGGGTAACTCCGTGATCCAGGCCAATACAATGAACGATGGAACCACCGTGGCCACCGTGGCAAATATGTCGGACCTGATCTTTGACGGCAACATTGACGAGACGGAAGTGGGATCGCTGTTCGAGGGGATGCCGCTGACAATTACCATTGGTGCGTTGTCGGACTATAAGTCCAACGCCACCCTGGAGTACATTTCGCCAAAGGCTGTGGAGAACAACGGCGCCAACCAGTTCGAGATAAAGGCGGCTGTAGTGCCGCAGGATGGCGTTACCATCCGCAGCGGCTACAGCGCCAATGCGGAACTGGCCCTGGATTCCGTGAGCCAGGTGCTCTACGTTCCAGAAAGCGCCCTTGATTTCTCCGATGAGGACACTTACGTGTTCCTGAAGGGTGAAGACGGAAAATACAAGCGCACAAAGGTTTCCACCGGCCTTTCGGACGGGGTGAACATAGAGATCAAGGAAGGCCTCAAGGCCGGGGACGTTGTAAGGGGCCCCAGGATTGTAGAGGAGGAAGAGTAGTATGAGAAAGATAACAGTTCTGATTGCGCTGCTCTGCGCTCCGCTGGGGGCTTCCGCCCAAAGGGCGTGGACCCTGCAGGAGTGCATAGACTACGCGCTGGAGCACAATATAAGCGTGCGCCAGAGCGGGTTGAGCGTTGAGCAGAAAGAAGTGGACCTGAACACCGCCGTTTCCCGCAGGCTGCCCGGCGTAAGCGCCAGCGCCTCAGAGAACCTCTCTTTTGGACGAGGCCTTACGGCCGATAACACCTACTCCAACGCCAACACCACAAGCACATCGTTCTCCCTTGGAGCGGACCTGCCCATTTTCCAGGGATTTGACATAAGGAACGGAATCAAGTTGGCCAAGCTGGACCTTCAGTCTGCGAACCTTGCCCTTGAAAGGGCCAAGGACGATATCCGCGTGGCGGTTGCCCAGGCCTATATCCAGATCCTTTACAGCAGGGAAATCCTCCAGGTGGCCCTGGAGCAGGTTGCCCGCGATTCGCTTCAGACGGAGCGCATCAAGGCTATGCAGCGCACAGGAAAACTCAGCTCCGCGGAAGTGGCTGCGCAGCAGGCATCGCTGGAGCAGACGCGCCTGAGCAGCGTCCAGGCCCGCAACAACCTCAATATGGCGTTGCTGGACCTGTCCCAGCTGCTGGAACTGGAATCCCCGGAGGGCTTTGACGTGGTCTCTCCTTCGGAGTCTATGCTCCAGCCGGGCTTGTTGATGTCTCCTGAGGCCGTTTACGAGCAGGCTGTAACCATAAAGCCGGTCATACTGTCTGGAGAACTGGCCGTGGAACAGGCCAAGATTACCATAGACAGGGCCAAAGGCGCAGGTCTTCCAAGCCTTTCGCTCAGCGGGGGCATAGGCACCAATTTCTATACGAACAGCCTGGGGCAGAGCGCTTCGTTCGGCAGCCAGCTGGAAAAGAACTTCAGCCAGTATGTTGGGCTTTCGCTCAGGGTGCCAATCTTCCAGCGTTTCTCAGTACGCAACAATGTCAAAAACGCCAGGATAGGACTTATAAACCAGGAACTGCAGCTGGAAAACGCCCGCAAGAGCCTTTACAAGGAGATACAACAGGCTTATTATAACGCCGTGGCGGCGCAGGCAAAGTGCAAGAGCAGCCTTGCGGCCGCGCAAAGCGCGGAGCAGGCCTTTGTGCTCACGCGCGAGAAGTATGACAACGGCAAGGCCAATGTCACTGAGTACAACGACTCGCGCGCCCGTTACCTGGAGGCCCAGTCAAACTATCTCCAGGCCCGCTACGAGGCCGTTTATCAGGAAAAGCTTCTGGATTTCTACCGCGGCCAGCCCCTCGCTTTCTAACGGGCGAGGTTAAGGATTATCCTGTCCAGTTCGGCTATGATGCTGCGGGAAGCGGCAGTAGAGTTGTTCACCATAATCGAGAAGATTATGGTGTTCTCTTTTTTGCCGTCGGCAGGGAGGATGTAGCCGCTGAGGCAGCGGACGCCGTCCATAGATCCGGTTTTCATACGCACGCGTGCCTTGACGCTCTGCGGCGCACCGCTCATATATGAGGCCAGGGTGCCGTATCCAGGCTGGGGCAGCGCTTCAAGGAGCACATCGTAGGATGGGGTTTCCATCATTTTGCCAAGGAAGGATACAAAGAATGCGGGGGAGACGTAGTTGGCGCGGGAAAGTCCGCTGCCGTCCTTGAGGCGCATTCCGTTGGTGTCAATGCCCAAGTTCTCCACGAATTCCTCTATGGCTCCTGTTCCGGAGGCGAAGTCAGTGTGCCCGCGCACGGCAAGGGCTGTTGCCTGCAGGGTGGCTTCGGCATAGAAATTATCGCTGGTGTGCAGCATTTCAATGATTACCTGTGACAGGGGTATGGAGTAGCTGCTGCCAATGTTCTTCATTTCAATCCATTCCGCGGCTTTGGTGGTGCCTGGCGTGTCAAGGTCCGTGCGGATAAGCCCGTCGGGGGATATGTCCGCGTAACAGCCGGTGATGGAGGTCTGGTTCTGCTGAAGGTATTTGTGGAAGAAGTATGCGCAGGTGTAGGCCGGGAAGCGGTTGGAGGTCTGCTCGTTCTTGCTCTTGATGTCAATGCCAAGGGTACCGCGCATAGAGCCTACAGGGGCAAGGTCGCTGTTGTAATAGTAGAGTTTGTCTCCGGTGCCGGTGGCGGCGGTGACGCTGTTGTGGGAGAAACGCATCCAGGGCAGCTGGGGCCCGGTTACACTTATCTTTACGGGGTCTCCCACCTCTTTCCCGGCTTCAACCTTGAGGTCCTGGGAGTTCTTGTACCAGTTGAGGGCTTCGGGGCCTTTGCCGTAGTAGAAGCCAATGTCCTCGTACTGCCAGCTTGTGGCCTCGGGGAGGCCGTCGTAGTAGCGGGGGTCGCCAATGATGTTGCCGTCAACGGCGGTGATGCCCTTAGCAAGCATCATTTCACGCCATTGGGCAAAGACGGCGTCGGCATCTCCTCCGGCGGCAATGGTGGGGTCTCCTCCACCTATTATATATATGTCCCCTTTGAGGACGCCGTCCTCTATGGTGCCGCTGTATGCTAGGTTGGTGTCCCAGCGGAAGGTCCTGCCAAGGGTTTCCAGGGCGGTTCCCGCGGTTATTATCTTGACGTTGGAGGCGGGAACCATAAGGTTTCCGCTGCGCACGTCAAGCAGGGTGTCTCCGTCCGCGCGCACCGCCAGGGCGCCCCAGACGGCCCCGTCAAGGGCCTCCTGGGCGCGGGCGCTGCCCGCGAAGGCAACAGCGCATAGCCACAAATAAAAGCAGAATCTTTTCATACTCCCGCAAATTTATCTATATTTGGCAAGATTTAAAACAAAAGATGAACCCTACGGTATTAGTTTCAGGAGGCGCCGGATTCATTGGCAGCCACGTGACGGTTGAACTCATACAGGCCGGCTACAATGTTATTGTGGCGGACAATATGTCCAATTGTGACAAGACCTGCTACAATGGGGCCCAGAAGATCACCGGCCGCAAGATCCCGTTCTTCAAGATGGATTTCTGCAACCGCAGGGCGGTGGAGAAACTCTTCCAGACCAACAAGATTGACGCCGTCATCCATTTTGCCGCCTTTAAGGCTGTGGGGGAGTCCGTGGCCCAGCCGGTGATGTACTACCGCAATAATCTGGATTCCTTCCTTAACATTGTGGATGCCGCCAGGACATACGGATGCCCCAACATCCTGTTCTCCTCTTCGGCTACCGTATACGGCCAGCCGGAGAAGCTTCCGGTGACGGAAGAATCTCCGCGCCAGGAGGCCACATCGCCTTACGGCAACACAAAGCAGATCTGTGAAGATGTGCTCAGGGACTCCGTCAAGGCTTACGGGAACATCAGGGGTATAGCGCTGAGGTATTTCAATCCTATCGGGGCGCATCCTTCCGCGCTTATGGGAGAACTGCCAAGGGGAGTGCCCAACAACCTGGTGCCGTTCATTACACAGACCGCAATAGGCAAGAGGGAATGTCTCTCTATTTTTGGAAATGACTATCCCACTCCGGACGGAACCTGTCTCAGGGACTACATTGACATAGTTGACCTGGCAAAGGCACACGTATGCGCGGTAGACCGTATGATGGCGGACAAAATGAAAGAGCCTTACGAAATATTTAATATAGGTACGGGAAAGCCCGTGTCCGTAATGGAGCTGGTCAACGCGTTCCAGAAAGTGAACGGCGTCAAGCTCAACTATAAGATAGCCCCCCGCCGCGCCGGAGACGTCACGGCTGTGTGGGCGGACCCTTCAAAAGCCAACAAAGAGCTTGGTTGGAAGGCTCAAAGAACCATAGAAGAGACGCTCAAGGCCGCTTGGACTTGGGAATTATTCATAGCCCAAAAGTAATAATTTAAAACTAAAACCGCAACCTTTACTTACAGTTTAATATTAAAAAGTTTTAAATTATTAGTAAAATACCATCAGATTCGCCTTTTGGCATTGATAATGACGCATTTCTCCGGGTTTCACTTTTTTGCGGAAATTTGGAGATAATGTAATTTTATGCGTATATTTGCAATTATATTCCTTAATAGGACAAAACTATAGTAGTTAGTATACAGTTTTTATTAATTAATCATCGACCTATGAAGAAAGTCCGTATTATTCTTTCGATGATGCTCCTTACATTGGCGACAGCCGTGTTCGCACAGAACGTTTCCGTATCCGGAACCGTTACTGACGCATCCAACGGCGAGTCCGTTCCCGGAGCATCTGTAATTTTAAGAGGGACGACAACAGGTACAGTGACCAACCTTGACGGTAGGTTCGCTCTCACAGCACCTTCCAATGCTGCCCTTATCATCTCTTCTATCGGTTACAAGACTGTTGAGGTTCCTATCAACGGAAGGTCAACCATCAACGTAGCCCTTGAAGTTGATAATGAATTGCTGGAAGAGGTAGTCGTTACCGCAATGGGTATTTCCCGTGAAAAGAAGGCCCTTGGATACGCTGTCCAGGATGTTAAGGGCGAGGCCCTTACACACGCTGCCAGCGCTTCACTCAGCAGCGCCCTGCAGGGAAAGGTTTCCGGTCTGGAAATCAGCTCCTCTTCAGGTATGCCTGGTGCATCATCCAAGATTGTCATCCGTGGTGCCCGTTCACTTGACGGAAACAACCAGCCGCTTTACGTTATTGACGGTATGCCGGTATCATCATCACCTGACCGCAGCACAGGTAGCTCAGTTACCGGTTCTGACTATTCCGGACGTTCAATCGATATCGACCCTAACGATATCGAGAGCGTGAACGTCCTCAAGGGACAGGCAGCTGCCGCCCTTTATGGTATGCGCGCTTCCAACGGTGTTATCGTTATCACCACAAAGAAGGGTTCATCCGCACAGGCAGGTAGGACTTCCGTTAACTTCACCACCAACTATTCTTACAACAAGGTAGCTGTAATACCTGAGATCAATGACGAGTTCGCTCAGGGAAGCAACGGTAAATTCAACCCTAACACATCTCTTGCTTGGGGTCCGCTTATCACCGACCTTCCTAAGGACGCAACCTATGGTGGAGACGCCAACGGCCATCCGGGAATGTATCGCGTTCTCCAGAGGGAGCAGGCTGGTGTAGATCCTTGGGTAACCCCTCAGGCTTATTACAACATCCGCGATTACTTCAAGGCTGGACACACCTTTGGAACATCTGCTAGCGTAGCTCACAACTCCGGAACCGGTAGCTTCATCATCTCTCTTGGTAACACCACTGAGACCGGTATCATCCGCAACACAGGACTTAAGCGTTACAACGCACGTGTTGCCGCAGACCAGAAGCTCAACCCTTGGTTCACCGCCGGATTCAACGCAAATTACATCCAGTCTACCCTCAGCAAGCAGACCGGTGCAAACGACGGTATCGTAGCAGCCCTTTACGGAGCTCCAGCAAGTTATGACCTCAAGGGCATCCCTTGCCACTATGAGGGCGATCCTTACAAGCAGACCCTGTTCCGCTCACTTACATTCAACAACCCATACTGGGCACCGGACAACAACCGCTTCACTGAGGACACACAGCGTTTCTTCGGAAATGCATACCTTGATTTCAAGACTGACTTCAGCGCTAGCGCCCACACTCTTGACGTTAAGTACCAGCTTGGTATCGACGCTTATACGACCATCTATGAGAACATGTTCGGTTACAACAGCAAGGGAGCTCTTGGAAGTGACTCAATGTCAACACTTTCAAAGAACACTCTCAACTCCCTGCTCACCGCAAACTACAACTGGGACATCAACGAGGACTGGAACTTCTCTGCCCTTGTAGGTAACGAGATTGTCTATGCAAATTCCAGGAGTCTTTCAGCCGGTGGAAGCAACTATGTATTCAAGGGCTTCAACCATATGAACAACCTTTCAGTTTACAGCGCTGGCGCCGGTGAGGGACACTCCCTTACATTCGGTACCTTCGCCGAGGTTTCCGCAGACTACAGGAGCATGCTCTTCCTCAACGCTACAGTCAGGACAGACTATGTTTCTTCAATGCCTCACGGCAACCGTATGTTCACATATCCTTCAGTAGGACTCGGCTTCATCTTCACAGAGCTTGACGCTCTCAAGAACGATGTTCTCACCTATGGTAAACTCAGGGCATCTTACGCTGAGGTAGGACAGGCCGGAACATTCGTAGAGGCATTCTACGATATCCCTGGCTTCGGTGGTGGTTTCTCAGGCGGAACCCCTGCAATGTATCCTACCAACAGTGTTGTAGCATACACTCCGTACAGCGTTATCTATGACGCCAACCTTCGTCCTCAGAACACCAAGTCTATCGAAGGTGGTATCGACCTCGCTTTCTTTGACGGAAGGATTACAATGGAATACACATTCTCACGCCAGAATGTAAAGGACCAGATCTTTGGAGTTCCTATGGCATCTTCTACCGGATACGGCACAAAGGTTACCAACGCCGGTAGGGTTCACACCAATGCACACGAGCTCACAGTTGGATTCATCCCCGTCCAGACAAAGGACTTCACCTGGGACATGGACTTCAACTTCACCAAGATCGACAACTATGTTGACGAACTCGCAGAGGGCGTAAGCTCCATTATGCTGGGTGGATTCGTAGAGCCTCAGGTTCGCGCCGGTATCGGTGACAAGTATCCTGTTATCTACGGTAACGACTATCTCCGCAATGACGAGGGTAAGGTAATCGTTGGTGACAACGGTATTCCTGAGCTTGGAGACCTTGCAGTACTCGGTGAGGTTTCACCTGACTTCATCCTTGGCTTCAGCACCGGATTCGACTGGAAGGGCCTCAGGCTCAACGCCGTATTCGATTGGAAGAAGGGTGGAAAGATGTACGCAGGTACATACACTATGATGGACTACTACGGAACCTCCAAGAGGTCCGAGGATTACAGGAAGATGGAATCCTTCGTATTTGACTGGGAGCCTTCAGTAAAGGTTACCGCCCGTGACGCTGACGGCAATCCAACAGCATTTGCCCCTAACGACATTGCTATCCCTGGATCAAATGCCCAGAAATTCTTCTCTGATATGAACGACATTTCCAAGTACTTCGTAAATGACGCTTCATACCTCAAGCTCAGGGAGGTATCCCTCAGCTATCCGGTTGTAAAGGCAAACTGGGGTTCAATCACCGCCAGCGCATTCGCCCGCAACATTCTTCTTTGGACTGCAATCCCAGGATTCGATCCTGAGGCTTCACAGGGTAACAACAATATGGGAGGAGGCTTTGAGAGGTTCTCACTCCCTGGTACCTCAAGCTTCGGTGGAGGTCTTACACTTAATTTCTAGGAGGATTTGATTATGAAAAAGATATTTAGACTTTTAAGCTCCGCTCTTGTCCTTTCAATCGTCGCTTTCTCGTTTGCTTCTTGCTCCGAGGATAAGATGGACGAAATCAATTTTGACAAGGATACTCCAAAGGATGTACAGGCCAGGTTCATCATCCCTGATATTGAGCTCAGAACTGCTCAGAATATAATTGGAGGAGATTTCAATACTTACATAGGTTCTTATATCGAGTATTGGGCAGGAACCCACAACCAGCTTTACCAGGCTGAGCTCCGCAATGCTGAAGTTAGGGTTTCCTCTACTTTCAACAATAACTGGGGAACTATCTTCGAGAACATCCGTAACGCCAAGATAGTCATTGCAAAGACTGATCCTTCTACTGGCACAGAGCTTGCCGAGGCTACTACGCCTCAGTGCCATGCCATCGGAGAGGTATTGCTTGCAGTAAATCTTGCTGTTGCTACCGATATGTTCGGTGATGTCCCTTATACAGAGGTAGGCTCTCCTTATGAGATTCCTTTCCCTAAGGCAGATTCTCAGCAGAGCATCTATACTGAGATCTTGCGTCTCCTTGATGCAGCCGCTTCAGAATTTGCTGCATCCCCATCATCAGTTGGTCAATATGATTTCATCTATAATGGAAGCAACGCAAAATGGCTTAAGCTTGCCAACGGCCTCAGGGCCCGTTATACAATGAGGCTTCTCAACCGCTCAGGCAGCAAGAACGCTGACCTTCAGAAGGTGATTGATTATGTTGATGCTTCCTTCGCCTCAGAGGCGGACAACGCTTCAATTCAGTATGCCAACACTGACAACCAGAACCCTATGTTCGACTTTGAGTGGAGCCGTGACGCCATCTCTTCTTGCACCAGTATGTGGGGCAAGCTGTGGGAGCGTGAGGATCCACGTATGGACAGGGTTTACTGGCATTCAGGTGCTTGGGTTCACCTTGACGGAGAATCATCTTTTGACTATCTTGCCCCTACAGGAGAGCCTGAGGAGGGTCAGGGTGGTTATATGTATGACATCTTCGCATTCTCTGAGTGGGCACCAGTTCATTTCATGAGCTACCACGAGGCTCAGTTCCTCAAGGCCGAGGCCCAGGCCAGGCTTGGCAAGACCGCTGAAGCAAAGGAGACCCTCAAAGAGGCTGTCAAGGGTGCTTTCGAGAACCTTGAGGTCAGCATCGATGGCGCAATGAATTCTCCTTCCCTCAACAACTACGGCGGACTCGATCCTATCGATGTTCTCTCTCCTGCAGAGAGTGACGCTCTTGCAGAGGAATACTTCGACGCTGTAGTTTCTGACCTCTTCGATGAAAACCCTCTCAAGGAGGTTATGATCCAGAAGTACATCGGTCTCTGGGGCGCCAACGGCGAATCACTTGAGACCTATGCTGACGTACGTCGTCTCAAAGCAGAGGGCAAGGATTTTTACGAGCTCATCAACCCAGGTAAGTTCCCTCTGAGGTGCCCTTACGGAAACGATGATGTAGTATCTAATCCTAACATCAGTCCTCTCTACACCGATCAGGGAAATTATATCTTCACTGAGAATGTTTGGTGGGCAGGCGGTTCACGCTAGTCTACAGGACAGTATATTAGAAAAGCGGAGGCTCAATTGAGCTTCCGCTTTTCTTTTTTTGAATAATAAAAAAAAAGACCGTTATTCAACGGTCTCCTTTACTATGTCGCTGAGCTTCTGATAAAGGTCATCGGTCTTTTCCAGGATTTCCTTCCTGAGATTGTTGAAGTAGGCCTTCTTGCTTCCCTCTATTTCCTTGGCATTCACCTTGTCCATAAGGTTGTTGTAAAGGTCTACGGCCTCTTCGTAGAGAACGCCCAGCTTCTCGTCTGAAGCGTCGGGATTAATAACGGTAAATACATAGCAGTCCTCGATGAAGGCGCCCATTACATACTCGATGTCTTTCTTGATGTCTCTGAGATTCATATCACTTTGAATTAATTCGTTGCAAAGATAGCAATTATTTTAATAATACTCTCCATTAATGCGATGCTTCGCCTGTGATGGGTCAGGATGATATTGGTCGGGAATGGTAGATTCTAAATTTTTTTATTATATTTGTTCTCAAAGAGTGTGTTTTGAAAATATTAGCAACATTCCTATACTATTTATTAACCTATCAAATCAATGTTAAAACTATTCTTAAAGTTTGCTGCCTCCATTATGGTAGCTGCAGCACTCGCGCTGTGTTCAGGCAATGCCTTTGCACAGAACCGCTCCCTGAGCGGAAAGGTTGTTGACGGCACCGGTGCTCCCATTATCGGAGCGGCGGTTATGGTAGCTGGTCAAACCAGCAATGGTACCGTCACTGACTTTGAGGGACAGTTCAGGCTGACAGTCCCCGCAAATGCAACGCTTATCGTAAGCTGCCTCGGTTATGCCGAGAAGCAGATTCAAGTTGGCAATCAGAATGCCATCACTATCACCCTCGAGGAGGATACTACTTTCCTTGATGAGACTGTGGTCATCGGTTACGGCGTTCAGAGGAAATCAGACCTCACCGGCGCCGTCGCTTCAGTGCGACAGGATGACCTCAAGAACCGTTCAACTGCAGATGCGGCCGCAGCCCTCCAGGGAAAGGTTGCCGGCGTTCAGATCATCTCCAATTCCGGAGCTCCTGGAAGCGCCTCTCAAATCAACGTACGTGGTGTATCATCCAACAGTGGAAATATCGGACCGCTCCTCATTGTTGATGGCCTCAAGGTCAAAAGTATCCAGTATCTGGATCCTTCATTGATAGAGTCAATGGAGGTCCTCAAGGATGCTGCTTCCGCAGCAATCTATGGTGCAGAAGCCGGAAACGGTGTAGTTCTCATCACCACAAAGCAGGGCGGAAAAGGACAGGCATCAATCTCTTATTCCGGCAAATTCATCAATCAGTCGCTTGCACATAAGCCTGAAATGTTGAACGCCCAGCAGTTTATCGACTTCAAAGAAATGCAGGGCTATGCAATTCAGGATATGCTGAAGAATGCAAATTACAATGGTCTTGATACGGACTGGTTCAAAGAATACTTCAATCCTTCTTGGAGTACCCAGCACACACTCACTTTCCAGGGTGGTAACGATATGGGCCATTATTTCGCAGCACTCAATTATGTCAACGAAGATGGTATCATCAAGGGTGACAAGGACCTTTACAAGAGGCTTTCTGCACAGTTGAATGCCGATTACAATCTTACCGATTGGCTTGAGGTAGGAAACAACATATCTTTGGAACAATACTCAACCAAATCTGTTTCCCAGCAGGGTTATGGCTCTGCCTTTGAGTCTCTTATGACAATTGACCCTTGCACTCCTGTATATTGGACAGATCCAAGTCAGTTCAACCAGGATTACAGGAATAAATACAATGCGGTTCAGGCCGGTACTTCCGAGTACCCGTACAGTTTCCTTGGTGACAAGAATGGCTGGTTTGCCACATCTGCAATCGATGAAACCAGAGGAGGCAGCCCGTTCGTACAGAGGGACGCCACCGATGGAACAAACGAAGGCATCAATGTCAATGGAACACTGTTTGCGAATCTCAAGCCTATTGCAGGCCTGGTTATCACCAGCCGCTTCGGCTTCCGTATTACTCAGAGCAACGTTCACAGTTATCAGGCTCCATTTTTCTCAAATGGTAAGGCAGATGTCAAGACATACACCCTTGATGCCCGTGCCAACACAGGGCTCTACTATCAGTGGGAAAATTTTGCCAACTACAACAAGACCATTGCTAACAAGCACAGTATCAACGTGATGGCCGGTATGTCCTTCATCAAGAACAAATCGGATAATGTAAGAGGTCAGGCTACCGGTTCGGACATCCTTAAGGGATACGATTCCAACTTCCGTTATCTGGACTATGTGAAGGATGATGCTACAAAGAAATTCTACAACTCTCCAAGTGAATCTGCGAGCCTTTCATATTTCGGCCGTCTGGGCTATAGCTATGACAACCGTTACAGCATCCAGGCAAACTTCCGCGCAGATGCATTTGACTCTTCTAAACTCTCCGCAAAGAACCGCTGGGGTTACTTCCCTTCAGTATCTGCTGGCTGGACAATCAGCAATGAGCCTTGGTTCAAGGGGGCAATATCCGACAATGCCCTTTCATTCTTGAAAGTACGTGCATCCTGGGGTATCAACGGTAACGTCAACGTACTGAGCGGATATCCATACTCTACATCCATTTCTCTCAACAGCCAGTGGTATCAGTATCACGTTGATGAGACTGGAAACTCATATGGATCCGCCCCTGACGGACTTGCCAACCCCAACCTCACCTGGGAGACTTCCAATCAGGTTGACGCAGGTTTGGATGCGCGCTTCTTCAATAACAGGCTTTCTTTCACCTTCGACTGGTTCAAGAAAGAAACCAGGGATTTGCTTGTGAACTATTCTCCTACCCCGGAATACGGTGTGTCAACTGTTACCAGCAATGCTGGAAATGTGCTCAATACCGGTCTTGAGTTCGAACTCGGCTGGAAGGACGTAATAGGTGACTTCAGTTACGGCATTAATGCTAACTTCTCTTATTTGAAGAACAAGGTTACTTACCTCCTCCCTTCTCTTCCCAGGATACCTCAGAACCCTTCATCAGGCAGCAACTATCCTAACGAAACAGTATTTGAAGTTGGGCAGCCAATCTGGTATATCCGCGGATATATTTATGACGGCGTAAAAGAGGATGGAACCCCTAACCTCAGAGATGTTAACGGTGATGGCCAGATCAGTGATGCGGATATGACCAATATCGGTAAAGGTCTTCCTGATTATACATATGGTATTACCCTCACTCTTGACTGGAAAGGCCTGGACTTCATACTGTTCGGATCTGGACAGGGAGGCTGCGAGATACTTAATACCCTCTATCGTCCAGGTTATCACAACGCTCTCAACTACTTCTATCTGAATTCAAGGAGTGCCAAGAACCCCAATGCCAAGTTCCCTGAGCCCGCGAAAGTGTCAGGCGATATGAATTTCTGGGGTTCAACCGCTTCATTGTTTGACGGCTCTTTCTTCAAGATCAAGCAGGTTCAACTCGGTTATACCGTTCCTCAGAAATGGACCAAGAAGGTTCTGATCAATCAGTTCCGTATGTTCGTTTCTCTTGATGATTTCTTCACTTTCACCAGCTATCCGGGTATGGATCCAGAGACTGCAACTTCAGGTTCTGCATCCGGACGCGGTGTGGATATCGGCGCATATCCAAGCATGCGTAAAGTTATGTTCGGTGTAAATGTTTCTTTCTAATCCATAGGAGATAATAATTATGAAAAAGTATATTGTAGCCTTAACGGCCATTTGCACACTATTTTTCTCTGCCTGCACAAGCCAGCTGGATATCCCGCAGAAGGGAGTCGTTGCTTACGAAACTTATTACACGTCCGATGAAGCCGCAGAAGCCGCGCTGGTAAATGTATATGCCAAAATGGTACAGAATGTTTACGGCTCTGTCGGAAACTGGAATCCATATTTCTTTATGATGAACTACTCTGCAGATGATGTATTTGCAGCAGGAAAGAACAAAGACGACCATCTTGATGTACGTCTTTTCAATGAGTATCGTTATGACGCATCATATGATATCATCAAGAGGGTATACACAAGCCTATATCAGGCAATCTACGCCTGCAACCTCCTTATTGACAACTTCACCAAGGAAGGAGCATATTCAAGTGCTGTGGTAGACCGCTGTATTGCCGAGGCGAGGGTTGTCCGCGCCTGGTGTCATATGACTGCGGCTCTCACCTGGCAGCGCCCGCCACTTGTAGATCATTGCCTGACCGATGAGGATCCTACCAATGTAGAGTCTCAGAAGTTCCTTCTTGACTGGTGCATCAAAGAGTGCGAAACAGCTCTTCCTTACCTGAGAGAAAGAAGCAGCACATCAGACAAGGACGCTACCACTTATGTGACAAAGGGCTTTGCACAGTTTGTAGCAGGAAAGTCTGCCGTATTTGCAAACGAAATGGATGTAGCCCGCAAATATCTCGGCGATCTTATCAACTCAGGCAAATATGCGCTTGTCCCGGGAGAACGCTGGTGGGAGAATTTCCATACCCCTGGAGATGGCAACGAGGAAAAGATCTTCGAGCCCAACTGGGTCTATGATGCCAATAACTCATCAGGTGATAACAATTCCCGAGCAAAGTGGAATCAGAACAACACTCTCAACTGGCGTGGCAAGAATATGAATTCCTGGCCGGTATGCCAGGCAACTACAGGTTGGAACGGCGGAGCCATAAATGGCTATTTTGCCGAGAAGTTCCTTGAGCACGATGGTAACGGTCCCCGCCGTATGGGCACCTTCTTCACAGCTGACGAATGGCTTTACGGCATTGACAGTGATGGCAATGAGATATTTGACAAATTCCCTTGGATGCGCTGGGATTCAGACTATGTTGGCAACAACCATACTTCCGGTCAGCTTAAGCCGGCTTCTGAATGGACTCTTGAGGACAAGAAGAAAGATCCAACGAGAGGTATGAATGCCAACGGTTTCTTTGGCCGTACGTACTATATGAACTGGAAGTTTATGTCTCTCAACGGCATTGATGTTGTCCCTGAGGTTTCCAGCGGTGCTTCAAATCAGTCTAATTCAAAGTGTGCGCGCTACGCCGAAGCTCTTCTTCTTTATGCTGAGGCTTGCATAGGAAGCAGTGACGCCGCAAAGGGTAAAGAAGCCCTCAACCAGATCCAGCGCCGTGCAGAAGTGCCTGAGACCGACCTCACCCTTGAGAATGTCCAGGAAGAGAAGCAGTACGAACTCTGGTTCGAAAGCTGCAGGTTCCACGATATCGTTCGCTGGGGCATTGCAGACCAGGTTTGTGGTAAGGATCTGGACAGGTATCCTGAGGCATTCGATGCAATGTCAAAGGACAAAGAACCAGAGCACAGATGGTACTACGTTGAAAGAAAGCCTTATGAAGGTATTCCTCACCAGTTCATCAAAGGCAAGCACGAGTATTTCCCATTCCCTGCAGATGTCTGCGCTATCAATCCTGAGCTCCATCAGCTCAACGGTTGGGCTGTTGGCAACTAGTAGAGGTTAAATACAATTCCTCATATAAGAAAAAGAGAACGGTCAAAGCCGTTCTCTTTTTCTTGCTGTTATGCGAGTACTTCCCATCAATGGGAGGAGCCTCTGTTAATGGCATCGTACTCCAGGAACTTGCTGAAGGAAGGAGTCTCTCCGCTGAGTTCCATAATGCGCTTGTAGATGGCCCAGCGTGAAGGAGCGTTGAAGTACTCGACATTCTCGTTCATCATGCTGTTGACGGTCGGCCTGTCGACCCCGCGTGAATACAGGGCGCCGCCTTTCCAAGATTGATTCCGCCCTCATAGATTCCCACCTCGTCCTTGTAGCGGGAGTCGGACAGGAAATCAGCCCACTTAACCTTCTTGGGGTCATTTGTGAAATCGATGTTGGAATACCATCCGTATGCCTTATACAGCCTGTTGTATTCATCTATCATTTCCTGAGTAGGAGAAGCTGAGAAATTGGTAGCGTACTCATCTCCAAGGAAACCGAAGGCATGGCCTCCCACCTCGTGACGTAGGGTGGAGCCGAAAAGGTCACTATAATTACTGTTGGATGAGAAATAGCCGATTCCGGACTGTTCTGATTCAAGCATCTTTGTTATTCCACCTTGAGCGCTGGAATTGACCATAACTCCAACTACCAGGTTATCCTTGCTTGAGATGCCAGGGACCTTGAGGGCATATTGGAGTACCTTTTCATTGTCGCCGGTACCAGATCCGTTGCCCATAGTGGCTTTAAGGGCTGTTTCATATCCTTCTCCAGTTTTCCCGTTCTTGGAG
>JAEEGK010016303.1_pt1 | contig 16354 bp, 11 predicted proteins | sample 8958771 | NCBI WGS metagenome assembly JAEEGK01 (sample SAMN16246547, study PRJNA631951) | gut metagenome | biome: gut microbiome; feature: rumen; material: SC-attached | host: Bos | place: Iran: Karaj | collected 2018-10 | reverse complement strand
GTGACGTACATCAGGGCTGGATTTTCCAAGGCGGAGTACAATAGCTGGCTTGTATTTGACTTCAAGCCGCAGCGCAATCCCCTCGCGAGCCTTGCCAAAAGTGCGGCGGACGAAATGCAGATGTCGCAGTCGGAAGTCTTAGACAAGATAAGCAACGGTTTTGCCTCGCTCGTCAATATCTACAAGCAGTCGCCATTTTATGTGCGCGACGGTGACGACTACGCCAACCGTGGCAAAAACCTCCTCATCATCGCCGACCAATTTGAGGAAGTCTTCACGATGAACGAAAATTTTCACGACGGCACGCCGAGCGACGATGCATACACCTGCGTTAACGTCCTGTTGGAGACTGTGAGGCTTTCCATAACGGAGCAATTGCCTATATACGTGATATTTACGATGCGCAGCGACTACATCTCGCAATGCACCGTGTTCAAGGATTTGCCCGAATTTATTGCGTACAGTCAATTTTTTGTACCGCAATTGAAACGCACTGAAATCCGTCAGGTGATAGAGCAACCGGCTGTACTTGCGGGCGGAAGCGTCTCCACAAGGCTCACCGAAGTGCTCATCAACAATTTGACGGCGGGTTTTGACCAATTGCCTGTATTGCAGCACGCATTGAACCTCCTATGGAAAACCGCTGGCAACGGCTCTGAGCCACTCGACCTCATCCACCTTGCCAAAATTGCCGGCATACACCGCGAGATGCTCGGCGACGAGGAGAGGCGGCAGTTTGACTCCTGGTTTGCGACATTGCCCTCATATCAGAAAAAATATTTTGAAAAGCCCGACCTCAACAATGTGCTCAACGCCCACGCCGGTACGCTCTACGAATCGGCTTACGATTATTTTATGCACAATGCCGATTGGTCGCAGAAGTCAATCACGCCCGACGAATCCAAGGAGATTATAGAGACGGCGTTCAAGAGCCTCACCAAGATAGACGACAACCGACAAGTGCGCAACCGCTGCACCCTGCACGAAATTACGGGTATCATCAATAAGCCAAACATCAACGATGCCGTGGTGTGCGGAGTGCTCAATATTTTCCGTGACGAGGACAATACTCTCCTGCGCCCCTTTGCCGTCAAGGGCGAACTCGAAACCCAGTATCTCGGCGGCGACACCGTGCTTGACGTCACCCACGAGGCGTTGATACGAAATTGGCAGCTGCTCTCGCAGTGGGATTTGGAGGAGCTCGACAATATCAATGAATACAACGATTTCAATAGTCAGATGCAGCGGTGGATCGACAGCGGACGCAGCCCCGAACTATTGCTCTCCACTGGCAACTACGCCATTTTCAGCAGTTGGTACGAGAAGTGCCGCCCCAATCAGTATTGGCTCTTGAAACACGACAATTCGCAGCGTCCCGACCGCGAAAAACTCCGCGCAGCAGCCGCACGAATGGAGCTTTGCGACAATTTCATGGAGCAGAGCCGTGATGCACTTGCCGCCGAGGAACAATCCCGCCGCCGCAAAATCTTCATCGCAATATGCGCATTGTTGGTGTTCATATTGGGACTTTCTGGTTTTTCGTATTGGGCTGTTAAAGAGAAGAAAAACGCCGATTATCAGACTATGGTCGCCAGGGATAACGCCAAACAGGCGGAGCTTCAGCAGAAGAATGCGGAAACACAACAACGGTTAGCCGAGGACAGGCAGCGCGACGCCGAAATCGCCAAGGACTATGCCAGTCGTCAGGCTGACACTGCGCGGATTATGTACCAGCGCGCAATGGCTGCCAAGATAGAATCGGACAGTGCGCGTCGTCAGGCGGAGAGGGCGCAGCAGGATGCCGAGCGTGAGAAGAAGAAGGCCGAAGACAATTTCCGTCTCGCCGAGGAGCGTCAGGCGGAGACTATCCGTCAGATGGGACTTACCAAGGCTGCCAACGATTCGGCGGCGGCGTTGTATTACGTCGCCCTATGCAACACCCTCTCCATGAAGGCAAAAAACATCTACGAAGACAAGGACCTCAACCTCCGCCTTGCCAAGACCGCCTGCGACATGCAGGCCAAGGGCGGTTCTCGTCAGAAAAACGCCGACCTCTACGACGCTATGCTGTTTGCGATGGAGGAGAGCGGCATCATCAAACCGCTCAACATTCAGGGCGGGCCTTTCATGGCGTTTTCGGTGGATGGTGACGGGCGCATTACCACAATATCATCCGACGGCACCATCTCGCGCCACAATGTTTCGGGCAGTGGCAAGGCTACCCTTGCAAGCAGCACCGACGAATTTGCGGGCAAAACCCCAATTGAATCAGCCGTCTTTGCAACTCCCACGTTGATAGCCTGTTCCGCCAAAGACAGAAAATCGTGTCTGATTGACATCGTCAACAAAAAACGCACTCCGCTGCCAAATTATGGCGATTACGTCAATTCGGCGTCCACATCGCCCGACAATAAGGAGTGTGCAGTGTCGTTCATCAGCGGCAATGTGGTCGTAATGCCCACTGACGGCGGCAAGCCCCTCGCAGAGAAGGATTTCCAGACCGACGTCACCGATGTTTATTATCACGGCAATGGCAATATCTATGTACTCTGCCACAATGGAAAGCTCCTCAAGTGGAATTCTGCCAACGGACAGACCTCCACGGTGCTCGAGCCATACGGCAGCCGCAAGGCGTTCAAGATGTCGGCAATCAGCGACAAAAATCTTCTTGCGGTATGTTACAGCGATGGTCAGATTCAGTTTGTAAACCTTGCCGACGACGCCAAGCAGTCAAGCATGCCGGGCGGTCATTCAAAAATCGAAAATATGCTCTACGACCCCAATACAGGCATCCTCGCCCTCTCATCGGCAGATAAGAGGATTTCGCTCGTCAATACCAACGACCTCAAGGAAAAGCCGCTTGTCATCGAGGAGCACAGCCTTGGCAACAGCAAGGCAAAAAATATCGGTTTCAACGGCAGGGGCGTACTGTTTGCCCTCACCGACGACGACAAGGTGCGTTTTTGGGACACGTCGCCCGACACCTATGCCAACGCCCTTTCGTCGATGAACCTCGCGCCGCTCTCCGATGAAGAATGGAATCTGATTCTCGGACGTGAATTTTCAGTTAAATAACTTCAATTGATTGGGAATATGGAATTTACGACACTCGATATAATACTTTTGGTGATGACGGTGGCAATGATTGTTGTGCTTATTGTTTATAAAATCAACAACAAGAAATTTGTCATGAAGGCCATCCGCCGTATGGACAAGCGTTACGCCGCCCTCCTCAACGAGGCTGAATGTGACAAGAGCCGCCTTGCCGCACTCTACCACGATGCCAAGGGCAAGTCCGCCGCCAAAAAATCGCCGGAAAATAGCACCGCCATCGCCGCCGCGCAGGTTATCGACATCGAAAAACTTGCCGCAGAGCAGAAGGAGCTCGCCGCCCAGAAGATGGAACTCTCCGACCGCAACAGGCAGCTTTGGGATATGAGCGTCTCCATCGAAAAGGAACGCCAGCACATCCAAAACCTCAAAAACGAAATCGAGCGTCAGCATCAGGCTGTTACGTCCAGTATCCAATATGCCAAACTCATTCAGGACGCCGTGCTCCCGTCCGAAAAAGATCTCAAAGAATCATTTGAGGACGTATTCTTGTTTTGGCGGCCGAGAAACATCGTCTCGGGCGATTTTTATTGGATGAAGCGGATTGGAGATACGGTGCTTTTCACTGTTGCCGATTGCACTGGACACGGCGTGCCGGGCGCGTTCATGAGCATGTTGGGCGTGGCGTTTTTAAATGATGTCTGCGTCAATTTCAATCAGGAGACCACGCCCGCGCACATCCTCGAAGAGATGCGCCGCAAGGTGATTGACACCCTGAAACAGGACGACGGCAATACCATTCAGAAGGACGGCATTGATATGGCGATGTGCATGCTCAACCTCACGACGATGAAGATGCTGTTTTCTGGCGCCAATCGCGGAATGTATCACGTGCGCGGCTCAGTGCTCACCGAATACCGCCCCGTGCGCAATCCTGTGGGCATCTATCCCGTCATCAGAAATTTTGAAAACCACGATGTTGACGTTCAGCACGGCGATTACATTTATATGTTTTCGGATGGATACAGCGACCAATTCAGCAGCGAGAGCCAAAAGTTTACCGCAGGGCGTCTGCGTCAGTTGATTATTGACATCAATACTCAGACCAAGCAGGCGGCGCGTCAGGCTGAGATGCTCGCCGACGCCCTCGACAATTGGCGGAGCGGTTTCAAGCAGATGGACGACATACTGATTGGCGGGTATTGCATCAGATAGTTTAATTACAATATCAACAATGAAAAGAACAATACGCATATTATTCACGGTTGTAATGCTTGCGGCACTTGCACAGGCGGCATCGTCGCAAAACGACACGTACGGCGGCGCGACGCTCTTCCCAAACGCTGCCACCACGGGCGCGGACGTCGGCGACAAGGCGCAGGGCGCATCTGACTCCGACGACACCGACTCCACCTCGCTGGTGATTGCCAAGTTGCAAAGCCTGTATTTCGCGGGCAAATACGACGAGGTGCTTGAATATTCGCAAGTGATTGACGGCGAACACCTTTCCAAATCCCAAAACCTCGTCTGCCTCAAATATACCGCCGCCGCCTTCAAGGATCTTGCCTACCACCGCAAGGCTGACAGTGTGGTGCGCCTTTTCCGCAAAAAAGATCCGTTTTACGAGCCAACTGACGACGACCCTGTGTCGTTCTGCAAGGTATTCGACAATTATTACACAATGCCAAAATTTTCGGTCTGGGCGGCGGCGGGACTTGCTTCCGTCAGATTGCATTTGGACACGGTGCATATCATCATCGACACCGTGCAGCGCACACCGACTTACAAGACCAAATGCTACTCCGTGCAGCTCGGATTTGAATACCGGCCGTTGCGCATACTCTCAGTGAGTCTTGCGCCTGCTTACATATCGTACCAGATAGAGCGCACCACCAAACGCTCCGACATCTCAACATTCTATTACAAAGAGGATTACAGTGCAATAGCATTGCCATTGATAATAGAAGCCTCGCCCTTTGTCGGGCGCACCAAAATAGAGCCGTCGATATATGCCGGTGCCCAGGCAAAAATACTGGTCAGCGACAAGTCCACCGGATACGAGGAGACCGTGGGCACTTACACCAAAATCCCCGGCAAGACCGACTGCGCCGACACCAAAAATTCCATCACGGCGTCGCTCCTCGGCGGCATCAGGCTCAGTGTCAACCGTGGACGCATAACATTTTTTGGCGATTTGGGCATTGCCTGCGACCTCACCCCGCACAACGACCCGTCAAAAAAGTTTGAAAATTATTCGCTGTTGTACGCCAATCAGCACGTCCCCGACATTTACCGCATGGTGGAGCTTTCGTACAAAATCGGCATCAAGGTCAACCTCAAATACAAGACTTTTGCTAAATTTGGCTACGGCCATTAAAACATTGACATACAATGAAAATAATCAAATACATATTGGTGGCAATCACCGCAATTGCCGCCGCAGCATGCAACGACACGGTGTACGTGGGACCCGATACGATGCCGGTAAAATCGGTGCATGTGCCAGCCGTCAATAGCGGAATTATGGCGCGGTCTGACGGCGCAGTCACTTTTGAAGAATGGCAGTACTCCGACCATTACGAGCTGTCGTACATCATCATCGACCGCTTCGGCAATAAGAAGGTTGGCGAACAGATAACCGCCCCCTTTGGGTCCGATTGCAATTGGATTCTCTACCGTATCAATAGCAGCGACGAGCTTTTCGTGGATGCATTGTGGTTTGACCTTGCAACATACAAGTACAAATTTTGCCTTGTGAAATTCAACGCTGACGGCACGCATGCATTCACGCGCACATACGAAAATCTGCCGTCACCGGCCGCCAGCACTCCGCTCGAAGATGGTGGTTTTGCGATAGTCTGCAATGAATATTTTGAGGGCAACGATGCGTTCAACAATGTTTTGTATTTCATCGACGGCAACGGCGAATTGAAGGATTACGTCGTTGTGTTGGAAGACAATTTTTACTGTTACCGGGCGATGTCGTTTGGCGACAGGATAGTATTGACGGTTGACGATAGTTATAGTATCTACCGCACCGACGGCACTTTGGTCAATAGCGGCGAACTTCCGCACTCAATATCCGCGCTCAAGTACGTGGCGGGCAATCTCTACGCCATCAGTGTGCACAGCGAAGTAGCCGACGGCACGTCTTACATCACCCAGATGGATATCGACGGCAATCTCAAGTTTACCGTCCAATCTGCCGTCGCCAATATTTCGGAAAATATCCTCGTGCAGGACGGCTCGCTGATAGTATTGGGCATGGACGAAAAAAACGGCAATGCCGGGCTCATCCAGCTCATCGACACAGCCACCCACGAAATCTCCGATACCATAAAGCTCAATTATCAGGGGCTTGATGCGCCCAATGTCATCCTGCCCGACGGCAAGGGCGGGTACGACCTTTTTATCATCAAGAAAAACAGCAACGACCAGTGGGCGCAGTTCAAGTCGGATGACGACGACAACCCTCTGCCAGTTTCGGTTTACATCTACCATACCAACGACCTCCACAACCTTCAAATTGACTAAGCGATGAAACGAATCATTCCAATCATATTGGCGGCAATATTGTTTGCATTTGCCTGTAATAACAACGACGACAACAACACCCCCGACGACCCCGACGACGGCGGCATTGTAGTAGAGCTTGTCAAACTGCCGGTTACAATCAATGCAACCATCAGCGGCTCCACATTTGCGGACGGCGACATTCTTGTAATCAGCAATTCTGAAATCCTCGCCGCACCTGCCACGCTGAATCTCACTGACTTGCAGAGCGGTACGTCGGCGGTTTTCAGCGGCGAAGTCACACTCAGGGAAGGTCTGATGCTCATCCCGGGCGAATCCACCCTCACCGCAGTATTGTCACACGGCGGCGAGGACATCAAGACATCCCCGCTTTCTGAAATCAAGGCTGTAAATTCCATCGACGACGGCTTGGAGCAATACGGTGGTTTTTCGTGCAGGGATTTCATCTACTACGCGGGCGGTATGTCAATTGAGATTGTACAAAGCGCTGTGTTTTTGCAGTTTGATGTCAATTTTCACGGCGCAAAAGTCCTGATGACCACCACAGGCAACAAGTTTTACCGCAAGTACATCAATGGTGACGAGCTGTTTGCCGTGCCGTCGGGCACTATCATCCAAAGCCAGATTTTGGACGTCAGCGAGACGTTGGAATCCACCGACGAAATGCCAACAGTCTATACCATCGCCCGCACATTGCCCGACGATTGCATTCCGGGCGTATTTTCGGTGTCGGGTACGCGGCAGGTTTTTTTCAGCAAGGGCAATCTCCAATACCGTCCCAGCGACGGCAGCTGGCGTCTGGCGCCGGAGCAATATGATCATTGTTTCAGCATCACTTCCGACGGACGCACCAACTCCATTGTGGGCGACGACCACGCATTGTGGCAGGGCTCTGACGATTGGACCGACCTCTTTGGCTGCGGCACGTGGCTCATTGACGGCAATCCCCTCAAGACTTCCCAGGACAATGGCGATTATATGGTGGAATATGATGATTGGGGAATGCGTTTCGTTGAACCGCCAGCCGTCGGCAGCGAGTGGAGCACGCTCACCATTTATGAATGGAATTATCTCTCTGGCACTGATTCCGAGTGCCGCCCCAATGCCGAGAGGCTCCGCAAATGGACGACGGTGCGCGGCATCAATGGTTTGGTGATTCTGCCTGACAATTGCGCCGATGCCATAGCCGATGATTACGATGAGGCTCAATGGGCGGCGGCAGAGGAGGGCGGTGCATTGTTCCTGCCCACGGCGGGATACCGTCTCGGTACGGCGGTGTATTATGTAGGCGATTACGGCATTTATTGGTCAGATTCATTCGTCGATGAAGCAGACGGTGGTTTCCAGTACGGCTTTTATTTTGGCGCGTCTATCATTGCCCCCTACCCATACGACCGTTGCGGAGGACAATGCGTAAGGCTCGTGCGGAGCGAATGAGTGGTTTTTCACGACGATTGTACCCGTATTTCGCCCATTGTGCAGATTTCGCTTGCAATTATGATTTTTTATCCGTATCTTCGCCCCAATGAATCACAATTAAAACTCATCATCAATATGACACATAAAAATCACTTTTTACTTGCACTAATTGCATTGTGCTGTATCATAGCGTCTTGCGGCAATACCAGCACTCCCGCCGAACAGAAGGAAGGCTTCAAAATCAAACGCGGCACCAATCTCAGCCATTGGCTTTCGCAGAGCGAGGCTCGTGGAGAGGAACGCCGCCTGCATATTCAGGAGGACGATTTTGCACGTCTCGACAGTCTCGGTTTCGACCACGTGCGCATCCCAATCGACGAGGAACAGTTTTGGGACGAGCAGGGCAATAAACTTCCCGAGGCGTGGGGACTTCTTCGCAATGCCCTCGACCTTGCCCGCAAGTACAACATCCGCGCAATCGTTGACCTCCACATCATCCGCGCACACTATTTCAACGCCGGCAACGAAGGCGGTCACAACACCCTCTTCACCGACGAGAAGGCTCAGCAGGGTCTCATCAACCTTTGGAGCCAACTTCAAGATTCGCTCAGCGGATACAGCACCGATTGGGTGGCTTACGAATTTATGAACGAGCCCACCGCCGAAAAACACGAACAGTGGAACGACCTTGTTGCAAAAGTCCACAAGGCAATCCGCGCCCGCGAGCCTGAGCGCACACTCGTTATCGGCTCCAACCTTTGGCAGGGCGTCGGCACGTTCAAATTCCTCAAAGTGCCCGAAAACGACAAGAACCTCATCCTCAGTTTCCACTATTACAACCCGATGATTGTAACGCATTACGGCGCGTGGTGGACCAACATCAAGGACTACACCGGCAAGGTTACCTACCCCGGCATTCCGATTTCGCAGGAGGATTTTGCCGCCGCTCCCGACAGCGTTAAGCCTTTCATTGAGCAATACACCAAGGAGGAATGGAACCGCGACCGCATCTACAACGAAATGAAAGACGCCATCGACGTGGCTGCAAAATACGGTTTGCAGTTGTTCTGCGGCGAATGGGGCGTGTATTGTCCTGTTGACCGCGAGCTTGCCTACGCTTGGACAAAGGATATGCTCTCTGTTTTTGACCAATTCAACGTAGCGTGGACCACTTGGTGCTACGACGCCGACTTTGGTTTTTGGGATCAAGAAAAGCACACCTTCAAGGACAAGCCGCTCGCAGAAATGCTTGGTGGCAAGAAGAAATAAAAATGAAAAAAATATTTGCTAATAAGAAAATAATTGTTTACATTTGCGGCTACTCAAAATGAAAACGGAAATATTTATTTTACATATAGCAAATAATGATGGAATATTCTATCAAGGAAGTCTCGCAACTGACAGGTATTAAGGATTTTACCATCAGAATGTGGGAAAAACGCTACAAGATGCCGCTGCCCGAAAGGGGCGACAACAAGGTAAGGAAATACAAGGAAAATGAACTCCATAATTTTATGAGAATCTCAGCCCTGATCAAAAGGGGGTTCAGGATTTCGGAAATTATGGGGATGTCGCAGGACGAAGTGTCTGAAAAAATAGGTATGGTATTTGTACCTAAAAGGTTAGATTTAAAAATCGACCGACTTATGAAATTGGCACAGACATTCAGCGACACTGAGTTTGACAAGGAACTCAAACACGAGATAATAGATTCGGGTTTGGAGGCTGCCATCGTCAACGTCATCATACCGATGATGGAGGCGATGGAGGCTAAGTATATCCAAAATTCCGACTACTTGGCTGTCAAGCAGTTTGCCTACGACACCATCCGCCGCCGCCTTATCGTGGCTGCCGACGTGGAGGAGCAGGAGTTGGGCGAGAAGGTGATGATTTTTTCGCCGATGCAGGACAGCAGCGAATTGTCGTTGCTCATTACCGATTATATTATCAAAAAATACAAGAAAACCCCGATATATTGTGGCGACAGCGTGAAGGTGTCGCAGGCTAAGGCGGCTCTCCAAAAGTCGCAGTGCGACAAGATTATAATGGTGGGGCATTTTTATGATTCCACCGAGGATTTGGCACCGCAGTTGGAGGCTTTTGCAAAGATTGATTGTCCGCAAAAGATTGTCCTCGACCGCAACGCCGCCGAATATGCCGAGCAATATCCATCGATTGTTTTCTTGCAGACTATCAACGACTTAAAGAAACAGTTGCAACAATAAAATTTTATAATGTCAAACATACTCGATACTTCTATAATGTATCTCTCCGGCGTGGGCCCACAACGCGCCGAGAGTCTCCAAAAAGAACTTGGCATCAGTACGTTTGGCGATTTGGCGTATTATTTTCCGTACAAATACGTCGATAAAAGCAAATTTTATTTTACCACCGACATCCGTTCCGACGCCGTAAATGTGCAGTTGAAGGGCGTCATTTCCAATTTCCGTACAGAAGGCGAGGGACGCAAGCAACGTCTCGTGGCGCGTTTCACAGATGAGAAGGGCAGCATCGAATTGATTTGGTTCAAGGGAATACAATGGATTCAGCAGAGTATAATTAAAGGCAAAGAATACATAATCTACGGAAAACCAAACTATTACAACGGTACATTCAACATCGCGCACCCCGACATAGAAGACCCAATCAAGGTTCAGCAATCGGGATTTCAATGCAATTTTTCGGCGCAATATTCAGTGCCCGATGTCAAAAACAGCAAGTTTACATCCAAGGCGATTGCCCGGCTCGTCCAGAGTCTTTGGAAGGCAATTGCAACTCCAATTCCCGAAACACTGCCCAAGTATATCATTGAGCATCTGCATCTTATGACACTGACTGACGCCCTCCGCGCCATACATTTGCCCAAGAACGACGAACAACTCAATGCCGCCCGCGCAAGGTTGAAATTCGAGGAGTTGTTTTATATACAATTGAACATCCTGCGTTTCAAGCGTGACAAGATGGAAAAGTCGCACGGTTTTGTGTTCAAGACCGTTGGCGATGTGTTCAACACGTTCTATTCCAAATACTTGCCGTTTCAACTCACCAACGCGCAAAAACGTGTTGTCAAGGAAATCCGCGCCGATTTTCTCACTGGTCGTCAATCAAACCGCCTGATACAGGGCGATGTAGGCAGTGGCAAGACTTTGGTGGCGTTGCTCGCGATGTTGATAGCAATCGACAATGGTTTCCAAGCCTGCATAATGGCTCCCACGGAAATACTTGCGCATCAACATTTTGAGACTATCAAGGATTTCCTTAAAGATATGCCGCTGAAAGTGGCGTTGCTCACCGGCTCATCTACTGCCAAGGAACGCCGCGTAATTCACGCCGCCATTGAGGACGGTTCGATGAATATTCTCATTGGTACTCACGCACTTATAGAGGATGATGTTAAGTTTCAAAACCTTGGTCTCGCCGTCATTGACGAACAGCATCGTTTTGGCGTGGCGCAACGTGCCAAACTGTACGCCAAAAACAGAGTGTTGCCCCCACACGTGCTTGTAATGACAGCAACGCCGATTCCCCGCACTCTCTCGATGACGCTCTACGGCGACCTCGACATCAGTATCATCGACGAACTTCCGCCGGGTCGCAAGCCCGTGAAAACTATTCATTCGTATGATGCCAAACGCCTGATGGTATGGAAGTTTCTGCGCGACCAGATTGCCGAAGGTCGTCAGGTGTATATCGTGTATCCCTTGATTGAGGAGTCCAAAAATTTTGATTATAAAGATTTGACCGACGGTTACAACGCGATTTTGAAGGATTTTCCGCCACCAAAATACAATGTGAGCATAGTCCACGGCAGAATGAAGCCTGACGAAAAGGATTATGAAATGCAACGTTTTGTGAATGGCGAAACACAAATTATGGTTGCCACGACGGTCATCGAAGTTGGCGTCAATGTCCCAAATGCGTCGATTATGGTAATCGAAAGTGCCGAAAAATTTGGTCTTTCGCAGTTGCACCAATTGCGCGGCAGGGTAGGGCGCGGCGCAAGTCAGAGTTATTGTATCTTGATGACCGACTACAAACTCTCGCAGGACGCCCGTCGCCGCATCGAAATAATGTGCGAAACAACGGACGGTTTCAAGATTTCGGAAGAAGACCTCAAACTTCGCGGCCCAGGCGATATGGACGGCACGCAGCAGAGCGGTATGCCCTTGCAACTCCACATCGCCGACCTCAACCACGACGGTCAACTCCTGATGATGGCTCGCAACATCGCCTCCGACGTCCTCGACAAGGATCCAACCCTCTCCGCCCCAGAAAACGAAGTGCTGCGGATAAGGCAAAATGTGATATTCAATAAGGAACAAAATTGGAGTAGGATTTCGTAGAAACGTGTAGAGACGATGTGCGTAGAGACGATGTGCACATCGTCTCTACCAAATTACGCAAATTTCATTGCAAACGTCGTCTTGTTTTCGTCGCGCTGTATGAGGTCGAGGCTGCCGTTGTGAAGGCGCATTATTTGGCGGGAGAGGCTGAGACCGATGCCGGAGCCGCCTTCCTTGGTGGTGTAGAATGGGATGAAAATCTGTTCGTTGTCTTCCTTGTTGATTGGTACGCCGTCGTCGCTGATGTAGATTATTACTTCGTCTTTGGCATTGATGTCGGCGGTGATTTCTATCAAATGACTTTGCGCCTGAACCGCGTTTTTGATGAGGTTGATGAGAATCTGCGAAATCTGCCCCTCGTCGGCATAAATCATAATGTCGGGTTTCAGAAGTGTGAGTGTGCATTTTGCGCCGCTTTCTTCGAGGTATTTTGAATTGAGTTCCAACACCTTGTCCGCCAAATCCTTCACCAAAATAGTTTTCTTTTTCGGACGCTCGATTTTTGAGAGATTGCGGTACGAATTTACAAAATTAATCAGGTTTTTAGACGATGAGGCGATGGTTTCGAGTCCCGCCTTGGTATCGAGAGAGTCGTCTTCGGCGAGAGATTCGCTCAGGACAGCAATTGGCGTGACGGTGTTCATAATTTCGTGAGTGAGTACGCGGATAAGTTTTGACCACGATTCCACCTCGTTGTCCTGTTTTATTTTTTCAAAAATCTTGCGCAGACGGTTGAGGGCGCGGTAGAGCGGATTGCGGTCATTGAACCTAAAATTCATCTCGCCGTCCTCCACCGCATCCATCAGGAAGTTGATTTTGGATGCGTTCCTATAAAGCGTGATTATATGCCCCAGCACAAATCCCACCACCAAAGCCACTATGATACAAGTGATTAGCATAACATTTCCATTTTAAATTATTTTTTACAACGAATTAGACAAATAAAACGCTATGTAAGCCAACTTTGTTAACTATGCAGTAAACGAAGTATTTTGAAAAATTTTTGAACAAATTTTTAATAAATTTCCCGCCGTTAGGCGGTTGGATTAAAGGAGTGGCCTCACGGCCAGAAATTTTACAAAATTAATAAGAAAATTTTTCAAAATAATATAATTTGTTCATTTCGTTTAATTCGTTGTTAACCTTCTAAATCATTCGCCCCTAAATTCCGTATTTTTTGAGTTTGCTGTATAGTGTGGGTCGGCTGATATTCAGGTATTTGGCGACGAGCGACAGATTCCCTGAAAACTTTTCCACGGCGTTTTGAATTACCATTTTTTCGGCGGATTCGAGATTTTCAACCTTTGGCATTTTGGCGGATTCGGTTGAATTTTGCTGTTGAAATTGGAAGTCGGCAGCCGTAATCACATCGCCGTCAGAGAGTATGACAGCCTTTTCGATGGCGTTTTGGAGTTCGCGGATGTTGCCGGGCCAATGGTAAGTGCGCAATTTTTGTACGCCTTCGGGACTGATAGCCTGGACGTTGCGACCGTATTTTTGATTGAACGTTGCAATGAATCTTTCAGCCAATTGCAGGATGTCGTCGGGGCGTTCACGGAGCGGCGGCAAGACAATTTGGACGGTGTTGATGCGGTAATAAAGATCTTCACGAAATCTGCCCTCGCTCACAAGGCGTTCTATATTGACATTTGTGGCGCAAATCAGGCGGATGTCCACGTCGATTTCCTTGGTGTCGCCCACGCGGGTGATTTTGCGGTTTTGGATGGCGCGGAGGAGTTTGGCTTGCAGATGAGGCGGAATGTTGCCGATTTCGTCGAGGAAGAGCGTCGAATGGTCGGCGAGTTCAAATTTGCCTGCGTGGTCGCTTTTGGCATCGGTGAACGCGCCCTTCACGTGTCCGAAAAGTTCGCTTTCAAACAGTGTTTCCGCCACTGCGCCGGCATCAACGGCTATCATCGCATTGCCACGGCGGCGGGAAAGGTTGTGGATTTCCTTAGCCATCATATCCTTGCCCGTGCCGTTTTCGCCGGTGATTAAAACAGATGCATCTGTGGCGGCGATTTTCTCGACAGTTTTGCGGATGGATTCCATCTGCGGCGAATTGCCCCAAAACATTCCGTTGGAATTTTTGTCGGGTTTGGGCTGCGATTTTTCCGCGCCCATAGCCTTGTCGCGGGCGGAGGTGAGTATGGAGATGAATTTTTTGTTGTCCCACGGCTTTACAATGAAATCAAATGCACCGCGTTTCATACCCTCGACTGCGAGTTCCACTTCTGCGTATGCCGTGAAAAGCACCACTTCGGTTTTGGGCGATATTTTTTTGATTTCGGCAATCCAAAACAGACCTTCATTGCCGCTGTTGGTGTCGGCGGTGAAATTCATATCCAACAATACCACGTGCGGCTTAAATTGTTCCAAATCAGATACAATGGTATTTGGCGAAGCGGAAATCTTCACCTCTTCAAATTGCGCCGGCAGCAATATTTTGAGCGTTGCGCGGATTCCGGCATTGTCGTCAACGGCTAAAATTCTTCCTTTTTTCATTGTTATTTTTGGGGAGTTATTTGTCGTCATAATGACCATACGCCGACAACACAAGCACCAACACCTCTGTGTCGAATATTCGATATACAAGGCGGTGTTTCTGACTAATACGACGGCTCCAACGGTCTTCGGGTTGACCCTTCAATGGTTCGGGATGCCCTGTGCCGGTGGTGGGATGCTCTTTAAGTTCTTCTACAAAAGTTGTTACCTTCGCAAACAATTTAGGCTCGCTCTTTTCCAACTTTGCTAAACCTTCGCGGGCATCGGTGGTAAATTCTACTTCGTACATTACAAGCCGCTCCTCCTAAGCATTTCGGATAGCGATTCGCCCGGCTGTAAGCGTACACACTTGCCTTGTCGGTATTCTTCCTCGCCCCTTTCCAACTTGGCGAGAAATTCCTCCTTGGTCATCAAGGTCGGGTCTTCGGCTGTCGGTTTTGATGACGCAAGTTTTTTGATGTATTTCAACGCCTTGGTCATCAGCGATTCGTCTTCGGCAATAGTACTCATCACCTTAAAAAATTCCGCGTTTAGTTCTAATGCTGTCATAATGAATATCGTTTTTGTTAACAGTCGCAAAAATAAACATTATTTATTTGATGCGCAAATTAATCGTAAAATATAAAGTTGTTATACGGATAAGCCTTTGATTTTTTTAACAAATATTAATATACGTTCAAAACATTTTTAATCTATATTTGCACCAAATAATTGCCGACAGGCAGTTACGAAAAAATACATACAAACTTTAATCGTACTCAGAAATAAAGCCTGGAAAACTTGTTTCTCGAAGTTGAAGAAGTTAATTTGTATTTGCGGAATTGCCGGAAAGGAATTCTGTTCATCCTGTATTATTGTACACCTTTGGTGTGTTCAATTGCTATTACAGGATGACGGTTTTTTCCAGGCTTACCGTGAGTGCGAATAGTGAGGTTCACACCCTTTTTTATGCCTTCTTCGTTGTCTAAGTCTTTTTCAGGGTTGTTTTCTAAGTACATAACCATTAAAAATCAATATATTATGAAATTGATTGTACTTTATGGACCTAAGGATTCGGGAAAGACGACGACACTGAAAATGGTGTACGAAAAACTGAAAAAGGAGAATGGGTGTGAAACTAATTGTTTTGCATATTATGATTCAGACCGCGCACATCTGGATTTTAGAGATGTGCTTGTGTTTCCATACACAGATAATCGAGTATTAGAAGATAAAAACGAAGAACCTTCTATTGTTGTTGAGGATATTTTAGCTACTTTGAGTGAATTGAATCACAATAATACAGCCTCATTTAAGTTGTCTTTGGAGGGTAAGAGCAAAAAACAAAAAGTGAGCCCACAAAACGTTTCCGAAGAAATAAAGAGTATGAAAAACATCAGTTGTTGTGAATCATTTCCTTTGAAGCCATATACTCTAAGTGAATTTGAAAAAAATATTCACCAATTTGAAGTATATAACAAAGCTATGTTTCCAAAAGAGTCTGAATATGAACCTATGTCAGA
>JAEEGK010016300.1_pt1 | contig 16355 bp, 9 predicted proteins | sample 8958771 | NCBI WGS metagenome assembly JAEEGK01 (sample SAMN16246547, study PRJNA631951) | gut metagenome | biome: gut microbiome; feature: rumen; material: SC-attached | host: Bos | place: Iran: Karaj | collected 2018-10 | reverse complement strand
TTCTTCTTCATTTTCATTAGTTTTATTATCTATTTTTTCTTTATTAATAATAGGATAATTTGTATCAATAATAAAATAATTAAAATTATCGCTAATAAAATTTTGGATATTATTATAAAAATTATAATCAAAATTTTCAATTTCATTTAAAATATCATTTTGATTAGGTTCTAAACAATCAATAAGTCTTTCATTTAATTTTTTGTCATTATTTGGAGGAGGATTATATTTCATATTATAAATAATATTTGTATTTGGATCTATTTTTCTATCATTAACTCTATTTAATGTATTTTCTTCATTAGTTTCTAAATATAAATAATGTGTGAAAAAACTATTATTTTTATTATTATCAATAATATTATTTTCAATATTATTATTATTGATAATATTATTATTTAAATAGAGTTGATCTAAATCTATGTATAAATCATTTTTAAAATTATTTTTAATATTAAATGGCTTATCAATTGTTTCTGTAAAATTATTTGATATTTTTTCAAATAATTTAAAATCTTCTACATTATTAATATTATCTGATGGAATTAATATAAATCCAATGAATAATTGATTTGATAAGTCATTTAATTCTTTTTGTAAATTATTAATTTTATTTTGAAAATTATTTTTATTAATGTTTTTATTTGTATTTTTATTATTTGTTTTATTAATCTCAGAATTATTTATTGTATTTTCAATTTCGTTTATTTTATCTTTAATTTGATAATATTTATTTAAATTTTCTTTATGTTTTTCAATATTAAAATCAATAAAATCAATTTTTATTTTATTCAATATTATTTTTATTTTATTTTCAATTGATATTTCATCTAATTCCTCATTAATATCATTATTATCATCATTATTAACATCATCTTTTTCTTTTTTACTTTCAGATTCTTTATTTTCATTTTCAATATTATTAATATTATCATTTCCCATTAAAGGTTCAATAAATTCTAAAAAATATTTATCAAAATTAATTTTTAAAATTTCAATTTCTTTTTGCAAATTTTCAATTTGATTTTTTTTAACATTTTTAAATAAAGGATTTTGTTCAATTGGAATATAAATTTTTTTATATTCTTCTTTTAAATCTTTTAATATATTTGAAAAAGTATATATTTTAATATTAGGATATTTTTCTGATAAAAGTTTAGAATGTGTTTTTTTACCTGAAAAAGAATGTCCTAATAAACAAATACGAATTGGAATATTATTATAATTAAAATTATCTTTTTCTTCGTTTTCATTATTTAAATCTTTTTCATTTTTTAAATCATTTTCATTATTTTTTGAATTATTTAATAATTTATTATTATTATCATTATTATCATTATTTTCATTATTATCATTATTTTCATTATTATCATTATTATCATTATCTTTATTATCATTATTATCATTTTCATCTTCATCATCTTCTTTTATTTTTTGTTTTTCTTTATTACTTATATTATTCATAATTTCAACTATATTTGAATTATCAATATTCATTTCTAAAATTTCAGTAAATAAAGAATCTTTTTCATTATTATTAGGTAATTTTAAATTATTCATTTCCCATTCTTCTAATTCAAATTCATCATTTTTCATTTTTTTCATTTCTCTTGGTTTTAAACCATAAATTAAATTTTTACTGCTAATAATTCTATTAATTTCATTACCTAATATATCATATATATGTAAATATTTATTTTTATTATTATTATTCGCATTATTATCATTTTCAAAAAAACCTTTAAAATTAATATAATCATAAAATTCACAATCAATTTCTTTATTATTTTTAATAAAATTCATAATTTTTTCATCTTTTTCTTTATTATCACTTTCATTTTTTTCATTTTCTTTTAAAAAATTTAAAGCTTTGCTTTTATATCTTGTGCTTTGTAAATCAGTATTATAAATAAAACTACTCATCCAATTTTTCCATTCAGGAATATTAATAAGATCAACTTCATTTTCTACTTGATAAAAATGACATTCTTCAACAATATCTAATATTTTAAATAAAATATTTTTAATAAGAATTGTATCTTTTGTTTTTTTATCATATTTTTTAATTAATTTTATTTTTCTGTCTGCTAAATTTTCATTATTTAAAGTTTTAAAAAAAATTCTTTTATTAAAAATATTATAATTATAATTAAAATTTTGCTCAGTTTTTAAATATTTAAAATTAGAAGTATTAGTATTATTAAAAGCAAAATTATTATAATCAGTTTGTAAAAATTCTGTATTAAATGATCTTTGTGCAGTTTTAATTGTTTTATCTAAATTATTATCATACATTTTCATTATGTTTAATTTAGAATTTTTTTTATTATTAAATAATTCATCTTTTAATTAATGTCTATTTATTAAAGAATATTTTAATAATTTTTTTGTTTCATTTAATAAAACATTTTCATTTTTATTTACAATTTCTTTATCAATAATAACTTTTTTAGGAATATTATTATTTATTTTTTTAATAATTATATTAGTTGGAATAAAATTATTATTTAAACCTTCTCCATATTTTTTTAATTTTTCATTTTTTGTTGAATTTCCTTCTAAATTATTAATATTTAATCCTAATTTGAATAAATTCTTATTTAAACTTATGTAACTGCAATAATCTTGTGTATTAAATTTACTATCTAAAAAATTATCATTATTATTATTATCAATTTTAATATTTGATTGTTGTGATTGTATTGGTAAAATACTTGATTTTCTAAATTTTTTTGATATTAATTCTTCATTAATTGTATTTAAATTTAAAAAATATTTTTCTTTATTTGGTTTTTTTATTATTGGTTGTAAAATAATTTTATTTTTTTCAATGTCAACTATACTACCTCTTTTTATTAATTTTTTATTTACTGGTTCAGTGTATTTTTTATGATATATTTTTTCATATGTTTTTATTTTTAAGTCATCTTCTTTTTTATCAATTTCATTATGTTCAGATATTTTATTTAAAATTTCATTGAAATTTATTTTTTTTCTATCAATATTAATTTTTATTTTAAATATTATATTACTTATTGTTTGCATATTTTTATTTTTTACTTTTTCAATATCTTCTTTATTAAGATTTATATTAAGTTTTTCTTCTAAAGATTTTTGCAATTTTTTAAAATTGTTTTCAATTTTAAGAATATTTTTTAAATTATATTCATTATTATTAATATTAACATTAGAATATTCTTTCATATTTTTAATAATATTATTTTTTTGTAAAATTTCAGCTAAATAATATCCATTACAAAAGTCTTCTGATAAATTTGTTATTTTTTTTGAAAGTTTTACTTCATTATTAAGATAATTTAGTAACGGTTCAGACATGATATGTTTATTTTTTCAGTTATTTTAATTATTATTTTATTTAAAATTAATATTAGTTTTTATAAAAAATATTGTTTAATAAATATTTAATATATTAATTATTTTTAATAAAAATTTAAATTATTATAATTATATATATTCTATTTTATTACTATTTTTCTTTAAAATAAAACAATAAAATTACTTCATATATAATAACTAAAATAAAAAATTATTATTATTTTAAAATAATATGTCCGAACAAAAAGAAGAACCAAAAGAAAAAAAAATGCCTCTTACTCAAGAAGAAGCAATTACTCGTAAAAATTTATTATCAAAAGACAATGGAAAAACATATTCTCTTTCATATGATTTAACCCTCACAATAAGAAGAAGCACAGATAAATTAGAAACAGACCCATTCGATTTTGAAGGTTATCTTCAATGTAAACTTTTTTATTACAACGAAAAAAATCTTCCAGAAGATAATAATTCATTATTATTCATGAATTTTGTAGGTTCAATAAAACATTTAAAAATAAATGACAAAACAATAAATGATTTTACATATAAAGACCATAGAATATTTTTACCTTTAAATGAATTAAAAAAAGATTCAGAAAATTCAATTGAAATATTATTTAAAGGTAAATATAATCATAATGGTGTAGGATTACATCATTACATAGACCCATCTGATAAAAAAGAATATTTATATACTCAAATGGAACCTTATGATTGTAATAGATTATTTCCTTGTTTTGATCAACCAGATTTAAAAGCTACTTTTTCATTAAAAGTCATTGCTCCAAAAGAATGGATAGTTCTTTCAAATAGTTTTGAAAAAGAAATATATGATTTTAATAAAGATAAATTAAATACTTTATTAAATAATAATAAAGAAATATATGATCATTTATTTACTGATCATAATATTGAAAATAAAAATTATCATGTATATTTATTTGAAATTACACCTAAAATAAGTACATATTTATATGCTTTATGTGCTGGTCCTTATTATTGTATTAAAAATGAAAAATTTGAAAGTCCAGTTCCTTTAAGATTATTTATGAGAGAATCATTAAAAGATTTTGGTGAGCCTGATGAGATATTTAAAACAGTCATTGCGGGAATGCATTTTTATTCTGAATATTTTGGAACACCATTTCAATTTGGAAAATATGATCAAATTTTCTGCCCAGAATATAATATGGGAGCTATGGAAAATGTAGGTTTAATTACATTAAATGAAGTTTATTGTTGGAAAAATCCTCCAACTCATAGAAGAAGAACTATATTTGCTATAACAATTTTACATGAATTAGCACATATGTGGTTTGGAGATTATGTTACAATGACTTGGTGGGATGATTTGTGGTTAAATGAGAGTTTTGCAACATTTATTAGTCATTTATGTATGGCAAAAAGTGAAGAATTAAATAAAAAATATACTATTAGTTGGGAATTATTTGGTGAATGGAAAGGAAGTGCCTATTCAGCTGATCAATTAGAAACTACACATCCTGTTTATAGTGAAGTTAAAAATACTGAAGTAGCCGAAACTGATTTTGATGTTATTGTTTATGAAAAAGGAAGTAGTATAGTTAAACAATTATATTATTATATTGGAGATGAGAATTTTAAAAAAGGATTGAAAAAATATTTTGAAGTTTATGGATGGAGTAATACAAAATTTTATGATTTTTTAGATAAAATGGAAGAAGCTTGTGAAGGAAAAAAACAATTAAAAAATATTTGTGATAATTGGCTTAAAAAAGCAGGTTTAACTGAAGTTTCATATGAAATAGAAACAGATGAAAATAATAATATTAAAAGTTTTAAAGTATATCAAAACGCATGTTTAGAAAAATTTAATAATTTACAATCATTATTTGTAGATTTTTTATTTATTTATGATTTCGAAGATAGTAATAAAAATAAAGTTTATACAAACAATTTAATTAAACCAGAAAATGTAACAGAATTTACAGAATTAAACGGAGGAATAAAAGTTAATACATTACCTGCTCCGAAATTTATATTTTTAAATTATAATGATTATGGTTATATGAAATTAAGTTTAAATAAAAATACAATTAAAGGTTTGAATGGTATTGAAAAATTCAAAGAAAATATTGTTAAACAAAGTATTTATCGAGCTTTATTTGATGCGACTAGAGATTGTAAAATTTCAGCTATAGAATATTTAAATTTATCTTTTAGTTTTTTAAAAAAAGAAAATAAAGATAATATTATGATTTTACTTAGACATACTAATAGTGTTATTAATCAATATATTCCATTGAAATATTTAAATGAATATAAAAAAAAATTTTATGATGTTATGATTGAAATTTATAAAAATGAAATTGAAAAATTCAATTGTGAAGAAGAAATTATAAAACAATTATTTTTCTTCATTCCTAGTAATGTTACTAATGATGAAGATAGAAAATTTTTAGTTAGTTTATTAAATTTAGATTCTAGTATGATTTCACAAGAAAATAGATTTAGCTTTTTAAAAAATATTTTTAAATCAAAAACTATTGATATTGAGATTAAAAATAAATTATTAGAAAATGAAATAACAAGAGATAAAAATTCAGATGAATCATTAAGAGCAAAATTAGCTTGTAATACATTATTACCAGATAAAGAAAATAAAAAAAGAATTTTTGATGAAATTGTTAAAAATCCAACAAAAGATAGTTTAAAAAATAGATCAGAATTAATGGAAAATTTTGCTCCTTTTGAACAATTAGATTTAGTTAGTGATTTTATTACTAAAGATTATTTTGATGTTATTCCTGAATTATGTAAAAATGTTGAAGTTTTTTATATTGAAACTTTTGTTAATTATTGTGGACCTGGATTATTAGTTAATGATGAAAATATTAAAAAATATGAAGAATTGGCTGAAAAAGTAAAAGATAATCATCAAACTTATAGATATGTTATGGAAGAATATGATTTAATGAAAAGAAGATTAAGAGCACAAAAAGTTTGTGAGGAAGAATTAAATAAAAAATAAAAATTAATTTTAATAATTTTAATTAAATATTAAAAGAATTTGTTAAAATTTATTTATATTTTAAAAACAATACTTATAAATTATATTATGTTTTTAATAAATTTATTAATTATATAATTATATAATTTAAATAATATATAAATTTGATATAATTTGAAAAATAAAAATTTATAATTAATTTTTTATTAAGATTAAAAAAAATATTTAAAGAATTATTAATTTTTATTTTAAATTTATTAAAAAAATTTTTAAAATAAAATTTAAAAAATTTAAATATAAACAAAAATTTATTTAAATTATATTTTTTAAAACAATAAAAAATATATATTTTAAATAATTTTTATAAAATAAAATATGAATAATAATTACATTCCATTAATAACAAATATTTCATTACAATTAAATAATGAAATAAATATTAAACCAAATAATAATAATTCCCCAAATTTATATTCATTAAATAAATATATAAACTCAAATAATTTAAATAATTCATATAAAATTAAAAAAAATTCTTTAAATTTAGAAGAAACAATCGGAAATTTTATATTAGGAAAATCATTAGGAAAAGGAACATTTGGAAAAGTAAAAATTGGAACACATAAAATTACAGGAGAAAAAGTAGCAATAAAAATATTATTAAAAGAAAAATTAATAGATAATATTGATAAAACTCGAATGATGAGAGAAATAAAAATATTAAAAAATACTTTTCATTTTAATATAATTAAAATATACGAAGTAATTGAAACAGAAACATCAATTTATTTAATAATGGAATTATCAGAAAAAGGAGAATTATTTAATTACATAATTCAAAATAAAAGATTAAATGAATTAGAATCTTTAAAATTTTTCCATCAAATCATAGACGCAGTTGATTATATGCATAAATTAGGTATTTGTCATAGAGATTTAAAACCAGAAAATATGTTATTAGATTTTCAAAATAACTTAAAAATAATAGATTTTGGTTTATCAAATTTATATGTAATGAATGAATTATTACAAACACCTTGTGGTAGCCCAGGTTATGCAAGTCCTGAAATGATAAAAGGTGACAAATATAATGGATATAAAAGTGATATTTGGTCTTGTGGTATAATTTTATATGTTATGTTATGTGGTTATTTACCTTTTGATGATGAAACTGAACAAAAATTATTTGAAAAAATTATTAAAGGTAAATTTAATTTACCGAATTTTTTAAGTAATGAAGTTAAAGATTTATTAAAATTAATATTAAATACTAATCCTTATAAAAGAATTGATATAAATGGAATTAGAAAACATGCATGGTATAATAAATTTAATTATGAAATTATTGATGGATTGTTTGTTAGTTGTATGAATATTCCTGTTGATAATTATATAATAAATGAATTAAAAAAATATGGAAAAAATGAAGAAAATGTTAAAAAAGATGTTATTAAAAATTATCATAATGATAATACTACAAGCTATTATTTATTGGTTAAAAAAAATAGTAAAAAAGGTATTGAAAGTATAAGTGATTTATATTCAAAAAAATTTAGTGATTATATTAAAAAATTTAGATTTATTTATTTTCCTTTAAAAAATATAAATAATAATAATAAAATACATGAAGATTATCATAATAATATTTTTAATAATAATAATAATTATAAAAAGAAAATAAAAAATAAAAATAAAAGTTTTGATAAGAATGAAAATGAAAAAAATTATAATTTAAAAAGTTATAATAATAATAATAAAAATAATTATGAATATTATGATAAATATATTAATTTAACTGATAATGTTATTACAAATTCAAATATTGATATTGAAAATGATTTTAGAGAAAAAACAAATTTTGATAATAATTCAAAAAATGTTAGTAAAAACAAAAATAACAATAAAAATAATAATAATAATAATAAAATATTAAATTTTGAAAAAATTTTAAATAAAAAAAAACATTTTTTAAATTTTAATTTAATAACAATAAAAACTCAATTAAAATCAAATTACGAAAATTACATAAAAAAAAATAAAAAAAATGTTCTTAAAAAGAAAAAGAATTTTTTAAATACATCATCAACATATATTCGTGTTTTAAAAAAAAATAATTCTTTTAATTCAAAAAATTTCAATATGAATCAAAAATCAAATAATAACAATTTTAAAACATATCATTCAAAAAAAAATTTTCATCCTTTGTCATTAACAAAAGATAGAAAAAGTATAAGTAAAGAAAAAGAAAAAAAAAATACATTTTATAGTAATTATAAATATGGAATTAAAAAAAATTTTTTATTATCAAATTATTATAAAAATAAAAAATTAAAGAAAAAAAATTCTAAAAATTTATCTGTTTTTATTAATAAAAATAATAATAAAAATAATATTATTAATTTATCTAATAATTTTAATTTAGATAAAAATAAAAGAATTATTTTGTGTAAAAAATGTAATCATTCTTATGATAAATCATCTAATGATAATAAATTAAAAGAAGAATTAAATATTAAAGTTAATATTAATAATTATAATAATTATAAAATTAATTATTTAAAAAAGAATAATAAAACTATAAGTGAACCTAATAGTTCAAGTATTAATACAAAATCAACTTTTAGTAGTGATGTTCAAAATGAAATTAATAAAAAAAATTATAAAAAAAGTATCGAAAAATATATTAATAAAAATTCAGTTATAAAAAATTTAGAAAATAATTGTTATATAAAATATAATATAAAAAAAAGAAGAGCAATTAGTACTGAAATTAAAAATAATAATAATTTTGATAATAAAAATAATAATAATAATATTGAAAATAATGTTAAAATTATAAATAATAATAATATTAATTTACCTTATTATTTAGGTGAAATTGATGTTAATAAAATTATATATAAAAATCCTTATAAAATAAGAGAAAATATTAATAATTATTTTCCAAATAAGAAAATATATATAAATAATAATTATTATAATAATTCATATTTTAAAATTTTATGTAATAAAGGAATTAATAAATTTAAAATAGATTTTTATAAAATTAAAAATATTAAAGGAATTTATGTAGATATTACTCTATTAGACGGAAATAAAAAAGATTTTGAAAATATTTCAAAAACTGTTTATGAAATTTTAAATTATTAATTTATTTTTATTTAATTAATTTAATAATAATTTTAAATTGTATATATATTTTTTACAAAAATAAATAAAATAATATTTATATTATATATATATTATTTATTATTATATATTTAAAAAATTCAAATTTCAATTATTTATTCATCTAATTCAAAAAAATTATCTTTAAATATTTTTTTTGGTTTTAATTCATAATTATTAAATAAAATTTTATCATCTTGTTCTTTATTATTTTTTATTTTTTTCTTATTTTTTTCATTTATTTCTATTTCTTTTTTATTATTATTATTTTCATTATCTTTATCATTTTTATTATTATTTTCTTGAATATTATTATCATCATTTAAATTATCATTTTCATTTTCTGAATTATTTTCATCATTATTATTATTTTTATCTAAATATTTTCTTTTTCTTTTTTTTTCATTTATAAAAAATTCAATTTTTTTTCTTATTTTTTCTCTTTTTTCTATTAAAATTTTATTTTCTTTATCATTAATAGGAAATAAACTATAATATTTATAAGTTTTTGGATAATATTTAACATAATTAATATCATTTTCAACATTTTTTAAATTTTCTTTCAAATCTTTTAATTTTTCTTCATTTTTTTCATTTTCAATTTGTTTTTTAATTTTATTTAATTTTCTTTCTAATTTTCTTCTTTCTATAAATCTAATTTTTTTATATCTTTCACTGAATTTAATAGCATCTTTATAATCTTTAATTTTTTCTTTTAATTTTTTAATAAAATTAATTTTTTCTTTTTTTTTATTTTCATCATAAAAATTTTTATTTAATTGTTCTTTTACTTCATTAATTTTATTTAAAGTTCTTTTGAACCATTCAGCGTTTCTACTAAAATCTAAATTATATTCTTTTAATAACGATTCATTAGTAATTTTTTTTTTCATCCAAACAAAAAAATATAATAAAAAAATATAATAAATTTAAATAAAAAAAGAATAATTATTTATTAATAATAGAATAATAATTTTTATTATAAATGAGTAAAAAATATAAAGAAGAAGACAATAATTTAAAAAATGAAAAAGAAACTAATCAAACAAACGAAAAAACATCAAATGAAAATACTAATAATATAAAACAAAATTCAAAAGAAGACACTGAAACATTAATGGATAGTGCATCTGCATTTTCAGATGAACAAGAACAAGCATTTAAAGAAAAACAAAAAGAAAAAAAAAAGGGAAGATTTGAAAAATTTTCAAATGCATTTTCAAAATCTTTCATTCCACCTCAAACAAAATCATCAAAATGGTCAGATTTATATATTCGAACATTATGGTCTTTAATAATGATTGTAAGTTTTTTTTTAATTTTATCTATGGGACATTTTTATTGTGCTGTTTTAGTATTTTTAATAATAATTTGTATTTATCAAGAACTTATTGATATTCCTCGATACAAAGAAAGAAATTTAGAAGTGAAAAATTATTATTTAATAAGTTGGTCTATGTTTTTATTAGGATTATATTATTTTTATATAAGAATGTTAAAAAATAAATTAAGTTATTTAAAGAAATATCATTTTATATTTATGTTATTTAGATTTCATAATTTTATATGTTTTATGTTATATGTTTTTGTATTTTTTATATTCATTCAATCATTAACAAAAGGTTATTATCGTTATCAATTTAGGCAATTTGCTTATATTCATATAATTTTATTAATATTTGGATTTTCAAGTACTTTAATAATTAATAATATATTTAATGGATTAATATGGTTTTTACTTCCATGTAGTTTAGTAATAGTAAATGATATTTTTGCATATGTTTGGGGTAGAATGTTAGGTAAACATCAATTAACTCCTTTATCTCCAAAAAAAACTTGGGAAGGTTTTATTGGAGGTTTTTTTACTACAATGGTTTGGTCATATTATTTCACGAATTTTTTAATTAAATATAAATTTATTTTATGTCCTGTAAATCAAATAACTTTAAAACCATTTGATATATTAAATTTAACTTGTGATAATTTAGAATTTATGAAATTTCATTATTATATATTTGATATTCCAATTTTAGGAAAATATGCCATTCCAATTAGAACAATAATTTTACATAGTTTTGCTATGGGAATGTTTGCTAGTTTATTAGCTCCTTTGGGTGGATTATTTGCAAGTGCGTTTAAAAGAAGTATAAAAATAAAAGATTTTGCAGATACTATTCCAGGACATGGAGGTTTAACTGATAGAATGGATTGTCAATTATTAAATGGTATTTTTGTTGCTGTTTGGTTGTATCAATTTGTATTTTTCGATGAAAAAAAAGCTTTATCTGGAATAATTAAAAAAATTAGTAATTTAAATTATCAAGAAAAAGTTCAAATGTTTAATTATTTAAAGGAAACTTTGGGAAAATAATTTTTTTAATATTGATTATTTATATATTATATTATTATTATTATAATTTAAATGTAATTTATTTAAATGATTTAATATTAATAATTTTAATTGCTTTTTATTTAATAGAAATTATTTTTAATTATTTGCTAATGAAAGTTTTGATTTTGTGTATTCATTTTTAAATAACCAAATACAAAAATGTTGAATTAAATCTAGAATTTCATTCATTTCATTTTCATTATTTAAATTAAAAAAATTATTTGGTTCCATAAATTCACTATAAAATTCATTACATAATTCAGGTAAAGATTCTGCGTTTGAAAGATTTGAATAATCAATTTTTTTATTTTCTTCATTTTTATTTATGTCATTTATATTAACTTCTTTTTTTTCTTTTGATTTATTCAAATTAAAACATTCATAAAATAATAAAATAAACTTAACCATCAAAATAAAATAATTTTCATTAGTTTTACTTTTAAAAGTTTGTAAATATTCATAAAAAATTTCATTACAATTTTTTAATTTTTTTTCTTTATTAATAATTTCATCTTTTTCAATTTCAACATTTTTATTTTTACTTAATTTATCTAAAATAAAAATTTCCTCAAAACTTTTAACATTATTATTATATAAATTATTTTTATATTCATTATTATATACAAAATCAAAACAAACATTAACTACATTATCAACATTTATAGCATTACTTTGATCAATAATTCTATTGGGAATAAAATTAAAAAAAGATTCATATTTATTAGTTTCAAAATCATTAGCACTATTTGGTAAATATTTTCTAGGTCTTCCTCTTCCTCTTTTTTCTAAACCAGTCAAAGTTTCAGGATGTTTTGTTTTTTTATGATTATTTAAAGCAGGTTGACTTAAATAACTTTTATTACAAATTTCACATTTAAAATTTCTACCATTTTGTTCATGTTTTGAACGTCTGTGTCTTCCTATAATAAATAATATATAAAAAAATAATATAATATTAAAATTATTATTTTAAAATTTACTTGAATCTATTACATTATTTGTTTGAATATTTTGATTTATTTCATTTTGTTGGAATATTTGAAGATTTGGTTGAAATTCCATTGGATTTGATAATAGAATATTACCATTTTGATTTTGAGGAAAATTTTGAGGTTGTTGTAAAATTTGATTTGAATTAATTTGGTTCATTCAAATAAAAAATAATTAATTTTAAATATAAAGTTTAATTTAATTAAAGTTATATAGAATTTCCAATAAAAAAATATTTTTTAGAATGAATAGAACATATAATCAAAGAAAATATTAAAACTCTATTTTATATAAAATAAAATTTAAATTAATGTATTTAATATTGTTTAATTTTTCATTTTAACTTTTTATTAACCTCTTTTATATTTAAAAATAATATTATAATAATTAAAGAAAGATATCTTTTTATTATATTTAGTTAAAAAATATTTCTTTTCTTTTAAATATTTAAAATTAAAATAATTCATTAAAACTCAATATAAAGCAAAAGTTTATTAAATAATATTTAAATGTTTTATTAAAAAAGATTATTTTTATTTCCAAATAATAATTAACATAAATTATTTATTTATTTTTTATATCATTTTAATAAAATTATAATTTTTATCAAGAAACAATAGATAATTTAAATTTATAATATTAATAAATATTAAAATAATAAAATAAATAATAAAATATGTATTATATAATATATACATTATTTATTTCAATATTTTTTTCCATTAATTCAGAAATAATAGGTGTATTTGAGCATTTTCGTAATGGAGCTCGTGTTCCAGGTTATTTTATAGATGAATATCCTGAAGGAGAATATTGGGATATGTTTAAAGTTCATTGGTATAATACAGGAGAACTAACAGAAATAGGTTTAAGAATGCAATATATATTAGGTTATCAAAATAGAGTAAAATATAAATCAATTTTATCAGAAATGTATGACCCTACTCAAATTTTAATTTTTTCAACTGATCGTTATAGAACTATTTATAGTGCTCAAGCACATATTCAAGGAATGTTTCCTGCTGGAACTGGAAGAAAAATTGATCCTTGGCAAATAAAAGCTAGTGAACCTCCTATGCCCATTACACCTTTAATGCAAAAAGAAGTTGTTAATTTGGGACTTAATGTTTTACCTGAAAATGTTCAAATTGTTCCTATTCATATATTTAAAAAAGATTCTATTGAGCATTTAATTAATTTAGATATTACATGTGATAAATTAAAAGAAAATATTAAAAAATCTAAAGTAAATGAACATTTAAATGAATTTTATAAAAAATTAAATAATACTTATGGTGAACAATTAATGGAAATGTTTAATGAAAATAGTACAAAATTTTTATTTAATTTTGATAAAGTTTTTAAATTTACAGCAGAATTTCTTACAGATTATGTGAATAATAGAAATTTAACAATATTAAAAAAATATGGAATAGATATAAAAGAATTTTATGATTTATGTATGGAATTTAAATTGATATTTTTATTTGAAAAAAAATTTAATGAATTAGTTGCTCAATACAGTGCTTCTCCTAATTTTAGATTAATTTTAAATTGGATGGAAAAAAAAATAAAATTAAATCAAAAAAAAGAAGTCTTTAATCATTATGATGATCCAAAAATGGTTGTATATAGTGGATCAGATTTAACAATGGCACCATTTGAATTGTTTATGAAAACTGCTTTTGGAACTCCTTTAATTTATCCTTTATTTGCCAGTAATATTGTATTTGAAGTCCATAAAAAAGATAATGTTGAAAAACCAACTTATAATGATTATCATATTGAATATTATATTAATGGAGAATTACATTTAAATGTTTCTTTTAATGTGTTTAAATATATTATTGAAAAGACTTTAATTAGTGATCAAGAAATTAATAGATTTTGTTATCCACAACTTGAAAAAAATGAAGGTTTTATGATTGTTGCGGTTATTATTGCTATTGTTTTTGTTATAATTTTAATTGGAAGATTTTTCTGTTATAAAAATAAAAAAAGTTATAGAAAAAGAAATAATCCTGAATTAAAAAGATATGATAGTTTAGCATAAAAATAATATAAGTATGTATATATAATATAGAAAATGATTTATTTAATTTAATAAATTTCAAAAGGGAATTAATATAAATTAATTTTTTTTAATTTAAATAAATATTTAAAATATTAATAATTATTATAATATAATTATGGTGTATATGTTTGAAATTATTTATTTTATAATTTATTTTTGTATGTATTTAAATAAATTTATTTATTTTTAATTTATATGAAATATTAAATATTTATTCAGACATTCCGAATTTGAAGACTCTGATTACACCATCTGAATAACCAGCGAATAAATATGTTTTGGTTGAATCATATGCAATACAATTACATGGAACATAAATTTTTGTGTCATAAATTTTATTAGATTTAATTTGTCTGAGTTGTAAACCTTTATTAGTTCCTATAGCAAAAACTTGAAAATATTTAGATTGAAAATTAATGGTATTAACATTAACATTAGTTTCAATAGTTCTTTTACATATATCTTCAGTATTTTTACTACCTTTTAAATTCCAAACTTTGACAGTTCCATCTTTATAAGCAACAAATAAATATTCACCTTCATCATCTGTACTCATTGAGGTAACAGCATAACCATTACCTTCAATAGTTCTGTCAATTGCATATTGATTATTAAATATTCTGACTTTAGAATCCCAACTTCCAACAGCCATAAAATTTTCTTTACCTTTTTTAATATTTATAATAGATGAAACCCATCCACCAAATGAATCATTTCTATATTTTAATTCTCCTTGACTGTTCCAATATATAAGACTATTATCCATTCCACCTGAAAATATTAATCTTTGATCATGACTAAATGAAACTGTTAATACATCTTTATCATGTCCTTTAAATAATTGTTGACTTGAACTTGTTGGTAAATCCCATAATCTAATTGTTTTATCCCAACTTCCTGATATTAATTTTTTATTATCATTTGATAATGCAATTGATGATATAAAATGATTATGTCCATGTAATGATTTTATTGGTTTACCTACTTTATGGTCTATTACTTTTTGTTCATTATCTTTTATATCTTCTGGTTCATTTAAATTTAATTTCCATACTATTATATTTTTATCTCTTCCTCCTGATATCAATAATGGTGATCCATCTTCATTATTTCCTACTACTAATGTTGTTACTGAGCCATTATGACCCTCTAATCTTCCCAAATATTCAAAATTAAACTTATCATCTGCCATAAGTTTGTATCTTAAATGAAAATAAATTATTTTTTAAAAATAATATTTATTTTGATTAATTATTATTTGATTTATTATATTAATTAATTATTATTTTAATAAAATTTATATATTTAAATATATAATTAGAATTATATAAATATTTAAATATTATTATATATTTACTTCAAATTGGGGATTGGGGATTGGGGATTGGGGATTGGGGATTGGG
>JAEEGK010016296.1_pt1 | contig 16361 bp, 10 predicted proteins | sample 8958771 | NCBI WGS metagenome assembly JAEEGK01 (sample SAMN16246547, study PRJNA631951) | gut metagenome | biome: gut microbiome; feature: rumen; material: SC-attached | host: Bos | place: Iran: Karaj | collected 2018-10 | reverse complement strand
TCCTTACTCTTGTTCACATAGAACAGAATGTTAAAAGTACTTCTCATGCTTCTTACTCCTTTTTTATTTTTGGCTGCAAAACTACTATTTCTCTTGGCGTCCATCGCTATGCAAAATATAGCAGTTTGCGGTATAAGAAACGGGTAATGAACAAGCGGTGAGAGACGCGCCATTCTGCTCCGATTTGCATTGTCGATTAACCTGCATCAGAACCCAATTTTGGGGTTACGATTTGGCAACCTAACTCCTTCACCAATCTTCCCCAATTTGCTTTCTCCTTCAATTTGAACTTCCTCGTTTTTCCCTTGATTGCCTTTATTTCAGGTCGAATTACGTTAATCTTCTCAAATCGCTTCGCTTTTACAAGCTTTTTTTCGTAACTCTGCCATCAAAGATGGCGAAATTACTCTGTCTCGGCAAAAAAAGAAACCAGTTTCTTTGTTTTGCGCTCGACTTTTCGTAACTTTGCACGCAAAATATTGGAAACATGGAAAAAAGAATAGTCATCAAGGTGGGTTCGAATGTGCTGACACGCAAGGACGGAAAGCTCGATGTGACGCGTATGTCGGCTATCGTCGACCAGATTGCCTGGTTGCGCCGCCAGGGTTACGAGGTGATTCTCGTGTCTTCTGGTGCTGTGGCCTGCGGACGACGTGAGCTGACAGTGGACCACTCGCTCGACTCCGTGGAGCAGCGCCAGCTGTTCTCCGCCGTAGGACAGGTAAAGCTCGTAGGGCTGTACTACGACCTCTTCCGCGAGTTCGGCATCCATGTGGGACAAGTGCTCACCATGAAAGAGAACTTCGAGCCGGGTGAGCAGTTCCGCAACCAACGGGCCTGCATGAAGGTGATGCTCGAGAACAATGTGCTGCCCATTGTCAACGAGAACGATACGGTCAGCGTTACCGAGCTGATGTTCACCGATAACGACGAGCTGTCAGGACTCATAGCCCGTATGATGGAGGCCGATACGCTGATCCTGCTCTCCAACATCGACGGTATCTACGACGGCCACCCCGATGACCCTGCATCCAAGATTATTCCTGCCGTGGAGCCTGGCCGCGATCTGTCACAGTACATCAAGGCCGAGAAGAGCGCCTTCGGACGTGGGGGCATGCACTCAAAGTACACCACGGCTCAGAAAGTGCAACAGGCTGGCATCCGCGTCATCATTGCCAACGGCGAACGCGAGAACATCCTCGTGGATCTGATAGAAAACAAAGGACAAACACCCCATACAGAATTCCTACCATGCAACTGAAAGAAACATTTGAACGAGCCAAACGGGCCAGTAAGACGCTGGCACTGCTGAGTGACGAACAGCGAAACGACATTCTCATGGCTGTGGCTGATGCCATCGTAAGCCAGCAGGAACGCATCCTGAAGGCCAACACCGAGGACCTGGCCAAGATGGCAAAGGACAATCCGCTCTACGACCGGCTGCAACTGACACCGTCACGGTTGGAGGGCATAGCCGCAGACATGAGAAACGTGGCTACCCTACCCTCACCCTTAGGTCATGTGACCAAACAGAAGACACTGCCTAACGGCCTGCGACTGTGCCGTGTCAGCGTGCCCTTCGGGGTCATCGGCATGATCTACGAGGCCCGGCCCAACGTCACTTTCGATGTTTTCTCTCTCTGCTTCAAAAGCGGCAATGCCTGCGTGCTCAAGGGGGGCAAGGATGCTGACTGCTCCAACCGTGAGGAAGTAGCCCTGATACACGAGGTGCTGGAACGCTTCGGCGTGAACCCCGACGTGGTGACACTGCTGCCTGCCACACACGAGGCAACGGGAGAGATGCTCAATGCTGTGGGATACGTCGATCTGTGCATACCTCGCGGAGGCAGGAAACTCATCGACTTCGTTCGCGACACTGCACGAGTGCCTGTCATTGAGACAGGTGCCGGGGTGGTGAACACTTATTTCGACAAGGACGGAGACCTGGAGATGGGACGTGCCATCATCAACAATGCCAAGACGCGACGGGTGTCTGTATGTAACGCCCTCGACTGCCTCATCATCCACGAGAGCCGACTCGGCGACCTGCCTGCACTCGTCGAACCTCTGCTGACACACAATCCGCCTGTCACCCTCTACTGTGACGAGCCTTCCTACGCAGCAATGGCCAATGGCCAGTTGTCTGCTGACAGCCTGCCATTGCTCCAGCCTGCCACGGAAGAATCGTTCGGCACGGAGTTCATGGACTATAAGATGGCCATCAAGACCGTCGCCTCCCTCGACGAAGCCTTGGCCCACATCGACGGGAACGGCTCAGGACACAGCGAGGCCATCATCACGGCCAACGAGGCTGCAGCACGCAGGTTCCAGGCTCATGTCGATGCTGCCTGTGTCTACTGGAATGCCCCCACATCCTTCACCGACGGTGCACAGTTCGGCCTTGGTGCCGAGATAGGCATCAGCACACAGAAACTCGGCCCCCGAGGACCCATGGCCCTGGAGGAGATCACTACTTATAAATGGCTCATCGAGGGTGAAGGTCAGACAAGGCCCTGAAACGCTGGCTGAGACTTGGTCTCGTAGCGGTTCCTGTCTTGATGGTGTATAGCAGACCGAAACGCGATTCTGCCAAGAGCTATCTTGACAGCCTCTGTAAAGGCGACCATCCGCACCAGTGGAAGATGAAGGAAAACCGACGTTGGTTCTACTATCCAAGGAAAGAGACTCCAAAGGTATAAAAAACGGAACAAGGCACCCGCCCGCAGACATGTGGGCGGGTGCCAACATTGATAAGGCCTCCCGCCCGCATTCATACGGACGGGAGGCCTTTTCCTGTTACCCGGCACCTTTCTCCCGGTTACCCGGCATCTTTCTCCCACTTTCCCCGCACCTTTCTCCCGGTTTGCTACGGGGTCGCTCTCCTCTGCCCACCGCTCTGATTCTGTCAGACACGGCATTAGCCTTCTTTCTTTTCCTGACTATCTGCCAATGCGCTTCTTGTTGTTCTGAATGTATATAGCAGCAGGATAGATTCGGGATGCCTTCTGGCCTTGCAGACTGAAGGTGTCTGGCGACGCTGCGGCTGTACCAGCTTTGACAGGTCCTACGCCTGACGTGCTGCCTGGGTCATCATAGATCTTTACCAGCTTGCTCTCGTAACGGGCGAGCCGGTTGGAGAGGTCGCTGATGACATCGGCATTGGTGTCCTGCGTGGCATTGTCGAAGGTGTACTGGAAGTCACCGTGCTGACAACGCCCTGCACCGTATGCTCCGGTCACGATGTCTGGCACGTCGGCTGCAGCATCAGGGTGATAGCTGTAGAAGGTCTCTTCTGTGTCGAAGTTATTATAGCCTGTCCCACCTTGAAGGGTCTGTACCTCGGCAGGCACCTGTTCGTTGCGATGCTCCACGACATAGGCATCGAAATGCTTGCTGTAGAGACCATCACCCGACTGATAGGGCTCAAAACTGGTCTGGTTGACGATATGGTTGTCGAAGGCTTTGATCATACCACCGTCTTCGCTCGAGAAATTGCCCTTGGTCTCACTGCTCGAACCGGTTCCATTGTGAACGTCTGACCCTTGCCTGGAGATGAGCATGGGATATTTGCAGTGACGGAAATAGTTCTTTTCTACGAAGATGCAGGAACCCATGCAGGCACCGACACCGTATTTGGAATTACCGTCATAGTAGTTGTTGTACACGTGGAGGTGCTTCGAAATACGTACACGGGGATGACGGGAGTCACTGTGGTCAAACCAGTTATGATGATAGGTGACATAGTCCACCTCATCCTTGTTGGAGTTCAGGTTACACTTGCCCGAGTCCCAGTAGTGGTTGTACGAGACAGTGGCAAAGAGCGTACCCTTCACATCGAAGCTGCCATCGCCCTTGGCCTTGTCACCGCCTTTGTTCTCACCATAGAAGATATCAAGGTTGTGCCCCCAGATATGCTCGTTGTTGGTATCAAAGCTGACACCGTCCTCGGGATGCATCATGATACCCAGGTTCCTCAGCTCCACATAACGGCAGTTGCGACAGAGCACACCGAAGCCGTGGAAGGTGGCATCATTGCCTACGCCCTCGATGGTGAGGTTCATGTGCTGGCTCTTGCCTTTCACCTGCAGACCGATGGCTGAGCTGCCCAGCGCAGGCATATCGTCTTTCTTCAGCAGCCCGACAATGCGGATGGCGAGCGGACGGGTCTCAACGCCCTTCTCATAGGCCTGGAGGATCTGCTGAATACCCTGGCGGGTCTCGGTCTTCCCCTTGTTGTCTACCATCATGTCAAGGGCCACGGTCTTGGCATTGTCCTTGCTGACATAGAGGATGCGGGCACCCTCCTTCAGCGTTCCGTCATCATGGTAGGCACCGATGCCTGCCTCTGCATGGTCATGGGCATAGCCTTCGCGATGGTAGTTCCTGACGGTGATACCGGTTGCTGTACTGGCCTTTGCCTCGTCTTCAGCACCGTTGACCACAGGCACCACCTTGATTGCGTAGTCCGATGCTGCCCTCAGCCCCAGGGCATCGGCACGGTTATAGGTTCCGTAACTGCGCACCAGCTGTCGGTCAATGCGCGTATAGTCTGCATACTGCCCGCCTTTCACGTAGACGTGATAGGTGGAGGCTTCCTCATACGGTGCCCACTCTGCATAGAGCGACTCGTTCCACCCTGCTGCCAGGGTCAGCTGTATACCTTTGTTGGTGATAGTGACTGCCTCCTGGGCAGACAGTGTCATGGACAACACTGCGAGGAGGACAAGGGAGATGTATCTGTTTGTTTTCATCTGATGGTTTCATAACAGGGGACACCGCTCTGGCGATGCCCCCTGTCACTATGGAGATATGAATGTTTGTTACTTTCCGGGGAAAATGCTTTCGGCAATGAAGGGATTACTTCTCGTCGAGCACATTCTCTGACACGAAGTCGAGCACGTTCTTGCGGTTGGCCTGCATGCGCTCGTAGTCTTCCTTGGAACCGACGATGATCTTCTCGAACTCGCGCAGACCGGTTCCGGCAGGGATGAGGTGACCGCAGATCACGTTCTCCTTCATTCCCTCCAGATAGTCCTCCTTGCCACGGATAGCTGCCTCGTTGAGCACCTTCGTGGTCTCCTGGAACGATGCTGCAGACATGAAGCTCTTGGTCTGGAGGGCTGCGCGGGTGATACCCTGCAGGATCTGGGTACTGGTGGCGGGCACGGCATCACGCACCTGGACAAGCTTCATGTCACGGCGCTTCAGCGATGAGTTCTCGTCACGCAGCTTGCGGGCTGTCACTATCTGACCTGCCTTCATGTTCTCGGAGTCACCGGCATCGGTAACCACCTTCTTACCCCAGATGCGGTCGTTCTCCTCGGCGAAGTCGAGCTTGTCGACAATCTCCTGCTCGAGGAACGAGGTGTCACCGGGATCGTTGATCTGCACCTTGCGCATCATCTGACGAACGATGATCTCAAAGTGTTTGTCGTTGATCTTGATACCCTGCAGACGATACACGTCCTGTACCTCGTTGACGATATACTCCTGGACAGCGGTGGGACCCTTGATGGCAAGGATGTCGTTGGGCGTGATGGCACCGTCGGACAACGGGGTACCGGCACGCACGGCATCGTGCTCCTGTACCAGGATCTGCTTGGAGAGCGAGACAAGGTACTTGCGCTGGTCACCCGACTTCGAGGTGACGATGATCTCACGGTTACCACGCTTCACCTTACCCATGGTCACCTCACCGTCAATCTCACTGACAACAGCGGGGTTCGACGGGTTACGGGCCTCGAAGAGCTCTGTGACACGGGGCAGACCGGCGGTGATGTCACCACCCTTGGCAGCAGCACGCGGGATCTTCACCAGCGTCTCACCGGTCTTCACGGTCTGACCGTCCTCTACCACCACGTGGCCTCCCACAGGGAAGTTATAGGTACCTATCTTCTCACCATCGGCACCGATGATGTCACAGGTAGGAACCTTCGAACGGTCTTTCGACTCGGTGATGATCTTCTCAGTAAGACCGGTGGTCTCGTCGGTCTCGGCACGGAAGGTGACATTCTCTATGACATCATTGAACTTCAGCGTACCGGCATACTCTGTGACGATGACTGCATTGAAGGGATCCCACTGGGCTATCTTGTCGTTCTTCTTCACACGATCTCCGTTCTTGAAATAGAGGGATGAACCGTAGGGTACATTCACCGTGGAGAGCACAATCTTCGTATTGGTATCGACAAAGCGCAACTCACCCAGACGGCTGACTACCATCTCACACATACGACCATCCTCGTCGAACGGTACGGTGCGCACTTCCTCAAGCTCTATCACTGCATTCTCGTACTTCGAGACGATGCTGGCATTGGCTGCTGCATTGGCTGCCACACCACCGGCGTGGAACGTACGGAGGGTAAGCTGCGTACCCGGCTCACCAATGGCCTGGGCTGCAATCACACCGACTGCCTCACCCTTCTGCACCATGCGGCGCGTGGCAAGGTTACGGCCATAGCACTTCATACATACACCCTTCTTCGACTCACAGGTCAGCACGGAACGGATCTCAACGCTCTCGATCTCGGCCTTCTCAATGGCTTCTGCCACTGCCTCGGTGATCTCCTCACCCGACGCGACAATCGTCTCACCGGTATGCGGATGGATGATATCATGCACTGACACACGACCCAGGATACGCTCGTAGAGGGAGCTGATGACCTCGTCACCACTCTTCAGGGCCGTGCAGACGAGTCCACGCAACGTTCCGCAGTCTTCCTCGGTGATGATGACATCGTGAGACACATCGACGAGTCGACGGGTAAGGTAACCAGCATCGGCTGTCTTCATGGCGGTGTCTGCCAGACCCTTACGGGCACCGTGGGTCGAGATGAAGTACTCCAGCACGGACATTCCTTCCTTGAAGTTCGACAGAATGGGGTTCTCAATAATCTGATGGCCCTCGGCACCGGCCTTCTGAGGCTTGGCCATCAGACCGCGGATTCCTGAGAGCTGCTTGATCTGGTCCTTACTACCACGGGCTCCGGAGTCGAGCATCATGAACACGGCATTGAAACCCTGGTCGGCCTCGGTCATCTGCTTCAGCAGGATGTTACCGATGTCATTGTTGACGTGCGTCCATGTGTCAATGACCTGATTGTATCGCTCGTTGTCGGTGATGAAGCCCATGTTGTAGTTGTCGGTGATGGCACGCACTTCCTCGTTACCCTTGGCAATGAGCTCGGCCTTCTCCTTCGGGATGATGATGTCATCGAGGTTGAAGGACAGACCGGCCAGATAGGCCATGCGGTAACCCAGGTTCTTGATACCGTCAAGGAACTCGCATGCCTCGGCAAAACCCACATGCTCTATGACATCGGCAATGATGTCACGCAGGGACTTCTTGGAGATGACGGTATTGACGAATCCTACTTCATCAGGGATGATGCCATTCACGATAACACGACCGACAGAGGTCTCCACGGTGTGGCGTACCTTCTGACCGTCAACGATGTCGTCAACGACAACCTTCACCAGGGCGTGCAGGTCGCACTTGCCTTCATTACGGGCAATGATGGCCTCCTCGGGACCGTAGAACGACAGTCCCTCGCCCTTGGCACCCGGACGGATCTTGGTGATATAGTAGAGACCAAGCACCATGTCCTGAGAAGGAACGGTGATAGGTGCACCATTGGCAGGATTGAGGATATTATGGCTCTGGAGCATCAGCAGCTGAGCCTCGAGGATGGCCTCGTTGGAAAGGGGAAGGTGCACAGCCATCTGGTCACCGTCAAAGTCTGCATTGAAGGCGGTACAGGCCAGCGGATGAAGCTGGATGGCCTTACCCTCGATCAGCTTCGGCTGGAATGCCTGGATACCCAGACGGTGCAGCGTAGGAGCACGGTTCAGAAGAACGGGATGACCCTTCATCACATTCTCCAGGATATCCCAGATGACCGGTTCGCGACGGTCAACGATCTTCTTGGCCGACTTCACCGTCTTGACAATACCGCGCTCTATGAGCTTGCGGATGATGAAGGGCTTGTAGAGCTCGGCTGCCATGAGCTTCGGCAGACCGCACTCACCCATCTTCAGCTCCGGACCGACGACAATCACCGAACGGGCGGAGTAGTCAACACGCTTACCTAACAGGTTCTGACGGAAACGGCCCTGCTTTCCCTTCAAGGAGTCCGAGAGCGATTTCAACGGACGGTTGGAGTCACTCTTCACGGCTGAGGACTTGCGGCTGTTGTCAAACAGCGAGTCCACTGCCTCCTGCAGCATACGCTTCTCGTTGCGCAGGATGACCTCGGGTGCATGGATCTCAATGAGTCTCTTCAGACGGTTGTTGCGGATGATGACCCGACGATAGAGGTCGTTAAGGTCACTCGTGGCGAAACGACCACCGTCCAGGGGTACCAGAGGACGCAGCTCGGGAGGTGTCACGGGGATAATCTTCATGATCATCCACTCAGGACGGTTGATGCCCTTCTCCACACTCTGGCGGAATGCCTCCACCACCTGCAGACGCTTCAAGGCCTCGTTCTTGCGCTGTACCGACGAGTCGGTATTGGCACGGTCACGAAGCTCATAGGACAGTGAGTCGAGGTCGAGCTTCACCAGCAGGTCGTAGACAGCCTCAGCACCCATCTTCGCAATGAACTTATTGGGATCGCTGTCATCAAGATAGTCGTTGTTCTCACCCACTACATTGTCGATGATCTCGTTGTATTCCTCTTCTGAAAGCAGGTCATACATCTGGGAACCTAATGCGGGGTTGCCCTCTCCGTCCTTCTTGCCAGCCATCACACCGGGCTGGATAACGACATAACGCTCGTAATAGATGACGGAGTCGAGTTTCTTCGTGGGAAGTCCCAGCAGGTAGCCTATCTTGTTGGGCAGGGAACGGAAATACCAGATATGGGCAACGGGAACCACCAGCTCAATATGTCCGGCACGCTCACGACGCACCTTCTTCTCGGTGACTTCCACACCGCAACGGTCACAGACAATACCCTTGTAACGGATACGCTTGTACTTGCCGCAGGCACACTCATAGTCCTTCGTGGGACCGAAGATGCGCTCGCAGAACAAACCGTCACGCTCTGGCTTATAGGTACGGTAGTTGATGGTCTCAGGCTTGGTAACCTCACCGAAAGAGTTCTCGAGAATCTCCTCGGGTGAAGCCAGTCCGATGGTAATCTTGGTGAAATTACTCTTTGTCTTTATATCTTTCTTGAAAGCCATAATTATCAGTTATAAATTATCTATTATCAATTACCTTTAGTCCATTGTTATGCTGAGACCCAGACCGCGAAGCTCGTGCAGCAGCACGTTGAGCGACTCGGGAATGCCCGGCGTGGGCATCGGCTCTCCCTTGACAATGGCCTCATAAGCCTTAGAACGTCCTACGGTATCATCCGACTTGATGGTCAGGATCTCCTGAAGCACATGGCTGGCACCGAAGGCCTCCAGTGCCCAGACTTCCATCTCTCCGAAACGCTGGCCACCGAACTGTGCCTTACCGCCAAGTGGCTGCTGGGTGATGAGACTGTACGGGCCGATGGAACGGGCATGCATCTTGTCCTCTACCATGTGACCCAGCTTGAGGAAGTAGGTAATACCTACGGTAGCGGGCTGGTCGAAACGCTCTCCCGTCTCACCGTCATACAGGTGGGTGGAGCAAAGGCGGGGCAGACCGGCCTTGTCGGTCCACTCTGCCAGGTCGTCAAGCTTCGCACCGTCGAAGATCGGGGTGGCGAACTTCACGCCTAAGCGCTTTCCGGCTGCACCGAGAATGGCCTCGAAGATCTGACCGAGGTTCATTCGGGATGGCACACCCAACGGGTTCAGCACCAGGTCTACAGGACGACCGTCCTCGAGGAACGGCATGTCCTCCTGACGCACCACCTTCGAGACAATACCTTTGTTACCATGGCGACCGGCTAGCTTGTCACCCACACCGATCTTACGCTTCTTGGCAACATAGACCTTGGCCATCTGCAGAATTCCCGAGGGAAGCTCGTCACCGATGGTGATGGCAAACTTCTTACGCTTCAGCTCGGCATCCAGCAGCTTGTACTTCTTCATGAAGTTGATAATCAACTGGGCAATCAGCTCATTCTTGTGCTCATCGTTGGTCCAGTTGCTGATCTGGATATCACCATACTCCAGATTCTTCAGAACAGTCATGGTGAACTTGCTGCCCTTCGTGATGATCTCGGCACCGGTGTAGTCCTTCACACCCTGCGAGGTCTTTCCCTTCGTCAGCGTGGCAAGCTTCTCCACGAGGATATCCTTCAAGTCATCGACCTTGGCCTCGTATTCCTCGTCAATCTTCTCCAGGATCTTCTTGTCCTGCATCTTCGTCTGACGGGTCTTGATGGCTCGGGCAAACAGCTTCTTGTCTATGATCACACCGGTCAGCGAGGGATTGGCCTTCAACGAGGAGTCCTTCACATCACCGGCCTTGTCACCGAAGATGGCACGCAGCAGCTTCTCCTCCGGAGAGGGATCGCTCTCGCCCTTCGGCGAAATCTTACCAATCAGGATGTCACCGGGCTCCACACGGGCTCCCACACGGACCACACCGTTCTCGTCGAGGTCCTTCGTGGCTTCCTCACTGACATTGGGGATGTCGGCCGTGAACTCCTCCACGCCACGCTTCGTCTCACGGACATCCAGCGAATACTCGTCCACATGGACAGAGGTCAGGATATCTTCACGGACTATGCGCTCGTTGAGCACAATAGCATCCTCATAGTTATAACCCTTCCAGGGCATATACGCCACAAGGAGGTTGCGACCCAGCGCCAACTCACCGTTCTCGGTGGCATAGCCCTCGGTCAGGATATCACCGGCCTTCACACGCTGACCCTTCACACAGATAGGACGTAGGTCGATGGTCATATTCTGGTTGGTACGGCGGAACTTGGGAATGCGGTATTCCTTCAGGGCTGGCTCGAAGCTGACGAACTCCTCGTCTTCCGTACGGTCATACAGGATACGGATGGTCGTGGCATCCACATACTCCACGGTACCATCACCTTCGGCTGTGATCATCGTACGCGAATCCTCACAGACCTGCTTCTCAATACCTGTTCCGACGATAGGTGCCTCGTTATGAAGCAGGGGAACGGCCTGACGCATCATGTTCGAACCCATCAGTGCACGGTGGGCATCGTCATGCTCCAGGAACGGGATCAGCGAAGCGGCGATGGAGGCAATCTGCTGTGGCGACACGTCCATCAGGTCCACGTCAGTGGGAGGTACCACGGGGAAGTCTGCATCCTGACGACACTTCACCACGTCGCGGATGAAGGTTCCGTCATCGTTCAGCGGAGCATTTCCCTGACCGATGATGTGCTCTGACTCCTCTTCGGCAGTCAGGTACACGATATCTTCATTGTTGAGGTTGGCCACACCGTTCTCCACCTTACGGTAAGGTGTCTGGATGAAGCCGAGCTCATTGATCTTCGCATAGACGCAGAGCGACGAGATCAGACCGATGTTGGGACCTTCAGGACTCTCAATCGGGCAGAGTCGTCCGTAGTGGGTGTAGTGCACGTCACGCACCTCGAAACCGGCACGCTCACGCGACAGACCGCCAGGACCCAGGGCAGAGAGACGACGCTTGTGGGTCACCTCGGCCAACGGGTTGGTCTGGTCCATGAACTGCGACAGCGGGTTCGTACCGAAGAACGAGTTGATTACGCTGGAGATGGTCTTCGCATTGATCAGGTCCGTGGGGGTGAACACCTCATTGTCACGCACGTTCATACGCTCACGGATGGTACGGCTCATACGGGCCAGACCGATGGAGAACTGATTCGACAGCTGCTCACCGACAGTGCGCACACGACGGTTCGACAGGTGGTCGATATCGTCAACCGTTGCCTTCGAGTTGATCAGCTGGATGAGGTACTTGATAATCTCAATGATATCTTCCTTCGTCAGGACACGTACCTCCATGTCGGTATTCAGGTTCAACTTCTTATTGATACGGTAACGGCCTACATCACCCAGGTCATAACGCTTGTCCGAGAAGAACAGGTTCTGGATCACCTCACGGGCACTGGCATCGTCCTGAGGCTCCGCATTACGCAGCTGACGGTAGATATACAGCACTGCCTCCTTCTCCGTATTCGACGGGTCCTTGGCCAGCGTATTGAAGATGATGGAGTAGTCCTGGGCAATGGTATCGTCCTTGTGGACAAGGATGGTCTGAGCACCGCTCTCCAGGATCTCAATCATGTTATCCTCGGTGATCTCCGTCTCACGCTCCATGATCACCTCGGTACGCTCGATGGAAACAACCTCACCGGTATCCTCGTCAACGAAGTCCTCGTTCCAGCTCTTCAGCACACGCGCAGCAAGCTTCATGCCTACGACCTCTTTCAGACCCTTCTTCGTCACCTTCACCTCCTCGGCAAGGTCGAAGATCTGCAGGATGTCCTTGTCGCTCTCGAAACCGATGGCGCGCAACAGCGTAGTAACAGGCAACTTCTTCTTACGGTCGATATAGGCGTACATCACATTGTTGATGTCCGTCGCAAACTCTATCCATGATCCCTTGAACGGAATGATACGGGCGGAATAGAGCAGGGTGCCGTTGGCATGCACACTCTGACCGAAGAACACACCCGGAGAACGGTGCAGCTGTGACACCACCACGCGCTCGGCACCGTTGATCACAAACGTACCGTTGGAGGTCATGTAAGGAATGGGACCAAGGAACACGTCCTGAATCACCGTACCGAAATCCTCATGATCCGGGTCAGTGCAATACAGTTTCAGCTTAGCCTTCAAGGGCACACTATAGGTCAGACCACGCTCCAGACACTCGTCAATAGTGTAGCGAGGCGGGTCGATATAGTAATCCAGGAACTCAAGAACGAAATTATTACGCGTGTCGGTGATAGGGAAATTCTCGGCGAATACCTTATACAAACCGTCATTCTTGCGTTCCTCAGGCGGAGTGTCCAACTGCAGGAAGTCCTTGAAAGACTTTAATTGCACATCAAGGAAATCCGGAAAGGGCATGGGATTCTTGACGCTGCCAAAGTTTACTCTGTTGTCTATTACTTTTGAAGCCATATATGATTAAAAATGTTGTTTTCTGTTTATCCCAGACTCTCTTGACCATCCAACCTTTCAAGCCTTCCTACGCTATCTGGATTCAAGAGACAAGAAAAGGTTAGGGACCACCGACTGGGAAGTCCCTAACCAAATGATATAACAATGTAACTGATTACTTCAGCTCAACCTCAGCACCTGCGGCCTCGATGGTCTTCTTCAGGTTCTCAGCCTCGTCCTTGGACAGACCCTCCTTGATGGTAGCAGGAGCACCGTCAACGAGATCCTTTGCCTCCTTCAGGCCAAGACCACAAGCTTCCTTCACAGCCTTCACAACCTGGAGCTTAGCAGCACCGGCTGACTTCAGGACTACGTCGAAAGAAGTCTTCTCCTCTGCAGCAGCAGCCTCACCACCAGCTGCGGGACCAGCAGCAACTGCAACAGCTGCAGCAGCAGGCTCAATTCCATACTCGTCCTTCAGGACTGTCTTCAACTCTTGAACTTCCTTTACTGTAAGGTTTACCAACTCTTCAGCAATAGCTTTAATATCTGCCATTTTATTAAAAAACTTTTAATTATTAATTCTTAATTGTTAATTGAAAAAATTAGCGCTCCTCCAAAGTCTTCAATACACCATGGATGGTATTTGCGCCTGATTCGAGAGCGGAGATGACGCCCTGTGCAGGACCCTGAAGCATAGCCACAACGTCTGCAATGAGTTCGTTCTTGCTCTTGATAGAAACCAGCTCATCAAGCTTGTCAGCACCAACAAAGAAGCCTTCCTCTGCATAAGCACCCTTCAGGGCGGGAACCTCTTCCTTCTTGGTCTTGTATTCCTTGAGCAGCTTGGCCGGAGCGTTAGCCGTCTGAGTGAACATCAGGGCGGTGTTGCCCTTCAGACAGTCATACAGCGGAGAATAGTCTATTTCTGCAGCTTCAAAAGCCTTATGCAGCAAGGTGTTCTTCACCACCAGCAGCTTGATGTCGTTCTTGAAGCACTGACGACGAAGATTGCTCGTCTTCTCGGCATTCAGACCAGTCAGGTCTACCAGATAGAAATGAGCATATTCCTTCAGCTTCTCACCGAGTTCAACAATGATAGTATCTTTTAATTCCTTTTTCATGTCAATCTTTCAACTTTTTAATCTTTCGGTTTTCTAATTTTACTCGACTGATTTAGGATCAACCTTGATACCAATACTCATCGTGCTCGACAGATAGATACTCTTCAGATAGGTACCCTTGGCAGCAGCAGGCTTCAGCTTGATAATCGTGGAGATGAACTCCTTCGCATTCTCAAAAATCTGATCGGCTGTGAAAGTGACCTTGCCGATTGAGGTATGGACAATACCAGACTTGTCAACCTTAAAGTCTATCTTACCCTGCTTTACTTCCTTCACTGCCTTGGCTACATCCATAGTAACAGTGCCACTCTTCGGGTTTGGCATCAGTCCGCGAGGACCGAGGATACGTCCGAGAGGACCCAGTTTTCCCATGCAAGAAGGCATCGTGATGATCACATCCACATCTGTCCAACCACCTTTGATCTTATCGATATACTCGTCAAGACCTACGTAGTCGGCACCGGCCTCCTTGGCAGCAGCTTCCTGGTCGGGTGTACAGAGAGCGAGAACACGCGTCACCTTACCGGTTCCGTTGGGCAGCGATACCACACCACGGACCATCTGGTTGGCTTTACGCGGGTCTACACCCAAGCGTACGTCAATGTCAACCGAAGCCTCAAACTTCGTCGTGGTGACTTCTTTCACCAGCGCAGCGGCTTCTTTCAACGTATAGGCTTTCCCTGCTTCAACCTTATCAGCTACTAACTTTTGATTTTTTGTCAGTTTACTCATGTCCTTAATTGAAGTTATTTGTTATTTACCAGGGAACTCCCCTTTTACAGTGATACCCATACTACGGGCTGTACCGGCAATCAGCTTCATGGCCGACTCCACTGTGAAACAGTTGAGGTCTGCCATCTTGTCCTCGGCAATAGCACGAACCTGATCCCAGGTCACACTGGCCACCTTCTTACGGTTGGGCTCTGATGAACCACCCTTTACCTTGGCAGCCTCAAGCAGCTGGACAGCTGCGGGAGGAGTCTTGATGACGAAACTGAATGACTTGTCAGTATAGTAGGTGATAACAACAGGAAGAATCTTTCCTGCCTTATCCTGGGTTCTGGCGTTGAACTCTTTGCAGAATCCCATAATGTTAATACCCTTAGAACCCAGAGCAGGACCTACGGGGGGAGAGGGATTTGCAGCGCCACCTTTAATCTGTAATTTGATTAATCCAGCAACTTCTTTAGCCATTTCTGTTTATAAATAATTATTGTTGTTTATATAAGCCAAGGCGTGGAAGCCACCTTTAGCCCTATATAGAACAGGCACACCGTAACAAAATTGTGCCTTTATTCCTTCTCTACTTGATTGAATGAGAGTTCCAACGGCGTCTTGCGACCGAAGATCTTCACGGCAACCTTCAACGAGTGCTTGTCAGCATTCACCTCTTCTATGATTCCACTGAAACCGCTGAACGGACCGTCGGTCACCTTCACGGCCTCGTCCACCGTGAACGGAATGGTCATCTCCTCTGCCTTGATGGTTATCTCATCGGCTGTGCCGAGAATGCGGTTGATCTCCGACTGACGCACAGCAGTGGGGTTGTCCATGCCACCAAGGAAACCTAGGACATTAGGAATGAAACGAAGGGTACTGGCAATCTCTCCCTGAAGATTGGCCTCGACAAGAACATATCCAGGAAGGAAAAGACGCTCCTTCACAACACGCTTGCCACTGCGCAACTGAGCATACTTCTCAGTCGGCAGCAACACCTGACCTACATGCGAGGCCAGATTAGGATTATTCTTCATCAACGCTTCCAGATACTCCTTCACCTTAGCTTCCTTACCACTGACAGCGCGGAGTACGTACCACTTCATTCCAGTCTGAGTCATTTCTCTCTCGATATTATCCTGGATATACCAAAGTCATGATTGACTTGAAAATCGTATCCATCACCCACACCACAAGGGCAATAACCAGTGATGCAGACAAAACAACGACAGCGCTGTGAGTAAGCTCAGAGCGCGTCGGCCAAGTTGTCTTATGAGCAAGCTCGTCATAGCAAGCCTTGCAATAGTCAATAAACTTCTTCATTCTTCTTTCTTCTCTATTTGCACGGGAAGGAGGACTCGAACCCACGACCCTCGGTTTTGGAGACCGATGCTCTACCAACTGAGCTATTCCCGTATGAAAGCCCCCACCCTTGAGCGGGGGCTTCTGTTATTTCAAGTGTATCAAGGGCAGAAGAGCATCTTCTCTCTTCACACTTCTCTT
>JAEEGK010016293.1_pt1 | contig 16362 bp, 9 predicted proteins | sample 8958771 | NCBI WGS metagenome assembly JAEEGK01 (sample SAMN16246547, study PRJNA631951) | gut metagenome | biome: gut microbiome; feature: rumen; material: SC-attached | host: Bos | place: Iran: Karaj | collected 2018-10 | reverse complement strand
TCCTGCACGGACCCGGTCCGCAAGGCGGAGCTGGAGAAGATCGCCTCCGTGTGCCACTGGGTTCCGGCCCATGCGCCCCGCGACCTCTGGGAGGCCATCCAGATGTACTGGTTCGTCCATCTGGGCACGGTCACCGAGCTGAACGGCTGGGATTCCATGAACCCCGGCCACATCGACCAGCACCTCTATCCCTTCTACAAGAAGGGCGTGGAGGACGGCACCCTCACCTACGACAAGGCGAAGGAGCTTCTGTGCTGCCTGTGGATCAAGTTCAACAACCAGCCCGCGCCGCCCAAGGTGGGCATCACCGCCCGGGAGTCCGGCACCTACAACGACTTCACGAACATCAACATCGGCGGTGTCGACCGGTACGGCAACAGTGGCGTGAACGACCTCTCCTACATGATCCTCGAGATCCAGGAGGAGCTGCATGAGCTGCAGCCTGGCCTGTCGATCCACATCGCGGAGAACACTCCCGACGAGTTCCTCGCCGCGGGCATCAAGGTCATCCGCCTGGGCCACGGCTATCCGTCCGTGTTCAATCCGGACACCTACGTGAAGGAGTTGGTCCGTCAGGGCAAGAGCCTCGAGGACGCCCGCGAGGGCGGCTGCTCCGGCTGCATCGAGGTGGGCGCCTTCGGCAAGGAGGCCTATCTGCTGACGGGCTACCTGAACACCCCGAAGATCCTGGAAATCACCCTGAACAACGGCGTGGACCCGGAAACCGGCAAGAAGATCGGCCTCGAGACCGGCGACCCGCGCGGCTTCAAGACCTTCGAGGAACTGTACGACGCCTGGCACCGGCAGATGGTGTATTTCGTGAACCTGAAACTCGCGGTGAACAACTACATCGAGCGGATGTTCTCCCTGTACGCCCCCGCCACCTTCCTGAGCCTGTACATCGAGGATTGCATCGACAAGGGCAAGGACTACTACAGCGGCGGTGCGCGGTACAACACCACCTACATCCAGTGCACGGGCCTCGGTACCATCACGGACTGCTTCACCACCCTGAAGAAGCATGTGTTCGAGACCGGGCGCTACACGATGGACCAGATGCTGGCGGCGGTTGCCGCAGACTGGAAGGGCCTCGAACCGATGCGCCTGTACATCCGCAACCACACCCCGTTCTTCGGCAATGACGACGCCTATGCCGATGACATCGCGGTGCGCGTGTACGACGACCTCGTGAAGGCCATCGAAGGCCGGCCCAACACCCGTGGCGGCAAGACGCAGTTGAACATGCTCTCCACCACCTGCCACAACTACTTCGGCCAGGTGTGCGGCGCCTCGGTGAACGGCCGCTTCGCGCATTTCGCCATCTCCGACGGCACCTCGCCGGCCCACGGCTCCGACACGAAGGGCCCCACCTGCGTCGTGCGTTCCCTGGGCAAGTTGGACCAGACCAAGAGCGGCGGCACCCTGCTGAACGTCCGCTTCATCCCGGCCCTCCTGAAGACCGATGCGGAAGTGGCCAAACTCGGCCACCTCATCCGCGAGTACTTCAAGTTGGGCGGGCACCATATCCAGTTCAACATCGTGGATACGGAAACCCTCTGCGACGCGCAGAAGAATCCGGACGACTACCGGGACCTCCTGGTCCGCGTCGCCGGCTACTCCGACTACTTCAACGACATGACCGCCCAACTCCAGAACGAGATCATCGCCCGTACGGAGAACGACGACCTGTAAAGGTACCGGATGGCGCTCATCTTCGACATCAAGCGGTACGCACTGCACGACGGACCCGGAATCCGGACAACCCTTTTCCTGAAGGGCTGTCCGCTCCGGTGCGTCTGGTGCCACAATCCCGAGAGTTGGAGCGCCGCCCCCCAGAAACTCTACAAGAAAAGCAAGTGCATCGGGTGCGGCAGTTGCGTCGCGGCCTGTCCGCAGGAGGCGATCGAACTCACGCCCGACGGCATCGTACCCACGGCGAATCCTTGCCTCCAGTGCGGGAAATGCGCGGAGGAATGCCCTGCGACCGCCCTGGAAATGAGCGGCCGGGCCTGGCCGATGGATGCGCTGATGGCGGAAGTGGAGAAGGAGCGCGGCGTGATGGAGGACAGTGGCGGCGGCGTCACCCTGTGTGGCGGCGAGCCGCTGATGGACCCGGATTATGCCCTGGAACTGCTCCGGGAACTGGGCCGGCGGGGCTTCCACCGGACGGTGGACACGACCCTGTTCGTCCGTCCTGAGGTCGTTGCCGGGGTGGCGAAGGAGTGCGAACTGTTCCTCGTGGACCTGAAGACGATGGACTCCGAGGTGCACCGCCAATACACCGGCGTTCCGAATGAACGTATCCTGGACAACATCCGCCTGCTTTCTGGCCTGGGTGCCCGGTTCTTCATCCGGATCCCGCTCATCCGGGAGGTGAATGCCGGCCGGGACAACCTGGAGGCGACCGCCCGTTTCCTCTCGGCGCTGCCCACGCCGCCGGAGGAGGTGGACCTGCTGCCTTATCACGATATCGGCAAGGGCAAGCACGAACGGATGTGGTCCGTGTACAACCCGCTCGGTTATGCTTTTACGGCCCCGTCCAAGGAGGAACAGGAGGCCGCGGCGGACCTTTTCCGCGCTTATGGCATCACTACCCGCATCGGCGGCTAAAACACATTGTTTATGAAGAAATTACTCCTTCTTGCGGCGATTTTCGCCGGGCCCGTCCTGTGGGCTCAGCGAACGGTCACCCTGGACGATTTCCTGAACGGCGAACGCGTCAGCGGCGTCGCCCTGTCTTCCAAGGGGACCTATGTCCTGGAGCATTTCACCGTCACGGACGGTCCAAAAACCCAGCGGCACAGCCTTGTGAAACGTCTTGCGGACGGGACGCAGGTGGCGAGGTATGATTCCGTCCGCGTGGAGTGGATGCCCCGGACGGAGGCGCTCCTCCTGCATCAGGGGGACTCGCTCGTACGCATCGACCCGGTCACGGACGCCCGCACGGTCCTGGCCCGGAACCTTCCGAAACGCAGCCGCGTCACGATGGCTCCGACGGAGGATTACCTGGTCCTCTCCCGCACGAAGGAAGGCCCCAAGGAGGATCCGGACGTGTTCCGCATCCTGGAACCGGACGACCGGCAGCCGGGTTGGCGCGACCGCACCTATCTCGTCCGGTGGGACTTGGCCACGGGAGACACGCTCGTGCTGGCCAAAGGCCGCTATTCCAGCCACTTGGACGACATCTCCACCGACGGTCGGAAACTCCTCGTTTCCAGCCCCCGTTCGCGCCTGGAGAAGCGCCCCACCACCGTGGAGGCGGTCCTCGTCATGGACGCGGCGACCGGTAAGGCCGATACCCTCCTGCGCGACGCCCCCTTCCTGGAGTCCAAGTGCTTCTCGCCCGACGGGAAGGAACTGCTTGTGCGCGCTTCGCCGGAGGCGTTCGACCGCATCGGCGAGCATATCAAGCCCGGGCAGACCTCCAGCATGATCTTCCAGGTCCTGTACAAGGTGGATGTCGCCACGGGAAAGGTCACCCCGCTCACGGACCGCATCCCCCAGTCGGTCCATGAGTTCGAATGGTCCAAGGACGACGGCCAGGTCTATTTCATGGCCGAAGACCGGGATTACCAGGCGCTGTTCAAACTCAATCCCAGGACGGCGAAGGTGGAGAAACTGGACATGAAGGAAGAGATGGTCACCGGCTTCGACGTGAAGGCCGGAAAGGTCGCCTATGTGGGCGAGGGCGTCTCCAATTCCATGCGCTGCTGGCTCCTGGAAAAGGGCCGCAGCACCTTGCTGGAGGACAGTTCCAAGAAACTCCTCGAGGGGATCGAACTGGGCGAGGTCCATGACTGGAATTACCAGCACAGCCGTGGAGAGACCATCTACGGCCGCTATTACCTCCCGCCGCACTTCGACCCGTCCAAGAAGTATCCGATGATCGTGAACTACTACGGCGGCTGCTCCCCGACGGGGCGAAACTTCGAGAGCCGCTATCCGCACCACCTGTATGCCGCCCGGGGCTATGTGGTGTACATCGTCCAGCCTTCCGGCGCGACGGGTTTCGGGCAGGAATTCGCCGCCCGCCACGTCAACACGTGGGGCGAAGGGGGAGCGGAGGACATCATCGAAGGCGTGGAGAAATTCTGCGCCGAGCATCCCTTCGTGGACAAAGGCCGCATAGGCTGCATCGGCGCCTCCTTCGGCGGCTTCATGTCGCAGTATCTCGTGATGAAGACGGATCTCTTCGCGGCGGCTATCAGCCACGCGGGCATCTCCGACATCACCAGTTACTGGGGCGAGGGCTACTGGGGCTACTCCTACTGCGAGGTCTCCACGGCGAACAACTACCCGTGGCAGGCGAAAGCGCAGGAGATGATCCTCAGCCAGAGCCCCCTGTTCAATGCCGACAAGGTCAATACCCCCATCCTCTTCCTCCACGGCATGGCCGACACGAACGTCCCCGTGGGCGAGAGCATCCAGATGTTCACGGCCCTGAAACTCCTCGGCAAGGAAACCGCTTTCGTGGCCGTGAAGGACCAGGACCACCACATCCTGGACTATGCCAAGCGCCAGAAATGGCAGAAGACCATCTTCGCCTGGTTCGCGAAGTATCTCAAGGACGATCCGTCCCTCTGGGACGAGATGTATCCCCCCGTAGAACTGTAAATCCGCCAGACTATGAAACGATTGCTGCTTTGGGCGGCCCTGCCGCTCCTGCTCCTGTCCTGCACCGAAAAGATCCATGACCCGGGAAAGGACAATAAGGGACCCGTCGAAGGTGAAATGGTTGCCGTACAGGGGTTCTATACCCTCGAGCACGAGGGTTTCAAGTTCAAGATCCGGGAAGAGGAATACAACACGCCGGCGGCCCAGTCTGCCATCGCCCTCCTGAAGGAGAATGTCGAGGAAATCAACAAACTCCTTCCGAAGTCCGCGCTGGACGTGATGCACAAGAATCCCATCTGGATGGAGCGGAACCTGACCGACGGCGCCGCCTGGTACCATACATCCAAAGACTATCTGATATCACAGGGTTATATGGTCGAGAAATGGCACTGCGTGGAACTGTGCAACTTCGTCCACTATGTCAGTTGGACCAAGCAGAACCAGCCCTACATGGTCCTGCACGAACTCTGCCACCTCTATCACGACCAGGCGCTCCCCGGCGGTTTCGAAAATCCCGACGTGAAGGCGGCCTACAACCATGCGATGGCCGCAGGACTGTACGTGAATACGGCGTATCGGCTGGACAAGAACACGGTCATCGACCATTACGACGACTACTATCACAGGAAAGTTTACGCTACGGAAAACCAGATGGAGTACTTCTCCGAAATCTGCGAAGCCTACTGGGGCGAGAACGACTACTTCCCCTTCAATTACGAGGACCTCAAGGCCTACGATCCGCAGGGATTCGCCCTGATGGAGAAGGTATGGGGAAAACGCGACAAGTAATTCCTTATTCAATAAACCCTTAAAACCACCAGCCAATGAAAAGGATGAAAATCTTATTCACTGCCCTGGCATGCCTGCTGGCCACCCTGGCCGCGACCGCGCAGAACATCGAAGTGCGGGGAACGGTGAAGGATGCGGCGGGTAATCCGGTGGTCGGCGCGGGCATCGTGCTCCGCGGCAACTCCCGGGTGTATGCCATGAGCGATGCGGCGGGCGCGTTCCGGATTTCGGTCCCTTCCGACGGGACCCTCTCCGTCACGTGCCTGGGCTATCAGGAACAGACCGTCCCCGTCAACGGGAGGAGGGTCATCGACATCGTCCTCACGGATGACGCGGAGATGCTCGACGAGACCATCGTCGTGGCCTACGGTACGGCATCCAAGGCCTCTTTCACGGGATCGGCCACGGTCGTCAAGAAGGAGGACATCCAGAAGATTTCGACCTCCAACGTCACCCAGGCCCTCCAGGGCCTCAGCGCGGGTGTCCAGGTAATCAACTCCAGCGGCCAGCCGGGTGACGGCGGATCCATCAACATCCGCGGTATCGGCTCCATGAATGCATCCAGTTCTCCGCTGTACGTGGTGGACGGCGTCGCCTACTCGGGCTACATCAACGCCATCGCCCCGAGCGACATCGAGTCGATGACCGTCCTCAAGGACGCGGCCGCGACCTCCCTGTACGGCTCCCGCGCCGCGAACGGCGTCATCGTGATCACCACGAAGAAGGGCCAGAGCGAGGATGGCCGGATTTCCTTCCGGTCGAATGTGGGCTTCGCCTCCCTCGCCGTTCCGCTGCCCCGCCAACTCAAGCCTACCGAGTATGCGTGGATGGCCTGGCAGGCCCTGTACGGCGCGGCCATCGACGGCGGCAACACCCCGGAGGAAGCCGGCGCCCTCGCGGCGAACAACCTCGCCAACGAACTCAAGATCAATCCTTGGAACACGCGGAACATCATCGATGCCAGCGGCAAACTGCTGGTTTCGGACGACGACCTCCTCTGGTACGGCGACTGGCGCGGCGAGATGCTCAAGGTCCGTCCCCGGCAGGAGTACAATGTGGACCTGAGCGGCCGCAAGGGGGATACGAACTACTATTTCTCCGGCGGTTACCTCAATGACAAGGGTATCTTCACCACCCAGCAGTTCGAGCGTATCTCCGGTCGTGTCAATGTGTCCACGAAGGTCAAGAAATGGCTGGAAGTGGGCACGAACACCTCCTTCTCGCACTCGCTGACCGATGCCCCCGCGGGCGACTCCGTGGTATGGTTCCTCCGTACGGTCCCGTCCACCTTCAATATCTGGCAGTATGACTATACGAAGGGCGGCTATGCCACCGATGCGAACGGCGACTACATCTACGAGTACGGCTCCGACCGTCCGAACTGGTCCGGCTGGAACATGCTGGCCGATGCGGCGTACAACAAGTATGTCACGAAGGTGGACCAGATCTCCACGCGCAACTTCGGAGAGATTACGTTCTTCCCCGGGCTGACCTTCAAGAGCACGGTCTCCATCGACTACTACATCACCAAGTACGACGGCTATGGCAGCGCCGAGCACGGCTATTCCGCCGGTGAAGGCGGCAACGCCCAGAAGTCCTACGACCGCAACGTCGCCACCACCTGGACGAACATCCTGGCCTTCAACAAGGAGTTCGGCCAGCACAACGTGGGCGTGATGCTGGGCCAGGAGAGTTTCAGCCGCAACGTGGCGGGCCTTTCCGCCGGCCGCAAGGGCTTCCCGTTCGGCGGCCTGTACGAACTGAGTTCCGCCGCCGAGCCGGACTACTCCACCTCCTATGTCGATAACTACCGGCTCCTGTCCTTCTTCAGCCGCGTGGAATATGACTATGCCGACAAGTATTATGTTTCCGGCTCCTTCCGTACCGACGGTTCCTCCAAGTTCTCGCCCGTCTCCCGCTGGGGTACCTTCTGGTCCGCCGGCGCGTCCTGGCGCATCAACAACGAGGATTTCCTGCGGGGCGTGACCTGGATCGACAACCTCAAGTTGAAGGCCAGTTACGGTGCGGTGGGTAACGACAACCTGTCTTCCTGGTACTGCTACCAGGGCCTGTACGCCGCCGGTTACAACGACCTCTCGAACGCGGGCGTCGTCATCTCCCGTCTCCCGAACGAGACCCTCAAGTGGGAGACCAACCTGCAGTTCAACACCGGTATCGACTTCGCCTTCTTCCGCCGTCTGACCGGTTCCTTCGAGTACTTCGACCGCAAGTCGAAGGACCTCCTGTTCACCATGCCGATGGCCCTCTCCACCGGATTCTCCGGCATCGACCGCAACATCGGCGACGTGAAGAACTACGGCGTGGAACTCACCCTCGACTGGGCCGTCGTGAACCGGGACAAGTTCCGCTGGAACATGAACTTCAACGCCACCCACTACCGCAACGTCATCACCTCCCTGCCGCAGCAGGAGATGAACGCGGGCGTGTTCAAGTGGCGTGAGGGCCGGAGCCGCTACGACTACTGGGGCCCGGAATACGCCGGCGTGAACCCCGCCAACGGTAACGACCAGTTCTGGATGAACCTCTACGACAACGATGCCGACGGCAACCGCGTGGTCGTGGACCGTGTCCTGACGGAAAGCACCTCCGACATCTCCGGCGACGAGCAGAAGAAGTATCTCGGCAGTTCGATCCCGGATGTGTTCGGCGGCTTCACCAACACCTTCCAGATCGGCGGCGTGGACCTCTCCGTGATGCTCTACTACAGCATCGGCGGCCTGATGTACGACACCGACTACTCCCAGATGGCGGCCTACCGCCAGGGCTTCCAACTTCATCCCGACCTGCTGAATGCCTGGACCCCGCAGAACACGGGCTCCGGCATCCCGCGGATCAACCGCAACACGGTGGACGTGTTCTCGACCAAGTACCTGTTTGACAACACCTTCCTCCGCCTGCGCAACGTGACGCTGGGCTACACCTTCCCGAAGCGCTGGATGAACAGGGTGGGCATCGACGTGCTCCGCCTCTACGTCCAGGGCGACAACCTCCTGACCTTCGGCAGCGCGGTCAAGCGCGGCACCGATCCCGAACAGAGCGTATCCGGTACCACCGGCAACCGCTTCCCGAACACCAAGAACGTCAGTTTCGGCGTCCAGATTACTTTATAGGAGGACACAAGCATGAAAAAGACATTGACTGCGGCCCTTGCGGCCATCGCCACGCTCTCCTTCGTCTCCTGCCAGGGTTTCCTGGAGACCAACCCGACGAGTTCCGTCTCCGACAACCAGGTATTCACGTCCATCCAGGGCGCCAACGCGGCCCTGAACGGCTGTTACAACCTGCTGCACTTCAACGACGAGAACTACGGCCGCGGAGACGTCACCGGCTACATCAGCCAGATCTGCACCTTCGACACCACCGGCGAGGACATCATCGTCAACGGCGGCTGGTACGGCTATGACTACAACTTCTGGGGTCACCAGCGGGGCGACATCTTCAAGACCTACACCCTCTGGAACTACTACTACGTGCTGATCAACAACCTGAACAGCGTCATCAAGTTCACGCCCGAGATCGAGGGAGCCTCCCAGGCCGACGTGAACGAGGTCGTCGGACAGGCCCTCGTGATGCGCGGCTGGTCCTACTTCATGCTGGCCCAGTTGTTCCAGCACACGTACCAGTTGTCCTCCCCGAAGAACATGCCGGGCGTTCCCATCTACACCGAGCCTACCACGGATGAGACCGAGGGCAAACCCCGCGGGACCATCAACGATACCTACAAGCAGGTCCTCGATGACCTGACGGCGGCCGAGACGATGCTCGCCGGCTACAACCGGCTCGCCAAGAACCATGTGGACCAGTCCGTGTGCCAGGGTATCCTCGCCCGCGTTTACCTCGTGATGCAGAACTGGAGCAAGGCGGCCGAGTATGCGGCCAAGGCCCGCTCCTCCTATCCGCTCACGACCAACGAGCAGTGGAATGCCGGCTTCAACGACATCACCACCCCGTCCTGGATGTGGGGCCTGATGCAGGACAAGGAGAACAAACTCTACGGCAACGGCGACTACAGCCCGTTCGCCCTCTGGGCCAACTGGGTCACCCGCAACGGCGGCGACCTGTGGTCCTTCAACTGCTGGTTCCTCCCGGACGCCTTCGTCGCCCTGTTCGAGGACGGTGACATCCGCCGCCAGCAGATGTTCTTCCGCTCCGACATGGGCAACGGCCTCTGGTGCTCGCGCAAGTTCTATGACAACCTGGACCTGACCGGATCGTTCGTGTACATGCGGGCGGATGAGATGCTCCTCATCGAGGCGGAAGCCAAGGCCCGCGGCGGCGACCAGCCGGGCGCCCTTGCGCTGCTGAACCAACTGCAGTCCATGCGGGGTGAGACCCCTTCCACCAAGACCGGTGACGCCCTCGTGGAGGACATCCTCCTGGAGCGCCGCAAGGAACTCTACGGCGAGGGCTTCGGCTGGCTGGACATCATCCGGAACTGCAAGCCCCTCGTGCGGGAAGGCAACCACGCCGACTACAGCGGCCATACGCCCATCCCCGCCAAGTCCTGGACCTTCGTGTATCAGATCCCGCAGAGCGAGATCCTGAACAACCCGAACATCAACGGCGAGATCTGGCCCGCAGGCGACCAGAACCCCTTCGCCCAGTATTATGACAACAAAATCCTGGAGTAAGCCATGAAAGCAAATCCGACCATCAAACATGTGCTGGCCGTTGCGGCCGCCCTGCTGACGCTTGCCTCCTGCGTGGAGAAGGAAAGGGAACTTCCTGCGCTTTCCGCTCCGGGAAGCATCGACTATGAAGCGGATTTCGGTTCGCTGACCCTCTATTGGACGCCGGTCGACAACGCCGGCCAGTACTTCTGGAAGGTGGAGAACGCCCTCGGCTACACTGTCGCCAAGGGCACGACCACGAACACCTCCGTCGTCGTGAGTTCCCTGCAGCCGGCCACCACGTACACGGTCCGTGTCAAGGCGGTGCCCAAGGGCGTGGACGCAGAGACGTATGCGGCCTCCGATTTCTTCGTGAAGGAAGCGACGACCGCCGCGCCGAAGACGTATGACTTCGAGTGGTCCTATCCGGCCACCATCTGGTGGTACTACGACACGGACGTCTATCGCGAGACGAAGGGAAAGACCACCTTCGGCTATGACAAGACCCTCAAGGCCTATGTCATCCAGGCCTGGGCCGGCGTCATGGGCATGGACATCGTCTTCACCCTGTCCGACAGCGGCGAATGGCTCATCAACTATGACGAGTCCACGGCCTACCTGAGCGGTCCGGACGGCAATTCCACCGTCGGCCTGGCTCACGGTATCGGCGGTACCGCCGCCGACCGGTGCTGGTTCTACACCAACAACACCGGCAGTTCGCTGGAACTCAGTTCCACCGGCGGCCGCGGTTATGCCTGGATGTACAACCCGGACGGGAACTGGACCGGCTACTGCGTCGAATTCGGCGAATATGTCCCGGACCCGCCGGCACCGTACGTTCCGGACGCCGACGCCGAGGAGTCCTGGTCGATGCCCGCTACCGTCGCTTTCGACGGTGAGGAACTGGGCATGGCCTCGGTTTCCTTCGATGCGGCCACCGGCCTCTATACCGTTGAGGACTGGTATGGCGTGGAAGGTCACGGCATCGCCTTCACCCGGGATGCCGAGACGGGCAAGTGGATCATGGACACCGAGAACTCCTCGGCTTACATCGACGGTCCCTACGAAGGCACCGGCCTGTATGAACTCTCCCATGGCAAGTACGGCAAGGGCCTGGCCTCCACGTTGCTGCTCGATCCTTCGGACAGCGGCTACGAAGGCGACGCCAAGAACGGCGATATGTGGGCTGCGGTGACGGATCCTTCCGGCAAGAAGGGTACCTACACCATCACCTGGGTGACCGACATGACCCCGTTCCGCTGGACCTGCGACATCTTCGTCGGCGGGAACTACCTGGCTCAGGGTACCATCTCCTACAATGCCGAACTGGGCGAGTACAAGATCGAATCCTGGCATGGCGTCGAAGGCTACGACGTGGTCTTCACGATGGGCGAGAACGGCTGGGTCGTGGACTTCGACAAGTCCAGCGCCTATCTCAGCGGTCCGGACGGCAACGGCGCCGTGGGCCTTGCCCATGGCATCGAAGGCGCCGACCTGGCCAATTGCTGGTTCTACCCGACCGGCAACTACGGCGAAGTGGTGGGCGACAGTTCGGCCGGCTATGCCAGTTGCTGGATGTACAACTACGACGGCAACTGGAGCGAGTACCGGGTCGAATGGAAGGAAGGCAGTTGGAGTGCCAAGGGCAAGGTGACGGCCAACGGTGCCGACATGGGCACGGCCACGATTTCCTACGATGTCGACACGCAGGTCTATACCCTGAGCGGCTGGTATGGCGTGGCGGGTTACGATGTGGTGTTCACCCTGCGCGAAGGTACCGAGTGGAACATCGACTATACGGGTTCCTCCGCCTGCAACACGCCCGACGGTCCTGACAGCAACAATGCCATCGGCCTGGTCCACGGTGTGGAAGGCGCCCCCACGACGAACTGCTGGTTCTATGTGACCGACGGCTACAGTTACTTCAACGGCGGCTCCGGCGGCGGCGCGGCCGGCTGCTGGATCTTCACGCACCTGGGCGAATGGGCTCTGTACGAGTTTACCTGGCCCGCTGAATAGCAGCGCTATCCAACAATGAAGAGGGCCGACCCATCGGGGCCGGCCCTCTTTTGTCATTCCGGGCGAAGGAATCTATCCCTTGTTCACCGCTTCCACCAGCCTCCTGGCCAGTTCCAGGAACGCCAGGGAGTCGGGACGGGTGCCCAGGGCGACGGGTTCGCCGCTGTCGCCGGCTTCGCGGATGGACTGCACCAGGGGAATCTGGCCGAGCAGGCCGATGCCCAGGCGCTCCGCCATCCGGGCGCCGCCGTCTTTTCCGAAGATGAAATACTTCTCGTCCGGATGCTCCTCGGGCGTGAACCAGGCCATGTTCTCCACCAGGCCGAAGATGGGCCGGTTGATGGACGGGTTCTGGAACATGTTCACCCCCTTCTCCACATCGGCGAGGGCGACGGTCTGGGGCGTCGTGACGATGACGGCGCCTTCCATCGGGATGTCGTTCACCAGGGAGATGTGGATGTCGCCGGTTCCCGGAGGCATGTCCACGAGGAGGTAGTCCAGCGGGCCCCACTTGACCTGCAGGATCATCTGCTTCAAGGCGCTGCAGGCCATGGGCCCGCGCCAGATCAGGGCCTGTCCCGGCTGGGCGAAATAGCCGATGGACATCCATTTGACGCCGAATTTCTCAATCGGGATGAAGAGTTCCTTGCCCTCTTCCTCGCCGGGTTCGGCCTCGGGTTGAAGTTCTTCAGTCGCAGTCATGATGGGTACGGAAGGACCGTACACATCGGCATCGGCGAGCCCCACCCGGTACCCCAGGCGGGCCAGCGCGATGGCCAGGTTCACGGCGACGGTGGACTTGCCCACGCCGCCCTTTCCGGAGGCGATGCCGATGATGTGCGCGACCTCGTTCACCTGGTCCAGGTTCAGGTCCAGCACCGTTTTCTTCGCCGCCGGCGCCTCTTTCACGACGGTCTTCACCTCCACTTCGGTGCCGCCGGGCGCGTTGCGGTAAACCGCGGCCCGGACGGCCCCGACGAGGTAATTCTTGAGTGCATCCGGCCGCTTGCCGAAGCCCAGCGTCACCGTCACCTTCCCTTCCGACACCGTCACCTCCTCGACCATGCCGAGGCTGACGATATCCTTGTCATCCTTCCCGGGATGCTGTACCTGGGACAGCCAGTCAAAAATCTCTTTTTCTGTCATTCCGAGCGAAGCGAAGGAATCTATTTCGCGAGGTCCAGTTCGGCGATGATGTTGCTGGCGCCGCCGAGTTTCTCCACGAGGAAGAGGACGTAGCGGATGTCCACGCAGATGCAGCGCTGGAGGTCGGGTTCGAACATGACGTCGGAGGACATGGACTCCCAGTTGCCGTCGAAGGCCAGGCCGATGAGTTCACCCTTCGCATTGAGGACCGGGGAACCGGAGTTGCCGCCGGTGATGTCGTTGTTCGTGAGGAAGCATACGTGCACCAGGCCGTCGGAAGGATCGGCATAGCGGCCGAAGTCCTTGGCCTCGATCAGGCGGCGGAGTTTCGCCGGGACGATGAATTCCGGATTCTCCGGATCTTCCTTCTCCAGGACGCCCTTGACGGTGGAATAGTGCTTGTACAGGACCGCATCCTTCGGGGAATACGGCAGGACGTGGCCGTAGGTGAGACGCATGGTGGAGTTCGCATCCGGGTAGGAAGGCTTGCCCTTCTCCCACTCCATGAGGCCGGCGGTGAACGCCTTGCTGCCCTCGCGGAGGGGGCCCTGGGCGGCCTGACGGCCGGGATAATGCTTCAGCATGGCTTCCGAGAGGGCGTTGGACAGGCGCACGGCGGGATCCTCCCACAGTTTCTCCCAGTCACCGGCCTTCACGCGGGCGGAGACTTTCTCGAACGAGGTGAAAGCGGACTCGTCGAAGAGGTAGTTCACGTAGGCGGGGATGTCCATCGTGGCGAAGTCCTCGAAATCGACGCCGAGACCCTTCGGATAGTCCTCGGCCTTCGCGCGTTCGCGGTAGAACTCCAGGAGCGCGACGGCTTCCTTGCGGTCCAGGTCCACGACATAGTCGCGGTAGGTGGACTCGAGCGCGCTGAGCACTCTCGGATCCTGGCCCTGGCGGGAGACGGCCTGCGCAAGGCGGCCGGCGATGCCCACGAGTTCGATGCGGGAAGGAGCCTCGCTGATGAGGGAGATGGCGGCCGCGTCGGCGGCGGAGGCCGTGACGGCGTCCTCGATCTGCTTGAGGGCCTTGCCGTAGGCGGCGACGCGCTCGGGCTTCTGGTTCACCCAGGCCATGAAGTCACGCTCCTTCTGCTCTTCCCGGCCGATGATGTCCAGGTTGTCGAAGGCGAGTTCCTCGCCCTGCCACTTCTTCCAGCCGTTGGCGGAGGAGGCGTACTTGTTGGCGTACTTGAGTTGGACGGACGGATCGGCGCACATGGCCTCCCACATGATGTCCTGGCGGACGGTGCGGGCGTCGATGGCGATGCGGTTGCCGGCGATCATCTGCTTGAGTTGGGCGGCCGTCTGGAACCGCTGGGTGCGGCCCGGATAGCCCATGATCATGGAATAGTCGCCTTCCTGCACGCCGGCGAGGGAGATCTTCAGGTGGTTCTTCGTCTTGTAGGGACGGTTCTCCGGGCTGTAGTCGGCCGGCTCGTTGTCGGGACCGGCATACACGCGGAACATGGAGAAGTCACCGGTGTGGCGGGGCCACATCCAGTTGTCGGTCTCACCGCCGAACTTGCCGACGGATGCCGGGGGAGCGCCCACGAAGCGGACGTCACGGTAGGTCTTGGAGACGATCAGGTAGGTGACGTTGTCGTTGTAGAAGTTCGTCAGTTGCGCGCGGCAGTTCTTGTTCTGCTTCTCGGCCTTCTCGGTGATGGCGCGGCGCTCGGCCTGCATCAGTTCGGCGACCTTGGCTTCGTCCTTCTCGGTCTTGCGGATCTTCTTCTCGGCCTTCTCCAGGGCGGCGGTGACGTCGGTCATCGACTGGAGGAAGGTGACGCTCAGGCCGCGGGCCGGGAGTTCCTGGTCGCGGGTCATGGCCCAGTAACCGTCCATCAGGTAGTTGTGCTCGTCGGTGGAGAGCGCCTGGATGTTGCTGTAGCCGCAGTGGTGGTTGGTGACGATCAGGCCTTCGCCGGAGATGATCTCACCGGTGCAGCCGCCGCCGAAATGGATGATGGCATCCTTCAGCGAGGTGTGGTTGATGCTGTAGATCTCTTCGGGGGTGAGTTTGCAGCCGGCCTCCTTGAGGGCCTTGCCGTTCATTTTCTGGAGGAGCGGCAGCAGCCACATTCCCTCGTCGGCGGAGGCGGTCAGCGCGAGGCTCAGGGCCGCCACGATAGCAAAGATTCGTTTCATGTGTGTCAGAAATATGTTTTTACAAATGTAACAAATATTTTCGAGTTAGAACAGGCCGGGTTCCAATTCCTTGACGTGGAAGGACTTCCGGTGCCAGGGGGTGTAGCCGTACCGCCGGATGGCTTCGATGTGCTCCGGGGTGGGGTAGCCCATGTTCCGGTCCCAGCCGTACTCGGGGTATTCCGGGGCGATTTTCCGCATGAATTCGTCGCGGTAAGTCTTCGCGAGGACGGAGGCCGCGGCGATGGCCGCGAAGGTCGCGTCGCCATGGACCACCGTGCGGAAATCCTTGAAGCCGTAGCGGCCGAAAGGACGGAACTTGTTGCCGTCCACCAGGAGGAAATCCGGGGCGGGATCCAGCCGCAGGACGGCCCGCTGCATCCCCGTGACGGAGGCCCAGAGGATGTTCAGCCGGTCGATCTCATCGGCCTGGACGGCCTCCACGGCCCAGGCGACGGCCTCGGCCTCGATGATGGGCCGGAGTTCGTCCCGGGCCTTCTCGGTCATCTGCTTGGAATCGTTCAGGAGCGGGTGGTGGAAATCCGGCGGAAGGATGACGGCCGCGGCGTACACCGGCCCGGCGAGCGGGCCTCTTCCGGCCTCGTCGCACCCCGCTTCCAGCCGGCCGGGTTCCAGGAAAGATTGCAGACGGATTTCCTTCATGTAACCAAAGGTACGGATTTTTTATTGTAATTGTACGAAAAATGGCTATCTTTGCGGACTACGCGCGCTTTGCGCGTCCGGAACGCTTAAAAATAGTAATCCAATATCATTGCAATGAAAAGTTACACTACTGACAAAATCCGCAACGTGGTTCTGATCGGCGCCTCCCGCTCCGGCAAGACCACGGTCTCCGAAGCCATGCTGTACGAGGGCAAAGTGATTGACCGCCGTGGCAGCGTCGAGGAGAAGAACACGGTCTCCGACAACACCGAGTTCGAACAGACCAACCAGAAGTCCATCAACGCGACTCCCCTCTACGGCGAGTTCAACGGCTGCAAGATCAACTT
>JAEEGK010016291.1_pt1 | contig 16364 bp, 20 predicted proteins | sample 8958771 | NCBI WGS metagenome assembly JAEEGK01 (sample SAMN16246547, study PRJNA631951) | gut metagenome | biome: gut microbiome; feature: rumen; material: SC-attached | host: Bos | place: Iran: Karaj | collected 2018-10 | reverse complement strand
GCCCTGTCCGGAGATAGATATCTTCTTCCCCAGAACCGGCATCCTTTCGAATACTGCAACGCTGGCGCCAGCTTCGGCAGCTCTTGCGGACGCAATAAGGCCAGCAGCTCCGCCGCCAACTACGATTACCTTCTTCATAGCTTTGAATGGTAACACAAATCAAAGAGAACTAGAAATGTATTCATACCCTGAATTGTGGGAATAAATAAGTCTTTAAAAAGATAACAGTGCTCTGGCGATGCCATCCCATGAAAAGACGCTGACATCAGGGTTCTGCTTAGGTTTATTCACCGACACAACAATTGCTTTCGCCAAATTCTCTTCAAAAGCAGGCAAAGATTCCGCTGCCGGTTCATCGATATTCCTCATTATGCTTGGCATGGGGACAAACTCGATGTCATGTCCCGGCAATTTAAGATCATAATACTCTTTGATCCCGGGGATATCCGTACATACGGCCTTACATCCGCATGCCATAGCTTCTATGACCACGAGTGCAAATCCTTCATAGAATGACGGCAGGATAAAGACATCTGATCGGTTCATATAATGAGCAAGTTCTATCTGCGACAGATAACCGGCAAAATCGATTCTGAATCTGCTCTTTCCCGCAAGGTTAACAAGACTGTCCATGACCTCATCTGAACCAGCATTGCCAGCCAAAGTCAGTACCACCTCATCATCTTTATACGGAAGCAGATCGAGCGCCCGAACGAGACTGAAAACTCCCTTGGCCTCAGACAGCTTTCCGGCATACAAAAGACTGATGCCTTCATGCTCCACAATCTTTTCGTCTCGGAAGATCTCATGATTATATCCAGCGCCGACTACATTGACATTCTGGGGGTCAAAACCAAAGATACGGACAATCTCATCTTTCAAATGATTATTGAGCGTAAAAACAGCATCGAGAGTCTTGATCTCTTTTTGTATGAATTCTCTTCTCAAAGGATTCTTGGCGATCTGTCGGAGATCGCTTCCATGACAGAACCCTATGATCTTTTTATTCGGAAATGCTTCTCTAACGAAAGCAGTGAGAAGATAAAGATGGTGACACACGATCAGATCAGGATCGAAGTCATCGATGCGTGCTCTGATCTTATCAAGAAAAGCTTTTTTGAATTGGGACACCATCGTGTCAGTCATATCAGAATAACGGGTACTGGGATACGGCATCTCATCAGACATTCCACAGATGTGGAACGGCATTTCTTTTGAATCGTAGTAAACAGCACCAAATCCCACGCTATCGGGGAAAGATACCGCATCATCGGGAGCTATCCCAGCGACAACGAATTGCTCATAGCCTGCTCTATCCCCTGCCCGTACCAGTTCTGTGAGATAAACTCCGCTTCCGGTGCTATGCGGTTTCTGTGCCGTGATGCTCAGTATCTTCATAGACTATTATTATAGCTTTTCATTGGCAATGACTTTCATGATCTTACCGTCTTCTCCCCAGACGATATCCTTCAGCCCAAGGAATTCAGAGACATAGGAGTTCGACGGATTGCGGTAAATATTTTCCGGTGTGTCCATCTGCACCAATCTGCCTTGATCCATGATCGTCATGAAATCAGAAAGAATGATAGCTTCTTCCTGATCATGAGTGACGAACACCATCGTGATCCCCAGTTCTTCCTGAAGCTTTTTTAGTTCCACTCTCATCTTGACTCTCAGTGCTGCATCGAGATTGCTGAAGGGTTCGTCCAACAGACACAGTTTTGGCTCCACTGCCAAAGCACGTGCCAATGCAACTCTCTGCTGCTGTCCCCCGGACAGTTCATCGATACGGTATTTGGAGTACTCATGAAGACCAACCAAATCAAGATATCTTTCGCCTCTCTCGATGGCATCCTTGCGGTCAATGTGTCTGAATTTCAAACCATACGTAACGTTCTGTATGACATTCATATGCGGGAAAAGCCCATATGACTGAAACACCGTAGCTACAGGTCGGTATTCGGGAGTCATTTCAGTGATGTCCTGCCCGTCTAAAATGATCCTACCTGAATCTGGACGTAAGAAGCCTCCGATCATGTTCAGAGTCGTGGTCTTCCCGCAACCGGACGAACCAAGGATACAGAGCAGTTTGCCCTGTTCCAAAGAAAAAGAAAGATCGTCGACGACTGTCTTATCACCAAAGCTCTTTTTGATATGTTCGAGTTCCAGATACATTGTGTTTCTCCAAATATGAGGTCAGTAGGAAAACCAGGCCTTCGACCAAAAGGACCACGATGATGATGAGCGATGCAATAACTGACGCCACGCCATACTCCCCGGTATAAGTGGCATCGAACAGCTTGAACACAGCAAGGAGGGTCTTAGGAGCGACCAGGAAGAGGATAGCTCCGGCAGTCGTCATACTGCTCGTGAAATTGTAGATAAAACAAGTGAGCATGGCAGGACGCATGCCCGGCAGGATGACATCTTTAATGACCGCCAGTCTTCCAGCGCCCAGATCCCTGGCCGAGTTCTCTTGGGCCACATGGATCTGAGAAAGAGAAGCAGCACACATCTTGGTCGTAGTAGGCAACTGCTTGAAAAGCATGTTGATGATAAGTATCAGTGCCGTCCCGGTGATCTTCAAAGGAGCGCTATTAAAAGCCAAAATAAAACCTATACCAAAACAAGTTCCCGGGATCATATACGGAAGCGTAGCGATACAATCGAATACTGAACCGAATCTTACTTTCCTTCTCTCGACATAATAGGAGAAGATCACGGCAAAAAGCGATCCGATTATAGAAACTATAAAGGCATAAAGGAGGCTCCTGTACAGAGTCGAGGCGTTGTATGTAAACACTTTCTCGATGTACTCGGTAGTAAAACTGAAGATCTTGCTGCCTGTCCTGTTGATAGCAGACAGGAAGATACTCGAGTACTGAAGGGTCATGATCAATGAGTATAATAAGCCTATTCCCATTATCAGCCATCCGATGACTCCGCTCTTATGGAGCGGCAGGTTCAGGTGGGCATCCTGTCTTCTGGAAGAAGAATTGGAATTCATCTTCTTCATGAAATGTCTGTAGATAAAGAACAGGATCAGAGACGGGACCAAGAGGAACATGTTCATGGCCGCAGCTTTATCGATGTTGCCTGCCCCCATGAACTGGATATAGATCTGAGAAGCCAAAGTCCGGAAACGTCCGCCGATGATGGCCGGAGTACCGTAATCAGCAAGAGACCTGACGAACGTCAAAAGCAGACAAACGATGATACCTGGTTTTAAAGCAGGCAGCACGACATCTTTAAGGATGTCTTTAGCCTTAGCGCCCAAGTCGCGAGCAGAATTGATCACGGAACGGTCGATCTTAGCGAGCAATCCATTTAGCATAAGGGCATTGATAGGGACGAATGATATCGTCTGCATGGCAATGATGCCCCACTGGTTGTAAGGCATGATATTGAGATGCAGGAGATTATAAGTGATCCATCCGCGGCGTCCGTATAACTGGATATAAGCAATAGATGATACGAATGGCGGAGAGACCATGATCACGATCAGAAGCGCGGTAAAGATGATCTTCTGCCACCCTCTTCTGGTCGATATGAACAATGAAAAAACCACAGAAAGGATCGTACACAGAACAGATGTAAAAGAACCCACGAAGACACTCCGCCAAAGTGCCGTGCTCTCTTCAGTTATGACTTTAGCGTACTGACTGAAAGTAAAACCGTCCGCACTGTGGAAACTCCGCAGGAACACGCAGAAGAGCGGATAAAAAATAAAGAGGACCACACCACCCAGCACCAAAAACTGCAGGGCATGATCCCCTATCATGTCGATATAACGAGAGAGGGTATTCTGTGATACCCTCTCCGTGTTTGATAACAGTTTCTTTCGATCTATCACTGATCAGTATTTTATCAAAAAAGATTATTTGAAAAGACCAGCAAAGAAGTTCTTGTATTCAGTAGCCTTGGAAGCATATTCGGTAAGATCGAGATCATAAAGGAAGTCGGCATCATAATCGAGTTCGACATCTTTGAGTCCGGGTTTGATTGCCTTGACAGCACCCTTCTTATCGATCTTAGCCAGGAGCTGAAGGTTGGCATCGTCGGTATAGAGCCATTCGACGAAGTAAGCGCCAGCCTTGGCATTAGGTGAATTCTTGATGGCAGCTACGCCCTCAGGAGTCCAAGGAATACCATCGGTAGGATATACGATGGAGACATTAGCATCGCCGATGATGCCATCAAGAGTTCCATCGATGTAAGTGATACCGACAGCACATTCGCCGGCTACAGTCTTTTCGATGGGGTCCTTACCACGGCTGCCGAGGAAGAGGATATTGTCAGCAAATTTCTTGACATAGTCTTCGCCTTTCTTCTGCATGAGAGCATAAAGAACAGCGTAGCAGGTACCGGAGACAGAAGGATCGGAGAAAACGATTTCATCATTGAATTTAGGATCGATGATGTCATCCCAGGTAGCAGGGCTCTTGAGACCCTTTTCCTTGATGATGTCATTGTTAACGGCAAAACCGACGATGGTCATGCCCTTGCTGAAATACTGATGATCTTTATCTACGAAGAGAGGATTGAGGTCTTTGATGGCCTTGAAATCGACTTTCTGAAGATAACCGAGATCTTTGGCATTGATGAAGTCATTGATACCGCCGCCGAACCAGACATCGAAGGTAGGATTGGCGCCTTCAGCCTGAAGCTTGGAAAGGACAGCACCGGATGACATGCTGAGCATCTCATATTTGATACCAGTGTCAGCAGTTAACTTATCAAAAAGTTCTTTATAGGTCTCGTTGGTTGCAATGATCTGCAGAGGGCCGTCAGTCTTGGGTTTCTTGGAGCAGCCGACAGCAGTTGCAAGCATCGAGATGATCATGATGACTGACAGTACAGTCAAAAGGATCTTGTTCTTACGCATAGATTTCACCCTCCATTTAGTTGTTAGGCTCAATCATAAATAAGTGTTATAATTAAGTCAAATAAAAATCTTTTATACTTGGCAGTTATTTCGACGGCTATGACCAAAGGTCCCAATACAATCAACGCCGTCATAATTAAAATCAGCCGGATGGAAATAAAAGAAAAGATCAAAGCTTGGATCAAAGTTCAGAAGTTCCCGCGTCATTCGAGCGACGTATTCTCATTCATACTTGGAGCGGTCTTAGCTTGGTATCATACAGGCTCTTTCCACTGGGGGATCTTTTGGGCTGGGCTTGCAGCAGTCTTCTGCATGGCCAACGGCATCTATCTGACTAATGAATGTCAGGACGTAGAGAGCGACCGAGCAAACAATAACCGTATCGGCGGCACCGATATCAATATGGATATGACATCCACAGGCGGTACGAGGGTACTTGTCAACGGACAGCTCAGCAAGAAAGACGTCTTCATCGTCGGAATCATATTCTTCCTGCTCTGCGCACCACTGGGGCTCCTGATCTACTTTGGTTTCCATAGCGGACCGTGGACGATTCCACTGGGCATCTTCGGTCTCATCATGTGCTACGGCTATTCCAATCCTCCCTTCAAAGCCTCATACCATGGCATGGGAGAACTCTTCATGATGCTGGGATATACCGCATTGGTATTCACAGCTTATTACATCATGGCCGGACCATCATGGTATCCGATCCTTATATGTCTGCCGCGTATCATAACCGTGGGTTCATTAAAGGTGATCCGAAACATACCTGATATGGATGCAGATAAGAGCGTAGGAAAGAATACTCTCGTCGTTTATATCGGAAAAGAAAAAGCAGCTACCCTTTACTGTGTGATGACAGTGCTAGCCATACTGGCTTTCATACCTGCCATAATCGATACAAGATCAATCTTCATGCTGCTGAACATTCCTTCAGCCATATACCTGGCACTGAGCCTGAAAGAGATGCTGGGGAACAAATGGAAAGAGCGTAAACATCTTGGGTTGGCATGTAAATACGGATTCAAGGGACTTCTTCTGCTCCCCATCCTTCTAACAGCAACATATCTGTTAGCCGGTCATTTCGGTATCTAAGTGACGCCAGAACCTAACCGATAAGATCCTGATACTCAGATTCGGAGAGTATACGCCCCTTTGTAAAGCATTCAGAAAAGAGCCTTTTGAAAAAGAATGACCTGCTTCTGAAGTCAGGAAAATGCTTCATGACATCTTCACGCTTGGAATTCATATAATCAAGTATCACATCCAGATCATCTGGAAGCATCTCGTTAAATCGATCTTTCAGATATACCGCAGCTGCCGGACTGTAACCAGAAGTAGATATTCCGATTGAGAGTGGTCCTCTCTTTATGAGCGATGGGACGATAAAATCACAGTTGTCGATATCATCTACAGAATTGACAGGTATGCGGCGTTTACGACACATCTCACAGATGATCGAATTCTCGGTATGACCCATAGATACAAAAACGATATCTCTATCATCGAGCATCGCTTCAGTAAAACTACCTTTGGTTAGCTTTATACCATCGAAATCCTGAAAGCCATCATCAAATGTTTCAGCCACGACTTCAATGACCGGCCCGTAAGGCAGAAGCTTCTCGACCTTTTCAAGGATATGCTTATTCCCGCCTATCATGAGGCATTTCTTATTCTCAAGATCCATGAATAGAGGAAAATACGCCATAACACTATCCTATTCGTCGTAATAATACTGCCAACCGGAATCAGTCTGAAAACGTCTTAGCTTGGTTTCAAAGACCGTATCAATCAACCCGCAACTGAACACCTCTTCAGGCTGCCCCTCACAAACCAGCTTTCCGTCATGCATAACGATGATCTTATCTGCAACTTTCATTGCCATCCTCAGATCATGCAGGACCAATATGACGGCTTTCCCGGAATCAGCCAAAGATCTGGCAAGTTTCATAACATTTATCTGATGCTTTACATCCAAAAAGTTTGCCGGCTCGTCCATGAAGATAACCGGAGTGGTCTGAGCAAGAGCCATAGCAAGATAGACTTTCTGCTGCTGGCCTCCGGACAATTCAGAGACATAACAGTCAGCGATATCTTCGGCATCAGCCCATTCCATAGCCTGATCAGCAATCTGATAATCTTCCTTGGTATACCTTCTGCTGAATGTCATATAAGGGAATCTGCCGTGAAGAACCATTCGGCGTGAGACGATACTGGGAGTATTTCGGTTCTGAGCCATGTATGCCATCTTTTTAGCTCTTTCTTTGGGACTCATTGTATCAGTATCTACCCCATCGATAAGAATCTGCCCTGAGTTCTTCTCATGCAGTCCAAGTATCGTTTTCAATAATGTTGTCTTGCCACTCCCATTGGGACCGATCAGAACAATGACCTGCCCCAAATCGAATCGTGTCGATACACCATGTACCACTTCGAAATCATGGTAACCCGCTCTGACGTCTTTTATCTCAATCATGGGTCCTCCTTGATTTCTGTCTCAGAAGGAGCCAAATAAAGAACGGACCTCCGATACAAGACAGGAGGATACCTACCGGCATCTCATAGGGAGCGAACACCAGTCTGGTCACCACATCACAGATGGTCACAAGCACAGCCCCGCCCAGACCGCTGGTAGCAATAAGATGCAGACTGCGTTCTCCGACGAAGTTACGCATGATATGCGGAACGATCAGACCAACGAAGCCCAAGAGCCCTGCAAAGGAAACAGCAGCGCCGGCAAGTGCTGCAGCCAGAGCCAGGAGGACGATCCTCCACGGCTTTATCTTGAGTCCGAGGCTCTTCGCAGTGTCGGTCCCAAGTGCAAGGATATCTATCTCATTATTCATGATAAGCAGTACTGCGACCGCCCAGATGATCACACACATGCCGGGAATGATATTCTTCATGGATACATTGGCAAGTCCGCCGATCCTAAAGCTTGTATAACCAATCAAGGAATCAGGAAAAAGCGTTACCACTGCATCGATCATGGCAGCAAAGACTGCCGCAACTGCCACACCAGCCAGAACAGTCGTTATTTTCGATGCTCCGGCTTTTTGAGATATGAAAAGCACCAAAAGTACAGCTACAAGGGCTCCGATGAATGCTGCAAAAGGATGCAGAGAAACCTGTAAGGGATACAACGCTCCGCAGATCGCAATCGCAAGGCCTGCACCGGAATTAACACCAATGACGTTTGGTGCAGCCAAAGGATTCCCCAGCACTGTCTGAAGCACAGCTCCGGCTACCGCAAGACCTACACCGGCTACGAGACAGCCTAATGTCCTTGGCAGTCTGGAAAGAATGATGATGTTATACGAGGGCGTTCCGACGGAACGCCCCAATATCGCATCAAAGATATCCCCGAGAGATACATGTACTGATCCCTCGATGATACCAAGAATAGCAGCCAGTACAAGCAGTGCACAGAGCACTGCATATACTAACGGCATCTTATTTTTATGTGTTCGGATAGAGGACATCTGCGATGACTTCATAAGCTTCGGCCCATCGAGCATTGGGTTTTAGACCAAAGAGCGCGTAGTCTAAGATTATTACATTTCCTTCCTTAACGGCTCTTAAGCTGTTCCATGCATCATTCTTGAACAAAGTTTCTTCAACGACCTTTTTACCATCGACCCCAACGCCATAAGGAACGAGGAAGACATAGTCAGGATCATCCTGAATGATCTTTTCCACGCTGAGGTTATCAATAAGAGAAGTATCTGAATCAGCAATATTGATAGCGCCAAGTTCTGCCGCCATCTCTCCAAGCATGAAATTGACACTGCTCTTAACGTACCATTTGCTTCCCATCTGCCACATAGTAAGAATCTTGGCATGGGAACCATCGGGACGTTTAAGCTGTTTTTCAATATCCTTACGGACATCCGTACCGTGTTTCTTGTAGTTATCTTTCAAACCAGTGATCTCTGTACAATGCTTGAGCATGTTCAGATAATCATCGAAAGTGTCGACCCGGAAATAGATTGGGGTCAATCCAGCCTGGATAAAAGAATCTCTCAAATCAACATTCGAACCAGTATTGGCACTGCAGATGATCAGGTCGCCAGCTGCAGAATAGATTGCTTCTGTGTTCGGTTTCTGAATGGAACCGATATTGATTACATCTTCGCTCAGACCCAGATCAAAAGACGTGAATGTATTATCGGATGTTGCAACGATCGAGTCCTTTCCGCCGGCCAGACACCATACTTCGGCAAAGCTTCCGCTCATGGTGATGACCCTATCGGCAGATGTAACAGTAACTTCTTTGCCGAGATCATCTACGAACGTGTAAGACAATTTGCCTTCTCTGGTATTCCCGCCGCCGCAGGAAACCAGAGAGAGCATCATGATCATAGCTAATAAACACCCCATTAGCTTCTTCATAATTTCTTCTCCATAAAATACTTCATTTTTATCTTCTTCAGTTCCTTCACAGTACGTAGTACTCCATACTTCTTAGGAACGATCATTGAAGCTATTTGTTCCACCAAAGAAGATAATTCATCTTCATCATGGACATGGACCATGGTATAGAAGTTGTAATCGAAATCGATATCACGATTACGGATATAGCAGTGAGTAATATTAGGAATCGAAACGAGTTCATCCTTCTTTTCCCGTAATAACTTTTCGTCGGCATCCCAAACCAACATTGCATTGATGCTATATCCAACAGATGACTGATAAAGCAGAGCGCCGATCCTGCGCAAATAACCTTTATCATGGAACGTATTAATCATTCGCAACACATCGTCTTCCGTCGCTCCGATCCTTGAAGCTATCACTGCATAAGGGTCTGAACATACCGGAAACTCTTCCTGAAGCTGGCGGATCAATTCGATCTCAAGTGCAGAGAGTTCGATCATCTGTCACCTCCGAGATCGAATGACACACCGATTTTAAACTGTTCGCTCTGTGCAAGACGAATGACACGTCGGGTGAGTTTACTGGCCTCGATTCTGTCCACGACGCTTTTGAATGAATCTTCACTATCAACAGTCAGAGTGAACCACATATTCAGTTCATGTGTCCTGATATAGTTGTGTGTTACGCCCGGGATAGTATTGAGAAGTTCAGCCATTTTTTCGATGTCTTGTTCTTCAACATGCATAGCCAAAAGTGCTGAAGTATAACCTAGGCTCTTGGAATCAAAAAAGCCGGTAAGACGTCGGATGATATGTGAATCCTTGAGTACAGCGATGCGTCTCAAGACCTCATCTTCAGAGATACCGAGCCTGTCAGCGATCTCAGCATACGGATGGCTACAGACCGGCAAGCCCCCCTGCAGGATACGCAATAATTCCCTATCAACAGAATCGATCTGATACATAGGACTAGAATGATTCAGCTCTTTCTTCATCAGTCAGGAAACACTGGGGATCGAAGCCCCAGAAATCACGGGATACGGCCTCAGCACGGGCACGGAAGTTTCCATTACAACAGCTTAACCAGCCGCATTTCTGGCACTTCTCAGGCAGCAGTTTCTTCCTGTCTTTAAGGCCGGCCATGATCGGATTATCAGTGCTTGTCCAGATATCACCGAACTTCTTCTCACGAACATTGCCGACTGTGTGGTTCTGTGTGAACTGATCAGGATGGACATTGCCCAAGTTATCGATATTGGCAAAAGCGATACCAGAACGGTTGCCTCCATTGCTTTGAAGCATGTTTTTGATAAACTCAGCCCGTTCTGGATCTTTGTCCTTGTATTTGAGATATAGATAAGGACCATCAGCGTGATTATCGACCATGAGGACCTCTTTCTTGAGTCCTCTGCGATGAAAGTCAAGAGTGCGTTCGATGATCAGATCGAGAGTCTCGCGAGTCTCTTCATGAGTCAAATCGTCTTTCATGATGTCAGCACCGCGTCCGGTATATACCAGGTGATAGAAACAGATCCGGTTTACATTCTCAGTTTCCAAAAGGTCCATTACAGCGGATACATCGCGGAAATTATGCTTATTGATGGTAAATCTGAACCCTACTCGCTGATCGATCTCACGACAGTTGCGTATGCCCTTGATAGCAGCATCAAAAGCACCGTCTACTCCGCGGAACTTATCGTTAGTCTCCTTAAGACCGTCCAGGCTGATGCCGACATAGCCTACCCCGATTTCTTTGATCCTTTTGGCTTTATCCTTAGTGATCAATGTGCCATTCGTGGAAATCGTGGGACGAATACCTTTCTTGGATGCATACTCTGCAAGCTCAAAGAAATCATGGCGGATAAGGGGCTCACCGCCGGAAAACAGAATCGTAGGGACTTTGAATTCAGCAAGGTCATCGATGACTCTCTTGGCCTCTTCAGTCGTAAGTTCATTCTCATATTCCCGGTTGGCTGACTGAGAATAACAATGAACACATTTCAAATTACACTTACGAGTATAATTCCATCCCACGACAGGTCCCATGCCTTCCGAAACACCATGTTTCTGTTCATGAGATGTTGCAGTATATCTGTATTTGTCGCCGAAATATGAATCACCAGTCAGGAGTTTAGTAAAACTGATCATATTCTGAAAGCCCTTTTCTTAATACGAAATTAATCCTGATCACAGCAGGATTTTTCCGATATAGGATAATCGTAATAAGAAGAGCTTGTCAAGAGATTTTTATAGATTTTGTATTTTTTTTACAATATTTAGTCAGAAAAACTTATAACTAGAAAGACGATTCCTAGTCCTTCAAATACTTTTTGTACATCATCTTCCAATCGAGTTCTTGAGTATCAGCCAATTTTGTCTTAAGTTCATTAAGATTCTTGATCGTTTTTTCAAGCTTGCTGATTTCGAGATTGGTCTGTTTGATAGAACGGGAGATTATTATATTGACATCTTCATCAGAATAATCAGATTTGATGAATTCATTGATCTGGTTGAGCGACATGCCCAGTTTCTTTAGTGCAACGACCTGATAATACCTCGTCTCATCTTTCTCCGTATAAAATCGGTGATTATTCGAATCCAGATAAGATGGTTTAAGGACGTCCATGGAATCATAATACTGCAGTGTCCTCACTGTAGTACCAGTTAGCTTCGCAAATTCCCCTATAGAAAGCTTCTTGTCGTTCATGGCAATTTCTTTCAAAAATATTTAGACAAGAATACTAAGTGACGTTACGTCACTGTCAATTATTTTTGAAGCTAAAGTTATAGATTTTTATAACTTTTACACATAAGCAAAATGTCAATTTTTTGACACTAATCTTCCTCATAAACAGAAGTATCTAAAGGATGCTGGTGGATAATCTTGAGTGCTCTATCAAGATCAAGAGAGGCATAGGCAGAGACTGTATTGTACACATCAAGCCATGTATCATAAGTATTGAAGTTATCGTAATACAAATTGTACAAATCAACAGAGATACGATCGAGAACAACGTATTTATCGTAATACTCATCCCAAAGCGGACTGTACTCGGCGTATGACATCTCGCCTGCATCATACTTTTTGTTAAGTTCCCTAAGATAATCTTCGCAGTAATCTCGTTCATCAACGATATCCATGTAGTCATAGTAAAGATGATTAACGGAAGACTCAATATCATCCCAGTAATCATCGAGTTCAAAAAGATAATCGTTGACCTCCTGAGTCTTCACACCTGATCTGTACTTCTTGGTTCCGTTATTGGCAAGAGACATGAGCGAAGCAGTGTTTGGGTCTTCATCCGTACATGATATTGGCCAGCAGCGATAAGTAGTCTCGATAGCGGCATAACCATCGATAAATGCTGAGACATCATCGGTCCTGATTCCAACCATCATGTGTCCGGGTACATCAATGAGTGCAACATCATATCCAGCATGAGCTAAGAGACCAGCCAACAGCATACTTTTTTCATCGCAGTCTCCCAAGTTGTCAATTGCTGTAACAACCGGATATTTAGCTGTAACGTCAGCTTCGTCATCATATGGGATATCCTGTACATACATGGTTATGAGTGCCACATACTGATCATCATCAAGCGAGTATTTTTTCTTAATAGGCTCAAATTGCGCAAGAAGGTCATTATAAAAACCATCGAGCGCACTATCCATAGTCATGCCTGCCCAGTAATCAGTGCCTGCAAAATTGAGAGATTTATATGACTGGGCACCATAATAGATACTGGCATCAGCACTGATCTCAAAAGTATTTATCTCTCCCCAGTAATCCACTAATGCAGTACAAGTGACTGAACCCGCACGAGTCTCATCGGGATAGAGATGCGTTGGAGTCAACAGATCATCGATCCATGATAGATCGCAGGCGCATAGCAGCGAGGAACAAACCAAAACGATTACTGAAACGATACGAATCAAGCATTCTATAAAGAGTCGTCTTTTCATTGGTCCCCCTGCTTACCGTAATTGCATCTTATTGTAAAGGATAGCATTTGTTTTTACATGAGCGAAAATGTATAAAATAGCCAAAATGTCTTTTTTTAATCTATACTAGAACAGTAAAGCATTCGGACGGGGTGAAGACGAATGGAAGAAAAGAAATATCCGACCAAATGGATCGATATGGATTTGGGAAATGGTTCAACGCTGTCGGTTGCAGTGTGTTCCTACTGCAACAAGGTTAGACACCTGACGACAACACCAAACGATATGCGTAAGACGATGATAGTCTCGGCTACCGTTAGCGACAGTGGCTGTTCATCTAAAGATCATTGTCTGGCATTTGAATGCAATTTAAATCAGACCGATAAGCATCATGTACTGCATATGCTTGACATGACCGAAGATAGAGAACTTGATGATGATTCTGCAGCTAGATGGAACTGTAAAACAATGTCTGAATTCTATATCAGGCTAGCCAAAGAAATATCTGATAAATATCTGGAGTAAAAAATGGAACTGAAAGAATACAAACATGTTAAGAATGACGAAAAAACGCTCCGCCTGATGGAGGCCGTCGTTGCTCTCATCAGTGAGAGACATGTTGATTCGATAACAGAGTCCGATATTATTGAGAGAGCCGGTCTGACACAAAAAGAGTTCAATGCCAATTTTCCAAACAAACAATCCTTGATCAATTATGTATATTATGATGCAGTAAAGGACCTTGATGAATCATTCAAGCGATATGATACCTTCGCAAGAACGACCATCAACCTTAAAAAAGAGTTTGCGGGAATTGAAGACTTCCTTCCCCATGCATTAGAAAGCAAGCAGGATGATTCTCTTTCATCCTTTGTCTCTTATTACTGGATAAAATTCAATCAAGACCTTTACAAAGAAGCAACCGGGGCAAAGACTATTCCCGCCAGGCTTGAAACAGCTATCGAGAAATGGGTATATGAATTGGTCGAAGAAATGAGATCATCCTCTATGAGCAATAGCAAAAGCACAAGGGAATACTATTCAAGTCTGCAGCTGTTACATACCCCTAAAGAAATAAGAAAAATCCTAATCATGAATTCAATCAAAGCTGGGGTCACATTGAAAGACATGGGCCTTGACCCTGATGAATTATCTGACTGGATGTAAATCTTAAAAAAGAGGAAGGATCCAACTCCTCAAATGCTAGATCCTTCCCAAAGAAAAAAGACAAAGGTCCCGAAATCTGATTTATTCGCAGCTCATCTCTCTTTCATGTTCCGAAATGAGATATAACTCCTTACTGTGCAGTCGGCTGTCGATGGATTCATTCCAGTGCTCAGCAAAACAATCTGCTCCCATCAATATCAACGGGAAGAACTCTTCCATCTTCAATGTTACATACTCGATGGTAGGTTGACCTTCCTCGTACGCATGTTTGACCTTCTGAGCACCGGAGATCATAACGAATCCCCTGCCCTTAAGATCTGTATCCGGCATGGGTACATATTCGAGCATATCCGGTTCGTACTCGATTAGCACGACCGGTTCTTCTGCGGAAATATAATTTTTCTGGATATCGATAGCAAAATTGTTATAAAGGCTCATTGTCTTGGCAGTCTTTTTTTTCTGTCTTACTAGCTGCCAGATCAAAAAGACCTACAGCATCGAACAGATAGCCTCGACAATATAGGACATGATATCCGTCCTGCAGTTCTTCCTCATCAGCGCATCCGCAGTCCTCATCGTGATCGCATTCACACTCATCGGATTCTTCAAGAGTGAACTTTCTATTTTCGTCTAAGTTTTCCATTCGATACCTCCTATCGTTCGATAGACATGAAACCCTTTTCGTAGTCGACAGTAAGCTTGAAATTCTTCAGGAAGCTCCTGCCTAATATAACGTCGATCCCGCCGTCCCGTGGCAATGTCAATGCAACAAAATCGACGTTCTCGGCTTCAATGTCACCGACCATAACTTTTTCCATTACTAATGATTCTGCCTCAAAATAGCAGGTATTTGATAATCTGATAAATGCAGGATTGTTCTCACAGTCCGGGTTATAAAAATTCTGCATCCCCATGTCACGGGCATCTTCAACCGGAATCACACACAGATCGCTGCCAGTATCGATCAATGCTCTGAACTCTCTAGTACAGACCGGACCTTTGATCCTAACAAACAGAGTAAGCGGTTTATCGGGAGAGATAGGTATCTTCATCAGTACATCAGCGTGAGTCTGTTCTCTGGGACATTGCCCGTATAGACGATACAGTACTCTTCTCCCTTTTTTAATAACGCACGGCTATCCAAGACATCTACATCCCTGGCGACAACTTCGATATCTTTCGGCTGGCCGTTCTCATCGCGGCTCAAAACCTTCACACCTGCCCAATGGCCGGGAAGATCCCGATACAATTCGTCAAGTGTCATTTTTCAGTTTCCTTTGTCTTTTTTTTTCAGGGCGGAGGACCATTAAGTCCCCCGCCCATTTGATTCAAGTCAATAAGACTTTATTTGCATGCAGCAAGTGCACGCTTGATAAGACCTTCAACGACTGCTTTCTTGTAAGTGACAGTCTCGTTGATGGTCTGTGCCTTAGCAACACCAGCGGCAGCAGCAGCTTCGATATTGGCATCGGTCAGGCTCTTGCCTTTGATGGCATCTTCAGCAGCAGTCAGTCTGATCGGAAGTGTAGATGCACAGTTAGTAACGATCACGGCATCAGAAACGTTTCCGCCGGAGACCTTGAGGACGGCCGGGACGTCAGCCATAGCGAAGTCGATCTGCCCACGGACAGCAGCTTTGCAGAAAGCCTGCTTGGTGTCGGTGACTGCAGGAACCTGAATCTCAGTAACGATTTCGTCAGCAGCAAGGACAGTGTCCTTGAAGCCATCGAAGAACTTATCTGCAGCATAGGAAGCCTTGTTGGTAACGATGGTGGCCCCTAGTGCAACGAGTGCAGGTGCAGTATCAGACGGATGGGCAGCGAAACAGCCCTTGGTTCCACCGAATACTGAGTGTTCTCGCATATTGCCGGTCAGAGCAAAACAAGTTGATCCGCCCTTTCGGGAACAATCGAATCGGTTGTCAGTAGCTCGATAGTACCAGCATCGAGTGCCCTGGCAGATATTACCAGCGATGGTACCCATATTTCGGATCT
>JAEEGK010016290.1_pt1 | contig 16365 bp, 14 predicted proteins | sample 8958771 | NCBI WGS metagenome assembly JAEEGK01 (sample SAMN16246547, study PRJNA631951) | gut metagenome | biome: gut microbiome; feature: rumen; material: SC-attached | host: Bos | place: Iran: Karaj | collected 2018-10 | reverse complement strand
CGTGCTTCGAATTACAATACTGTAGTTGATCATGGTTTTTAATTGTTTTAATGTCAGTTAGTTACAAATCATTTTATCTCTCATTCGCCCTGCGCGCCTGGGCGAAGTGTCGGATCGGGTTCCTCAACGTGCTGACTCCGGATTTTCAATCGGCTGATTCCCTCTTTCTTTCACGTTGCAAAGGTACGAAGAAAAGGTGAGTCGCTGACAATCTTTGACAGACAGTGGCAGACAGTGGCAGACATTGACAATCTTTGATAATTTTCGGGTGTAATTTGGAAGGAATTTTCTTGCGTAATCCGATGTTTTTTTGTACCTTTGCATAGAAAAGCCAAGGAGGAAAGAGAAATGAAAAGTTACCTGAAAAGTGAGATGGCGCGCGCCGCCGGAGTGAGTTATAGCACCTTCCACCGCTGGATGAAACAGCAGAGCGAACAGTTGAGCCAGTGGGGCGTGACGCCCAGAAGCCAGCTGCTGCCACCCGTAGCGGTGGAGTGGATCTGCCGGCAGTATGGAATTGACCTTTTAACCGAAGGTTAAAAAAAGGTGAAAAGGTCAAAAGGTGAAAAATTGAAAAGGGGAGTCGGAGTAATCGGAGTACTCGGAAAACTCGGAGTAATCGGAGGTTAGGGGGGTAGAGCGATTATCTTTCGGAATGAAGAAGGGCTAGGAAATCCTGCAAGGCCATAATATCCACCACTGGAAACTTGATACGCCGGAGGACATCATAATGATGGTCGTTTGTCACTATGTAACGGGCATTGGCTTGAATGGCACAGTCAACAAACTTGTTGTCGTCAGGGTCGGCAGTTATCAGGTTGAAACGATATTGGGGAGAGAAGAATTCCACATGCCTGCTCTCGACGATGAAGTCGAGTACAAAATCTGCTGTGTCGCTTCCAAAGAATCTGGTAAGTATTTCTGCATACTCATCCAATATCTCATTAGAAACACAAAGAGTGTTCTTTCCCTCTAGTATGGAGCGCCAGACATCGTGGTAGCTGCTTCTTGGGGCAACACTTTGTATAAGGCAGTTGGTATCGAGGACTATACGCATACCTTAAAGCTCGGTCTGTTCTTTGGCTTTTTCGTCTCTAAGCCATTGGTGCAGGTCCATCTCATTCAACTCGTCGAGGCGCTTCTGGTCAAGGATGCCTTCGTCCCATAGTTTCTCCATATGGCGATTGAGCCGCTTGGCATAGTAGTCGCTGATGAGATCTTTTATCTCGTTCAACTCCTCTTCACTCTTGATATGGGAAAACACACCAAGCAAATAGAGTTGGGCTGGATTGAAAACCGTAGGCTTTATTCTTTCCATAATTCATATATGTTGCGATGCCGCAAAGATAAGCATAATATCTGAGAAAACAAATAAAAAGTGAGAAAAAGAGGGGACTGGGGGGAGGTGGAGTACTCGGAATAATCGGAATACTCGGAAAACTCGGAGTAGTCGGAGTACTCGGAATACTCGGAGGAATCGGTGGTTTGGGGGCAGGGGGCGTTGCAGCGTTGCAGTGCTACAGTTCTCGAGCACACTACACACATTCCAAAAAGGAGGCCATATTATATATATTTATATATACATATATAAATATATATAATATGAATTCTTTTTTCAACTTTGCATTGCTTGTTTTAGAACTGTAACACTGTAGCACTGTAGCGTTTGGTGTGTCAACTGTCTCATTCTGAGGAGGATGTGTGGGGGAGGGTGAAACAGTAGGTGCCTTGGGTGACTTCGACTTTCAGGCCGTTGTTTGGGGTGGTGGAGATGCTTTGGATGCCCTTTCTGGCGCTGATTTTGAGCATTTTGCCGCTTTCCCGTATGGATTTGCTGTCGGTGGGGAGGAAGATGGTGGCTGTGCTGCCTACGGGGACTGTCACCTCAAGCTGGCGCATGTGGCCGTTGTGGCTCAGGACACGCGAGCTGAGGAGGCCTTGGGGTGTGTGGAGGCTGTAGTAGACGCTGTCGAGTCCTGGGGTAGAGCGGTGCTCCCTTCTCCTGGTTGGCAGAAATCCATTGCGCCTTCCAGTCCGATGGACTCAGGAGTCCCATGCCCCAGTAGCCCGTCTCGCTCCACGGTGAGACCTTCTTTCTGGCGTCCCATGTCTGGACCTTCCAGTAGCAGTCCTGCCCCGAGAGTAATCCGAGTAATCCGAGTAGTCCGAGTAATCCGAGTAGTCCGAGTAATCCGAGTAATCCGAGAGAGAGAGGGGAGGGGGAAAATTCCTCTCGCTTGAGAAAAAATAATGGGTATTATTTTGTTTTTCTACTCGCTTATTCGTAACTTTGCAGACAGAAATTCCGAAGATTTTTCAGGCGAAAGGTTTGCCTGGAGCCACCTAAGCGAGGCAACGGGCTGATAATAAACCAGATGAATCTCCCTATCAAGACAAAATGATAAGGCAAGGGATTTCTGCCCCTTGGCCTAAGGGCAATCAGGGGGGGTAGAGAATGAGATTTTTATAACGAAAAATTACAATGCGAGGAGGAAACTATGATGAACGACATGATGAGACTGTCCAGCGACGACATCATAAAACTGTTCGGGCGGCCAGGGGAGAAGGATGCCATGCTGGCCCGCTGCGAGATGGCGCTGGAGCGAGAGCGTGAGAAACGCGAGGAAGCGGAGAGGGAAGTTGAGAGGCTGAGAGGCCAGAAGGATGAACTGGAGAAGGAAGTCACGCAGATGACGGGGATGCTGAGGGAATCGCAGATGCGTCTTCTCTACCTGCAGAACCTGATCATCCTTTCTTCTGACAAGGTGAGGCAGTTTGCCGAGAGCATGAAGAACATCGAGAATTGGGCGATGATGAGGACGATGCTGACGTTCTGCCTGCATCAGGAATGGAGACAGGAGGGAGAGCATGAGATTGAGGAAGCCATGAGTCTGCCCCAAGCAGCTCCGCAGGTGAGGATTGAGCATGTCGAGGGCGACTGTGTGGTGGAGAAGAATGTCAGTAATAATGTAAGCATTGACAGGGAGGAGAAGCCATGACAGAGAAAAGGATGCAGGAGATGCTGGCGGCCCTCAGCTCGGGCGGAATCCATGTGGCTGGCGACTTTGTGATGGAGAAGAACATCGTCCACAACGTGGAGGCTGGCGGAATAGGCTTCCAGATTGTGCGTGGGAAGGAGAGCGAGGAGGATGCGGAGGAGAGGGCCTAGACGCCCGCTCCCCAGCTCTCTCCTGCCGAGGGCAGGCAGGCAAGGGACGAGGAGCTCTGCCATTTCGTCCATCCCTCGTTAGGCGACGAGGAAGCGCGTAGGGTCCACGAGGAGTTGGGGAATCTGGTAAGACGCCAAAGTGTTCGGGATATATGCCTCTATCTTACGCAGCTGAAGAGAAACGGCAAACTCCTGCTGCCTCAGAGCGTGAAGATGGCATACGCTGAACTTGTGAGAATCGGAATGCCCTCTGGCGATGGCTTCAGCGAAAAGACGTTCCAGAAGTATTACAAAAATTAGCAGCCGCTGACCTCATCTTTCAAGCCATAGAAGACGCTGAAAGCGTCAATTCTTGCACGAAAGAGATGTAAAGGGGGACGAATTTGATACATTTTTCCCTTATAAAGTCTAAAAAGGGACAAACTTCTTTGTAAGTTCACAAAAAAAATATAACTTAGCCACGATTTTGCGAGAAGTCGCTCGCAACGAAGAAGTTATAGAAGGTATAAAGATTAGGTATAAAGATAACAAAATTAAAGCATTATGAAAAAAAAGATGTTAAGGAGTATATGGCTGCGTGTCTGTATGATAGCAGCCGTGGTTACTACCGCTTTTGCCGGTACTGCTTGGGCTAACGACCCGATTACGGTTGAACTGGAAGGCTTCAGCGAAGCCAGTGGAAAAATTGACGGAAATATCTCTTATTCAACCACCAACGGAAATGCCTCTAACTCAAACCTTTCCGCCAATACTATTAAATTGACGGCAGCCAATGGAGCAAAGATCAACTCTGTAACTTTTCATTGGACAACTAGTTACGTTTCCGTTACATGGACTGCCACCAACAAAAATAAAAATGGCACTTTTGTAGGTCAATCTACTGGTGGCACTTATGCCCAGGAATATCCCCAAGTTACTGGTTTAGAATGTGAGACGATTAGTTTTTCAAATGAATGGAATTCTCTCAAAATTGATTACATTTCAGTAACTTACACCCCCGGAACTCCTGAATATGAGATTACCGCCCTCTCAAGCGATACTAATAAGGGTACGGTGGAAGTTGATGGTAACGTGATAATCGCCCACCCCAAGCCTGGTTATGGCGTTGATGATACTAATCCCTATACGGTAACAGTAGGAACCGCTACTGTAGTACGGACAGGCAACTATTTTGCTGTAGTGCCTTCTACCGCTTGCAAAGTTACCATCAACTTTGTGGCTCATGCAGGAAGTTCATCGCTTGACTTTGAGCATCCTTTGAATTCATATAATGATTGGAATATCCAAGGAATTGAGCAGTATAGTAACTCGCCCTATGCACATGGTGGCACACGCTTTGGCAGGACAACCGCGAATACCGCATCAATTCAAACCACAGCAAAAATTGAGTATCCCGGAACCCTTAGCTTCTATTTCTGTCCAATAAATTATGTTGGCTCTCCTGTTACTTGGAAAGTACAGGTATTATCCTCTGATGAATCCACTTGGCGTGATGTTGGCGAGCTGAGTTATACTACCGCTGATGGCTCTGAATATAAAAATGAAAAATGGTATCCGTTTAGCTTTGACCTTTCTTCAAAAACAGATGTTTATGTTCGACTTGTTTATAATGGAGGAGGGAAAGTCGCTGGCATAGACGACATCGTTCTGACCGAGGAAACCGCTACTGTTCCAGTTTCTGTAAGTAGTTACGGCTATTCAACCTTCTGCAGCCATAGGGCTCTCGATTTCACGAACTCCAGCATAAACGTATATTATGCTACTGCAGAAGGCGAGGAGCTTACTTTCCATAAGATAACCAAACTTCCTGCCGACACGGGCGTTCTGCTGCAGAAAGCTGGTGGCGTTACCGACGAAGAAGTGCCGGCTCTCATAGGCGAAGCTGATGCAGTAACTGGTAACGTCTTTGTTCCTGGTACAGGTGCTGCAGTATCTTACTCGGGGAATGACCAGAAATACATCCTTTATCATGGTGAGTTCCTCAGGGCCAACAGTAACAAGGTGGCTACTAACCGTGCATACATTCAACTTCCTACTGGCAGTCAGGTCAAGGACTTAACTATCAACCTCGAGGCTGACGTTACAGGCATCGAAACCATCGACGATGCACAAAGTACGATGAATGATGCAATCTACAACCTTGCCGGTCAGCGCCTGAAGAAGATGCAGAAGGGCATCAATATCGTGAACGGTAAAAAGATGATTCAACGTTGACGATGACAGATTGATAACAACATAAACAAGATACGACAATGAAAAAGACATATATTATTCCAGAGACACTTATGGCAGAGCTCTCCACGTGCAGTATCCTTACCCTTTCCGATGGCAGTCAAAAGAGTCTAAGCGATTCCAAAGATGCCCCTTACGGAGTAGATGCTGAGGTTAAAGGCAGTATGAACGCTTGGGACGAGGAGTGGTAAAGAAGACTCTCTCCCCCCTCTAAGCGTGGGGATAACACAGAAGCATGAGAGTGTGTCAACGTAGGCGCACTCTCTTTTTTTTGTCTCTGCGCAGAGCCATTCGGAGGCATTCAGAGGCATTCAGAGAATATCAGAGAAATTCAGAGAAATCCGGAGGCGGGGGATGCGGAATCCAATGTGGAGACAGGAATAGTCCCTACCTTTGCACTGTCGGACGATGATTCGGCGGTGCTCTTTGACTTGATGCTACACAACACATCCGCTAACGCTGGGCTTTCAGGGGGGCGAGTAATCCGAGTAGTCCGAGTAGTCCGAGTAATCCGAGTAATCCGAGTACTCCGAATAATCCGAATAATCCGAGTAATCCGATTTCCGCATAACCGCAAAACCTAAAACCAGAAAACCACAAAACATGAGACATAAATACCTTATTTTATTCACCCTGAGTTGAAGTGAGGAGGATTTTCTCGAGTAAATGGCCAAGGAATCCGAAACTTCTTCTCGCTAAATTCAACTCAAAATTATGGAAACCACAATTATTGCATTAAAGGACTCACACGTCGGAAACGACAATAAGCAACAAATGATGACGTCGCTCGAGATTGCCGAGCTGACTGGCAAGATGCACAAGGACGTGATGAAAGCCATCCGAAACATGGAGCCAGCATGGGAGAAAGTACAAGGGCGCAAATTTGCTCTCTTGCAAAGAACCTACGATTTGCCCAATGGCGGAACGAAGACGGTGCCCTGCTACCAGCTGACGAAAACCGAGTGCCTGTACATCGCCACGAAGTTCAACGACGAGGCACGCGCCAAGCTGGTTCTGCGCTGGGAGGAACTGGAGCGGGCTGAGCTAAGAAGGAAGATGTCTGAGATGAAATGCCTGCCAGAGCCGAAGGAGATCCTGCGACTGGCCGACCAGATCATCGGCGAGGGGCTGAGGATGGTGAATGCTGCAGCCGAGGACACGCTGACCGCGACGCAGGTGGCAAAGACGTTCAACATGCGCGTCTATGACTTCAACCAGGTGGTTCGCGACCTGGGCATCCAGTACCGTCGCAACGGCCGCTGGAACATCCGCGAGGACCTGCAGGACCGCGACCTGGTGCGTCTGCGCACCTACGTGAGCTACTCGCTGAAGGGAGAGAAAAAGGTACGCACGTACATGACGTGGACGCTGCAGGGCCTGCGCTATCTGAATGCCAAACTGGGTTATCCCAATTTCTAAGGAGAGGAGGACTACGGTATGAGTGTACACATGATATACTACAGAGGTGGGACGAAAGTGATGCGCCCCATCCGTTCGAGAGAGGAATACCTTTCGCTGCGCAGCACGACGCGGCAGAGGGCTATACTGAAGGCCGTGCGCAACGGCGATGAGCGCCAGAAGGGGCATCTCCTGCAGATGAACTACTCGTGTCTGCCCAACAAGGACGGAAGCCTAAAGGGAAGCACCCGAATGAGCTCGAGCGTGGGGATGGACATCGACTTCAAGGTTCCCGAAGACCTCACGCCTGAGGAACAGGAGAGCTGGCTGCGGGAGCAGATGGCCCGGGTGCGCGAGGTGGTGCTGGGCAAGCGGGACGAGCTGGGGTTGCTGATGCTGGAGCGTTCTGCCACGAAGGGTTACCATCTGGTGTTCCGCCGGCGCAGGGAGCTCTCGCAGGAGGAGAACCTCCGCTGGGCAAGTCAGCTGCTGGGAGTGGAGTACGACAAGGGTGCGAAGGACATCACCCGCGTGTTCTTCACGACAACTGCCGACGAGGGAGAACTGCTCTTCCTGGACGACGAGGTGTTTGAGGAAGGGGGATTTCAGAAAACTCCGAGTAATCCGAGTAATCCGAATAATCCGAGTAATCCGAAGAATCCGAGTAATCCGAGTAGTCCGAGTAATCCGAGTAGTCCGAGTAATCCGAATAATCCGATGCCATCTGAGCCTCTGGAATACAAGGGGATTCCTTTCAGCGAGATTATCGGGAAGTACTGGGAGCTCTACAACGACGGGAAGGAGCCTGTGGAGGGCGACCGCAATGTGCTGACCTTCGAGCTGGCTATGACCCTGCGCAGCATCTGCGGATACTCGCTGGAGAGGATGCTCAGGGTGATTCCCAACTACTGGGGCGGACAGGAGGGCGAGGAAGAAAAGCGCAGGACCATCGAGAGTGCCCTGAAGGAGCCGCGCAAGGGGATGCCCTACCGGACAAAGCATGTGCTGGATGCCCTGAAATCCACCGCGGGAGTGAAGGCCTGCGGTGGCACGCTGACCACGCCGCCTCCCATGCCCAAAAAGCTTCCGCCGCTCATCCAGCTGCTCACGCGCAACGTCCCAGCGCCCTACAAGCCTGCTGTGGCTTCGGCCGTGTTCCCTGCCCTGGGAGCACACCTGCACGGAGTGAAGTTCCGATACTGGGACAACGTGGACCACGAGGCGACCTTCATGAACGTGCTCATCGGGCGGCAGAGCATCGGCAAGGGGACCATCAAGAAACCCATCGAGTTCATCATGGAGGACATACGGCAGCGCGACATCCCCAACCGCCAGCGCGAGGCGGAGTGGAAGCAGAAGAACCCAGGCGCCCGACAGAAGAAGGACCCCAGGCCCACGGACATCTGCATACAGATGCTCATCGACAACCTGACGGACGCCGTCTTCAACCAGCGCATCGTGGATGCCAACAACAACGGGGAGCGCTACATCTACACCATCGTGGACGAGGTGGAGGCCCTGAGGAAGGTGACCTCGCGCGGTCAGGTGGATGAGGTGGGACTGCTCATACGCAAGGCTTTCGACAACTCGATGGCTGGACAGGAACGCGTGGGAGCTGACTCCGTGTCGGGCATCGCTCCGCTGCGCTGGAACTTCAACGCCAGCACGACTCCTCCCAACGCACGCAAGTTCTTCTACAGGATGGTGAACAACGGCACGGTGAGCCGTCTGGACATCTCGACCATCATCTGCCCTGAGGACGACGATACGGCGCCTATCCTGGGCATCTACGACCACACCTTTGCCCAGGAGCTGAAACCCTACATCGACCGGCTGGAGGCTGCCAACGGGCTGATAGAGTGCCCGCAGGCCAAGAAACTGGCTCTCGCGATGAAGCAGGAGAACTACGAGGCGGCTCGACTCTATGACTCGCAGGCCTACCGCGTGTTCAGCTACCGCGCCAACGTGATTGCCTGGCTGAAGGGGATGGTGCTCTATGTGGCACAAGGATACCGGTGGGACAAGACGATTGCCGACTTCGTGCACTGGTCGCAGCAGTACAATCTCTGGTGCAAGATGCTCTATTTCGGCCAGCAGCTGGAGAAGGAGCTCAACGAGGAGCTGGAGATACAGATGCAGTCGGGACCTCAGAACCTGCTGGAGCTGCTGCCCGACGGATTCACACGCGAGCAGTACCGCCAGATGCGCCAGAACCAGGGGAAGATAGGCGACGGAGCGTCCACCCTGCGTGCTTGGGTGAGCCGCGGCTACATTGTCTACGATGAGGTTGTCGGGCGCTACATGAAGACGAAGGAATACCAGCAGAGATCCGGAGGGAAGGGATGACGGAGAGAGAGAGGAGAGGGGGGAGCGTTGCAGCGCTACAGTGCTACAGTTCTGAAGTAAGCTTTGCACACGTCCACCCCCACAAAAAGAAATCCCCAAGTTTTTGGCTTGGGGATTTTCTTGTCTGTATTCTGGATTCAACCTTATTCCTCGGGGAAGGGGAGATACCAGTTCTTCTCGTTCAAGAGGATGTTGTAGAGGCTCATGTCCATCTCGCCATTACGCTTGGCAACGTGCTTTGCGAAATAGCTGGGGTCGTTGCGGCGATGAGCTACACGAGTCAAATCGAAGAAACGTGTACCCTCGAATGCCAGCTCCAGACCCATCTCGTCGATGATGAGGTCCTCGACAGCTTCCTTAACGAAGTCGTCGTAGTCACCGCTGTAGATATCCTTCTTGGTCAGGCTGATGCCATGGTTCTCCTTAACCTTTCTGGCTACCTGATCCACATAGTTGTAGCTGCTGTTGCGCTCGTCGTAAGCGATGCGGCCGCAACCACGGCTGTGGATACCGCATGTCAGATAGTTCTCGCCCTGGCTTGTGCCGCTGGGATAAGAGGTCATGTAGATAGTACGGGCATAGGTGTCGGGCTTGTAGATGATGGGAACAGAGGTGATGTTGGTCTTCATCTGAGCTGAAGTGTAATCCATGTAGGGAGGCAGGTTGGAAACCTCGCGCTTGTCCAGATAGTAGCAAACTGCGGTTGCTGTCTCGTCGGGATAGTTGTAGGTTGAAGCTGCTTCGATGAATACCTTGTTCTCCTTGAAGTCCTCCTCGGTCATCTTCTCTTCGGCAACCAGCTTCTGCAGAGCGGCAACGAATGCCTCACGACCTATGGCGCGGACTGTATCCTGGATGGTCTCCTCGTCCTGAGTGTACTCGTAAGGATAGCAGAAGATGGTGTCCTTGATAGCATAGTCGGTCTTTGGATCGGGATACCAGTTGTCGTTGTTGCAAAGACCATTCTTCAGGATAGCGAATGCGTAGCTGGGGAAACCTGCACGGTTGAGAGCCTCGGCATAGCGCAGCCATACGGTGGCCTTGCGGTAGATCATAGGATAGCAGGTGGTGAAGCTGTTATTGGGGTTCTGCTTGGTGACGAATCGGCCGTAGCGGGTCTCGTCGCCATTGATCTGAATGTACTGGGGAACCCAGGACTGACGTGCGTCGCCTACGTCTGGAAGAACGATCAGCTCGGAGGTGGGGTCGGTGCTGGTGCCAATGTAGCATTCGTACTTCTGAGAATCACAGAGAGCCTCGTAGCCTGCGCTGGCGACGAGCTCACGATCCATGTTGCGGCTCAGCCAGATGGATGCAGTCGTGGTAACGTCGTCGTCCTCGTTGTCGGTATTGTTTGCGGTAGCATAGGTTGACACGCTGATGGTAGCATCGAAGCCGAACAGCTGGTTGATGCCGGTCAGCACGGTACCCCACAGCTTGTTGGTACTGCTGGGGATGCAGGTGATGGCCTCCTCGGTGTTTCTTACGCGACCCGTCTCTGTGTAGGGGTTACCCACGCGGCCGTAGTCAGGCTCATCCTCACCTTCCACCACATCGCCCGTGCTGTAGTAATTTACACGCAGAGGTCCGCAATAGGGGGTGATGGAGTTGGTCTCTGGTGGCAGATAAGTGATGTAGTCATAGTAGCACTGTGCTGCCTTTGCGCAAGAAGCGGGGTCGCCCTTGGCAAGATAGAGGTCGCCCAATACCAGATAGGTGGGGAACATGCACTTGGTGCTGTGGCATACGGTACGTGTTCTTCCATAGTTCTCGTATTGAGGATAACCGTAGATTTTCTCGATCCTGCACATTGCCTCCAGGCGCTCGCCCAGCTTGTCAACCAGATTATCGGTAGTGACAGTCGGATGGTTGGGATCGTTCATGAATGCATTGATATCGTCGGTGGTAAGCATAGGCTCCAGATAGAAGGGAACCTTGCCGTAGACCTGTACCAACTGCAGATAGGTCCATGCACGAATGGCCTCCACCTGTGCGTACTCCTTCAGCATGTAGGGCTGGAGGGTACCTGTAGTGCGGATGGTGTCGCAGCGTGCGATGTAGCTGTTGCAGCTGTTGATGATGTGGTAATAGTCGCTTGCCTTGAGATAGCGGCAGCTACCATCTTTGATTTTCTCAGCATAACCGTTCTGTCCGAAGTTCAGGATAGCGTTGATGGTATCGCTGACGAAGCTTGTGCCGCCGACCAGATCCGCACGGCACTCACCCAGGATGACGTAGCGCTCGGCCACATTCTGCAGTGACTTCAGGATTCCCCAGTAGGAGTAGAGGGTATCCTGGGCCACGGTGTAGGAATGGCGCTCGCTGTCGGGTGACAGCATATCCTCGCATGAAGTGGTCATCATGCCGAGACCCATGCTGAAGATAAGCAGACTGATAATGGATTTTCTTTTCATATCCGTGTATATCTTTATGTTTTTTACAAGTTGATAGAAACACCTATGTTGAAGCTGCGGCCGTAGGGCAGCAAACCATTGTCGATTCCCTGGTAGAGAGGACTGTTCTTGCTGCTCATTTCAGGATCTGTGCCCAAGTACTTGGTCAGGGTGACAAGGTTGTTGGCCTCGCCCCAGAACTTCAAGCCCTGCAACCAGTCGTTGCGGTAGGGAACAGTGTAGGTCAAGCGTACGTTCTTCAGCTTCAGGTAGCTGCCGTCCTCGATCCAGCGGTCAGACATGCGCTCGTTGTTGCGCCAGTCGTCGCTGTTGGTGTAGCATGCCTTTGGCATATCGGTCTTCTGGCCATCGTAGGTCCAGCGACGCAATACGGCTGTGGTCTGGTTGTAGGTGGTGTTGGCACCCTCGAGGATACTGCGCTGATAGTTGTAGATGTCGTTGCCCAGCGAGTATTTGAAGTTGACGTCCAGACGGAGGTCTTTCCAGGTGAGAGCCGTGAAGATGTTGCCATAGATGTCGGGGTTGGGATTGCCGATGACAACCTTGTCGGAATCGTCAATCACGCCGTCGCCATTCTGGTCTACGAAGTGAACGTCGCCACTCTGGAAGTTGCGGTAGGGATCCTCAGCCAGTCCGGTGGGATACTTCAGGTAACCCAGAGCACCAGCCTTGCTGGCTTCTGCCTCGTTGGCGAAGATGCCCTTTGTCTGCCATCCGTAGAAACTGCCTACTGCATAACCTACAGCGGTCAGCACGTTGTCCTTTCCGTAGATGCTGGATGTGTAGCCGTTGAGAGTGGTGTAGGGACTTGCACTCTGGGTACCGTCAGCATTGATGGTGTAGAACTTGATGGTGTTGTCGATGGTCTGAGGCAGCTTGGTGAGCTTGTTGTTGTAGTGACCCAGGCTTGCACCGAGTTCCCAGTGCCAGTTCTTCTTGTTGATGATAGCTGCGTTTGCGTGGAACTCGAAACCTTTGTTCTTCAACTGGCCTTCGTTGGTCCAGTAGTTGGTCATACCGGAGATGTAGCTCAGATCCTTCACGGTCAGCAGATTGTCTGTCTTGTGCCAGAAGAGGTCGACACCGGCATAGAGGCGGTTGTTGAGGAAGTTACCCTCGAGAGCGATGTTGTACTTGGTTGTGGTCTCCCACTGGATGGTACTGTTCTCGATGTTCTTCAGATACAGACCTACGGTGTTCTCTGTTACCTGCTGGCTTTCCCAATAGGTACGGGCTGCATAGTAGTCGAGGTCATCGTTACCGCTCTGGTCAACACCAGCGGTCAGCTTCAGATAGTCGATACCCTTCAGCTTGAACCAGTTCTCGCTGCTGATCAACCAACCGAGTTGCAGAGAGGGGAATACGCCCCAGCTTACGCCACCCAGTTGGAAACCATCCTTGGTGTCGTCGCCGAAACGGCTGCCTGCCTGGCTGCTGACGGTGAAGTCTGCGAAGTAGCGGTTCTTGTAGTTGTAGTTGGCATCTACGTAGTATGCCATGTCGATCCAGTTGTCGTTGGTACCGCCGTAGTTGATGTACTGCATATCCTTGCTCAGGTTGGGCAGCTTATCGTTCTCGTTGTTGTAACCTCTCATGTAGTTGAAGCTGTATGAGTAGTTGTTGTAACGCCAGCCACCGTATGCCTTGATGGTGTGGGCACCATAGTTGTTGCCCCAACCGATCTGCAGGTCATTGTTCATGGTGGTCTCCTTAGCGAACTGGGTCTTCAGTACAGAAGTGATGCTTCCGAGGTCGGTCAGATAGTACGGGGTGGTACCATTGATGGGGAGGAAGTACTTCTCGTTGTTACGGGTCATGGTGAAGTTGAAGCGGTCGCTGATGTACAGATTCTTGTTGATCTGGTACTTGGGACTCACGTTCAGGTGAATCTGAGTCAGCTGAGCATAGTTCTTGTTGCTTCCCTTGCCATTCTCGAGAATCCAGTAGGGATTGCGCTGAGCCTCGTTGATACCCAAGTCGCTGGAGAAGCGGAAGGGATTCTGAACCCAGTTGGTGGAGGATGCGGCATACTTACCGGCATACTCCTTGGAGAGAGCCAGACGGTCTGGTGAGAGGGGAGCTGTGGAGAACTCGTCGTAATAGTAAGAGTAGGGGCTGATGAAGGGAGCCTGGATAAGACCCAGCACATTGGTGGAACCAACGTTCTGCATGTCGTAGTTCTCGCTCCATCCGGTGTCGAGGATATTGTAGCTTGTCTGGTTGTAGGCAATATCCAAACCTGTAGTCACCTTGCTGAACACCTTGATGTCGGTGTTGAAGCGCAGGTTCAAGCGGTTCATGTCGGTTCCGACACCTGTGCTCTCGCTCTTGGTGTAACCCAGTGACAGGGCATACATACCGATGTCATCACCACCCTCTACGTTGATCTTGTAGTTCTGGGTGAATGCATTGTCGTACATGTCCTTCTGCCAGTCGGTGTTGTTGTTGAACACGTTGCGGTAATAGTTGCCGGGACTCTTGTCGAGGAAACGATAGCTGCTCAGAGAGCTGACGTTCATGTTCTTGATGGTACTAACCATATCATTGAGATAGAGGGTGTACTGGTCGCCGTTCATGACATCCAGCTTCTTGGGGGTCAGCTCGACACCACCGAAGATGCGGACACCGATCTTGGTAGCCATGCTCTTGCCACGCTTGGTGTTGATGATGATCACACCGTTGCCACCCTTTGCGCCATAGAGTGCGGTACCGTTCTTGAGAACCTGTACGCTCTCGATGGTCTCGGGATCCAATGCAGTCAGCAGGTCATTGTAGAAACCCTCGTGCAGAGTAGTGCGGTCATACTGTGGGTCAATCATGTTGCCGTCCAGGATGATCAGAGGCTGGGCGTTGGCGTTGATTGAGTTCACACCACGGATGGTCATGTAAGCACCCATACCAGGAATGCCGCTGCGGCTGATGGTATGGATATCACCTGAGAGCAGGTTCTGGATATCGGTCTCGATACCTACACTTGAGCTCTCGTTAATCGTAGCCGTACGGGTAGAGGTGATGGTCGTTCCGTCCTGATAGTAAGGGCTGAAATGAGTCGTCATCAACTTACCGTCTGCCTGGCCTTCCTTTACAGCGATCTGCAAGGGATTGTAGCCTTCAGCGTAAACGTAGAGAACGTCTGAGAAGGTGGGGATATCCAGGGTGTAGGTACCATCCTCCTCGGTCAGAGTGGAATAAGCCTCCAGGCTGAGGGCTTGTACACGAACACCACCCATAGGCTCGCCAGTGGCATCGTCGGTGATGACGCCCTTGACGGTCTTCATCTCATATTGCTTTTCCGTTTTCTTCTTCGGAATGCGGCGTACGGCAACTTCTTCTTCGTAGTCTTCTTCTTCCACGTCTTGAGCCACCGCATTGGTGATGCTAAAGCCGGAAAGCACCATGAAGCACAGACCTGTACAGAAGGTCTTGCGCATGAATATATTGCTGATTCTAGTTTTCATTGTCTGCTGTGTCATTAGGGTCGATTTCTATGGTTGACTGGTTCTCCTTGCTCCTCAGGATGATACGGTCGATACACAAGGTACGTGTATATTTACCGGAACGGATTTCCGAAGACGTGGGAGCACCCTGGATGATCAGAGTGGGATAGCTGTGACGCAGGTTCTTGTAAGAGTAGGGGAAGGTGAAATCGGGGATACACAGCAATGTATCAACGTTTACACCATCGTAGGTTACCGTTACACGGTTGGAAGTTGCGTCGCGGGCAACACCATTGTTGTAGCTGATCTGCAGGTTGATCTTGTTGGCCAAGGTGTCTGTGATCAGGGTGTCACCACCAGCAATCTGGATGTAATAGTAGGGTACCATGACCAGATAGAGGTCGTAGGTTCCACTCATAACTTCTGCATTGGGCACGTAAGCCTCGTTAAAGTTACCCCTCAGCTTGACTTCACCCTTGGGGTTCGTACCGGTTCCCTGAGGACCCATTACGTAGAAGTCGTTGCGGCTGACCTTACCATGCTGTGCTACAACATCTGCGTAGGCTGCGTTGCTGAAGGTCTGTCTTCTGGCAGTACCTGTGTAGTTGTTGGCGTAGTTGTAGAATACGCTACCTGTCATCTCAACCTCTACGTCGGGTTTGTAGAAGTGGCTGGGGAAGTTCCAATGCTCGATCTCGTATCCGTAGCCATTACTCATCTCAAACACCTTTCCGTTGAAGAGAGTTGTCTGATCCCACAGGTCGGTTGCGCGGAGGGTGTCTCCGTACGTGTTGAGCAGGTATTCTGCCTCAGCACCCTTGGTCTCTATGAAATATTCCATGGTCCAGGGAGTACCTGTCTTCTGGCCGCCGATCTTGGGCTGCTTGTGGATGTTGAACACCAGGGGTGAGATCAAATCCATCTCGAGGCTCATCTTCTGCAGAGAGTCGGGATCGCCTTCCTCGGTCTGGTTGGGCGAGTTGTTGTTACCCTTCTGCTTGTCGGAATAGATGGGAGAGTAAATGTAGTACTGCGACAACTTCTCCTTTGCCTCAGCCCAAGCGGCATCGGTGGGAAGGAGCATGATGAACATGGAGTCCTCTGCTTCCAGATTTGCGCCGAAGCCTTCGTCTGCCATCATCCAGAGATCGGAATTGTTGGGGGGCAGATAAGACCTGGAGCGGAACAGCTGGTTAGAGGTGTAGTAAACGCTGTCGACATACGTGGGGTTACCGTTTTCGTCGGGCAAGCCTTCAATAGAAGAGCCTGGAACGAAGTAGGTGGTATCCTTGCTCAGGATGTAGTCGCGGAAGACGGGCAGCGTGCCGGCAAACTTGATGTACTCGTAGAAGTTCCAGTCGAAGGGCGT
>JAEEGK010016289.1_pt1 | contig 16365 bp, 12 predicted proteins | sample 8958771 | NCBI WGS metagenome assembly JAEEGK01 (sample SAMN16246547, study PRJNA631951) | gut metagenome | biome: gut microbiome; feature: rumen; material: SC-attached | host: Bos | place: Iran: Karaj | collected 2018-10 | reverse complement strand
TGCCCACCAACCGCACTCTGATGGGCAAGGTCTAATTTCAGGGGCGACACCTTGCCCGCATTTCGGCCACCTAGGCACTTCCAATGGGCAAGGTCTAATTTCAGGGGCGACACCTTGCCCGCATTTCGGCCTCCCAGGCACTTCCAATGGGCAAGGTCCCCACTATGAAATCAGACCTTGCCCAGTGAAACGTGGTGGAAGTCTGGGTGGTGATTCCGGTCTGCTGGGGAGAAGGGGTGTGTGATCATGGTTTGCCACGGAGAAGGGGTGGGTGTTCCTGGTCTGCAAGTTTTTGGCAGACCGGGAACAATTTCGGGCGTTTTTGTTCCTGGTCTGCATTTTTTTTGCAGACCAGGAACACCTAGGAGCTTATGCCGGCGCTCTAATTAGCAATTGTCATGGGGCGGGCAAGTTTATGTGGCGGGCAAGAGTATGCTGCAGGCAAACATATGTGGCAGGCGAGTGTATGCACCAGCTAAGCATATCCAGTAGCCAAGATTCTATGCAGCAGCCAAGTGATTGACAGTCAGAGGATTACCGGAAAGAGAATCGGTGAAATTTGCCGATTCTCCCGCCGGGAAAGTATTGATAGTCAGGAGGTTAGGTGCTGCATGGCGTGGGGAAGATGCCCGGTCGGGGCCGGGCATGATGGTGAGGGACCGGGCATGACGGGGGTGGGGTTAGGCGGGACGGGGAGCGCCAGGGCAGAACGGTGAAAGGTCCAGGGCAGAACGAGGAAGGGCCCGGACCAGGACGGAAGGAGGGCTAGGGCAGAACGAGGAAGGACCCAGGCCGGAACGGTGAAAAGACCAAAGCAAAACGAAGAACGCCCCCCAACCCAAAACGGCAAAAAGCCCTGGGATGGCGTTATTTCTGGAGATTGGCGATTATTTCCATCATGCGGCGGAAGATGTCGATCTGGGAGTAGCGGGTGCCTGAGGGGTCGGAGACGACCAGGTCGAAGGGTTCGGCGGGGAGCTGGGCGCGGCCGATCTTGAAGCGGGCGCGGCTGCGGCGGATGGCAAGTTCGAAGAAAAAGCCTTTCCAAGGCACCAGCGACAGGAGGACCTGGGTGTCGCGATGGGCTTTTACCCAACGGTGCTGACGCGCTTCGACGAGCACCAGCTGCATCCCTTTGGCCGCGAAGAAACTCTTCACCACGTGGGCGACCTCTCCCACGGAGGGGTCATCCCCGTCCAGCACCACCGTCACCTGCGAGATGTCGGAGAGGCGCATAAGCGAAGTGCTTTCCTTGCTGGCGGCCCAGCGGAGTATGGTATCTACCAGGAATCTAGCCATTGGCTTTGGAGATAAGATCACGGATTTCGAGCTTGGCATCCCTCCAGCGGGGGACATCTATCTTGGTTCCGACCACCTCCACGACCTTGGCGGCGATAATCGAACCTATCTCCCCGCAGACCTTGAGCGGAAGGCCCTGGGAATGGGCGTAGAGGAAGCCGGCGGCGTAGGTATCCCCTGCGCCAGTGCCGTCGATGGGAGTCGCAGGCCAGGCGGGGATGTAGTACTCCTCCTCACCCCTCTTGACCCAGCTGCCATCCTTCCCGACCTTGACCACCGCGATGTCGCAGTGGCGGGCGAGTTCGCGCAGGCCCTCCTCGGCACCCTCGACCTTGGTGAAGGCCCGGCACTCGGATTCGTTGGCGAAGACGATGTCCACGTATTTGTCGATGAGATTATGGAGGAAGGCGTTGTTGCTTTCCACCACGTTGTAGGAGGCCATGTCGATGGAGATGATGCAGCCGGCATCCTTGGCCATCTGTACAGCCTTGGCGATGAGGTCCTGGTTCTGCACCAGATATCCCTCGATATGGAAGTAGTCGTAACCCTCGAAAAACTCGGGACGGAGGTCCTCAGGGCCCATCTCCAGCGCAGCGCCCATATAGTCGGCGAAGGTGCGCTCGGCGTTGGCACCGGTGATGAACACCATGCAACGGCCGGAAGACTTGTCGCTGTGGAGCATGGTGGTCTTGACCCCGAATTGCTCCATAGTGCTCTTGAAGAGCTGGCCCAGCTCGTCATCCCCTATCTTGCCTATATATCCGGAGGGCATTCCGAAGATGGAGGTGCAGGTGATGGTGTTCGCGGCGGATCCGCCCGGGACGTACTTCACTCCGACCTCCTTGAGGGCGGACCAGATACGGTCCCCGGTTTCCATATCGACGTGCTGCATGCTCCCCAAGGGCAGATGGTACTCCTTGAGAAGGGTATCATCGGGCAGTATTGCCAAGATGTCCGTCAGTGCGTTGCCTATTCCTAAAATCGACTTCATATCCGTTGCATTTGATTAACAAAAATACGTAAAATTCTCGGGATAATGACTAACTTTGCCTCTTGTGAAAAAAAAGCTTGTCAATATACTTAAATACGTCCTGTCTTTCGGCCTCGCGGGCTTGCTCGTATGGCTCGCATTCAAAGGGATCGACTGGCACGAATTCCTGATAGGGCTCAAGGCTACGAGGTGGGGTTGGATATTTCTGTTCCTGGTTGCCGGCTATCTGGCCCTGGTGTTCCGCGCCCTGCGCTGGACCCAGCTGATACACCCCCTCGACAACGACATCCATTATGGTAAAGTCTGGGACGCCAACAACATCGGCGGAATGGTGAGCATCGCCATCCCCGGCTCCGGTGACCTGGTGCGCACCGCCCTGCTGACGACCGCCAAACTCCCCTACCAGACCGTGTTCGGAACGGTCATAATGGAGCGCGCCTGGGACGTGCTTGCCATAGTGCTGATGTTCGCCATCTCCTTGATCTTCGCCTGGGGCCGCTTCGGAGGATTCTTCGTGGACAACATCTGGCATCCTCTCACCACGCACGTCATCATACTCTGGATCCTTGGAATACTGATACTGCTGATTGCCGGGAGCCTTTTCTGCATACGCAGGTTCAGGAACCGCAGCCGTTTCTTCGGGCGCCTGAACAGCACCCTGGAAGGCTTCCTCATAGGATTCAAGACCTTCGGGAAGATCAAGAACAAGCTTCTTTTCCTGATCTATTCAGTGATGATCTGGGTGATGTATATGCTTATGAGCTACTTCGTGCTGAAGGCCATCCCGCAGCTTTCCGGAGCGCTGATGGCAGACGGACTGTTCGTGGCCTCGCTGGGTAACGTCGCCTCCCTGGTGCCCGTGCCCGGCGGTATCGGAGCCTATCACTACCTGCTGAAAGTCTCGCTGATGGGCCTCTATGGCACCACCGAGGAAATCGGGCTGCTGTTCGCTACGCTGTGCCACGAGCTTCACGCCCTGCTGGTAATCATTCTGGGTATATGGTCGTATGTATTCCGCATCGTCATTCTCAAGAACGGCAACGCATCCAAGAAAAATTAGTATATTTGCAACCCTTTTGGTCCCGTAGCTCAGTTGGATAGAGCAACAGCCTTCTAAGCTGTGGGTCATGCGTTCGAGTCGCATCGGGATCACTACAAACGGGATCTTGTATCCCTCTCCGCCTAACGTAAGAGTTCTATCAGACGATCCGGATAGTTTGAAATAATGGCGTCCACACCGCAATTGGCAACAGCAAGGATATCGGACCGTTCATCTACAGTCCAGGGAACGACCTTTATTCCCAAGGAATGGCAATAGGCAACATTCTCAGCAGTGACCACACTGAAATGTGGGGACCACCATCCCGGCAAAAAACTTATTCTGGAGAGTATTTCCTTGATATCCGTGTCTCTTTTTGTGAGAAATGCCAGTGTAACTTCCGGCCACCTTGCGTGAATATATTCCAGGGAGCGGACGTCAAACGTCTGGACTATCAGACGATTACCAAGGTTTTTTGAAAGAAGAAGCGGAATACAGATATCGCAAAAAGTCTTGTAATCCGGCCAGTAGCTTCCTTCTCCCTCACCTGCCGAGGACTTGATTTCAATATTGTAATTTGGAAGAGGAATATTATTATCCGAGGCATACTTTTCAGTATAGTCAATAAGCGCCGACGCAAGGGGGACATGCTCTGATATCAGTTTCTTTTCAGGCCACTGTTCAGTATACCTGAGCCCAACCTCATACTTTGCGATGCTGTCATAGGGCATAGTGAAAAGATATTCCTTCGGGTCCCCTTTCTGAATAGGGGTACCATCCGGCCTTATTGCACAGCGATAATGAAAATAATTGTCGTGGGACAGGACGGCAAGACCATCGGCAGATAATTGCAAATCCATCTCCAGAGTGTTAGCGCCAAGATCGAGGGCGTTCTTCATTGAGGAAAAGGTATTCTCCGGCATTCGTCCGGCTCCTCCTCTGTGAGCCTGAAGGTCAATACAGGGATTAATACTGATCCCGCAAGCACATATTGCAGCAGAAAGGCATAACAAAGCAGCCCCTATTATTTTCTTGTTTAGAATCATAATCGTTTTTATCTTTACAAAGATAAAAAGAATTTTTATATTTGTGTGCGCACACACAATCTGAATCAAAGCATGAAAGATTTAATAACGACACTATTCTCTTTACTGATAACCTCGGCATCATCCTTTGCACAGAATACTTGTTATGCCCGCCTTGAGAATGATACCCTGCGAGTCGGCAATTCCGTTATAGAACGTGCGTTCGCCTGGAACGGGGGAGCACTCAGGACTTTGTGGCTCACCGACAAAGCAAGCGGCAGGACTATGAAATCCTGGCACGAACTGCCGGATTTTATCTTGGCAAAAGAAGCTCCGGAAAATGCGCACCTGGAAGTTATCGAGGTTCCTGAAGGCCGATGGTCTCCAGCCTTCCTCCTATCAAGAGTGTCCTACAACATCGGCAAAGTTCAAATCCACCGGGAATACCGCCTTTACGACAATGTTCCGGCCATCGCATGCGACACATATATCAAAGGCATCTGGGACATTACCCCGGAAGAAACTCCGGTACTGGATCAGATTTGCCTGAAAGGACGGAACTGGCACTGCACTGCAGTGGAATTCCACGACAGGACAGATGTCCACAACAGCCTTCTGGAAGAGCACAGGTTCATCTCATATCACCATGAAAAACCCTGGGACGCCAATCTTCTTCTCGCACGTGATGCCGTTACCGGAGCCGGTCTGTTCATGCTTAAAGAGGCTCCATGCTCGGACATGCAGGTGGGTCCCGGGAAGGGGGACTTCATCACCAAAAACGGCCGCTTCCAGCTAACGCGTATTGGCTTCGAGCCCGGTGACATCCTTGCTGATGGGTGGACGCGCCTTTACGGCTGTGTAATGGGAGTTGCCGGGGCCGATGATTTCTCGGAAGCCCTGGCCCTCCGCTCCTACCAGAAAACTGCCCGCCGCCAGATGGATATGGTGATGATGAACACCTGGGGGGACCGCAGTCAGGACGGCCGCGTGAGCGAGCAGTTCTGCCTGCAGGAGTTGGACAAGGCGGCGCGGCTGGGCATCACAATATACCAGATAGACGATGGCTGGCAGCAGGGCAAAAGCCCTGCCTCCGTTGTTGAGGGCGGTTCCTTCGACGATATCTGGGCCCGCACCGGATATTGGGACGTAGACCCGGTGAAGTTTCCTCACGGCCTGTCGCCGATAGTGGAGAAAGCGAAGGGTCTGGGCATCGAAATCGGCCTGTGGTTCAATCCCAGCGTGCAGGAGGATCTGGCCGATTGGGAAAGGGACGCGGCCGTGCTCATCGGCTTGTACAAGAAGTATGGTATACGGATATTCAAGATAGACGGGCTGGTTATTCCCAGCAAGACCGCGGAGCGCAATCTCCGGAGCATGCTGGACAGGGTCAGGGAAGAGACAGGGGACGATGTCGTTTTCAACATGGACGTAACCAACGGACGGCGCATGGGCTACAACTGGTTCGCGGAATACGGCAATATCTTTCTGGAGAACCGCTATTCCGACTGGGGCAACTACTATCCGTACAAGACTCTGCGTAATTTGTGGCAACTGTCCCGGTATGTGGCTCCGGAGCGCTTCCAGATAGAATTCCTTAACCCCTGGCGCAATACGGACAAGTATCCTTCGGGGGATATGTTTGCCCCGGCCAACTACTCCTTCGACTACATAGCCGCCGTCAGTTTTGCCGCGCAACCCCTGGCATGGATGGAAGCTTCCAACCTTCCGGAGGAAGCTTTTTATGTGGGAGATATACTTAAGAAGTGGTATGGACTTGCTCCGGCCATACACGGCGGAACAATCCTTCCAATTGGAGAAGAGCCTTCCGGCCGTTCCTGGACGGGATTCCAGTCCATAACGGACTCAAAGCACGGCTATATTATTGCCTATCGTGAAGATACCCCCACAGCCAGAGGCTGCATCAAGACCTGGCTACCGGAAGGAAAGCGCGTCAGGTTCAGGCCTCTTCTTGGCAGCGGCAAGCCTTTCCGTGCCAAAGTTGGCCCCGGGGGCATAATAAAGATTAATCTCAGGGAGCCTAACTCTTTCGCCCTGTACGAGTACTCGCTTTAGCATACATACTTCCGAGATGGCAAGAATAATTATAGGAATTGGTGAGACGGTTCTGGATATCGTATTCCGGAACTCTCAGCCGCAAGCGGCGGTGCCGGGCGGATCGGTATTCAACTCCATGGTCTCTCTTGGCCGCACTGCAGGCAAGCTTTTCCCCGACGTAAAACTTCTGATGGAATCCCAGCTGGGAGATGACTATGTGGCGGACATCGTATCCGAGTTCATGGCCGGCAACGGCGTGGGCATAGAAGGGATGCAGCGCGAAAAAGGGCAGAGCTCCGTCTCGCTGGCCCTTCTGGACGAAAACAACAACGCCCACTACGAATTCTTCCGCGACAAAGACCTCCCGCCATTCCGCACCCCTGACACGGCCATACAGAAGGACGACATCGCCATCTTCGGATCCTTTTTCGCAGTAAGCCCTGCCACCGGCAGGCAGACCCACGAATTCATCCGCCGCGCGCAGGAGGCCGGCGCCATCGTCTATTATGATGTGAATTTCCGGAAGAACCACCCCGCGAACCAAGATGCGATCGAAGCCAACATCGCCCTGGCGGACATAGTGCGCGCATCCGACGAAGACCTGCGCAATCTGTATGGAAGCTCCGATGCAGCCCGGCTCTACGAAGAACGCATCTCCCGCCTGTGTCCGAATTTCATCTGCACCCGCGGGGCCGAAGATGCGGAGGTTTTCTCGCCGGGAGTGCGCAGGACCTACCCCACGGCCAAGGTCGCGGATCTGGTGTCCACCATAGGTGCGGGGGATAATTTCAATGCGGGTATAATCTTCGGCCTGGTGCGCGACGGCCTCGGAAAAGATGACGTCAGGAGTCTTTCGGAAGATGACTGGAGCCGGCTGGTGCCCACCGCCATGGCCTTCTCGGCCGAAGTCTGCGGCAGTCTTTTCAACTACGTCAGCCCCGAATTCGCTAAGACGCTAGCGAAATAGCCCCGAACACGCCCAAGGATGCAACCAGCATTATGGCGCCCGCAAGCAACACCCCCAACATCACATACAGCACACTCTTCTTGAAATCCATATTCAAGAAACTCGCGGCCAGAGTACCGGTCCAGGCGCCTGTGCCCGGAAGGGGGATGCCCACGAACAGAAGCAAGGCCACATAAAGCCCCCGGCCGGCCTTGGCCTCCAGCTTACGGCCACCCTTCTCGCCCTTCTCCAGGCACCAGCGGAAAAATCCGCCGATATATTTCTTGTCCTTCCCCCACTCCAGTATCCTGCGGGCGAAAAGGAAGATGAAAGGCACGGGCAGCATATTGCCTATGACCGCCAGTATCAGCGAAGGCACCAGAGGCAGGTCGAAGCCCACGGCATAAGGGATGGCGCCGCGGAGTTCGATCAGCGGCACCATCGATATAAGGAATACTATGATATACTTCTTGATCACTTCTTATTCTTCACAAGGTAGAGTTCCTCCCTGTAGGTAAGTCCCATAAAGAATATGGAAAGCGCGCACGCGCCCAGCAGCAGTAGGAAGGTAAGGTTCCAGCCGGCGGTCTGGGCAACGGCACCTATCACCACGTTCGCAAGTATGGCGGTTCCGAAGAAGTAGCCGAAGAATCCGGTAAGGCCCGCGGCGGTGCCGGCGGCGTTCTTGGGGGCCAGGTCGAGGGCCTGCACGCCGATCAGCATTACGGGACCGTAGATGAAGAATCCAATTCCTATGAGGGAGATGATTACCATCGTAAGGTCGTCGATGAACAGCCAGTAGAGCACGATGAACAAGGCCACCAACCCCATGAAGAGCATGGTGGGAAGGGCCCTGCGGCCCTGGAAGAGCTTGTCGGAAAGCCAACCGCAGATAAGTGTGCCGGGGATGGCGGCAAACTCGTAGGCGAAGTATGCCCAGCCTGCCGACTTAAGGTCTATACCCTTTTCGGTGAGGATGGTAGGAGCCCAGTCGAGGCAACCGTAGCGCACCATATATACGAAGGCGTTCGCGAAAGCGATGTACCAGAGGAAGCGATTGTTAAGCACGTATTTGAAGAAGATCTCCTTGGTAGTAAGGGTCTCTTCCTGCTTCTCGGAATAGTTCTTGGGATAGTCGTTGCGCCACTTCTCGATGGAAGGGAGGCCGCAGGACTGCGGTGTATCGCGGAGCAGCACGTAGGCCAGGAGGGCGATGAACAAGGCGACGGCCGCAGGGAAGGCGAAAGTTCCTATGAGGAAGTAAAGCTCCTCGTGACTGCCATAGAACCAGCTGCCGAACCAGACGGCACCGTAGGTTGCCATAGGGCCTACCAGGGCTCCGCCGACGTTATGTGCGCAGTTCCATATGCTCATTTTCGTACCGCGCTCGCTTACCGAGAACCAATGCGTCATCACGCGCCCGCAAGGAGGCCAGCCCATTCCGTTGAACCATCCCACGAGGAAGTTCAGCACGGCCATCACCAGGATTGCAAGGGCCTTATGGTCGGCCCCTATGAACTGGATGGGGACTATCATGAAACACATCGAGATGGCCGTAAGCACGAGGCCGAGGGGCAGGAAAGCCCTGGCGTTGCTGCGGTCGGATACGCTTCCCATAAGGAATTTGGAGAGGGCGTAGGCGACAGCGTTCATAGACAGCACGATGCCGAGTTCGGTCTTGTCGAAACCAAGCGGGGCAAGGGCCGGGATGGCCATCGAGAAATTCTTTCGTACCAGGTAGAATCCGGCATATCCGATGAAGGCTCCGAGGAATACCTGAAGACGCATCTTCCTGTATTTTGCATCGGCTTCGGGTCCGGTTTGCTCCTGTTTATAAGCAGGTTGGGTTAAAAATTTTAGCATAACGGGCACAAATATACATCAAAAACACTTTGTTTTTAAACTTTTTTACTAAATTGCGAAAGTTTTCAGATAATTAACCGTGACCGGCAACCGTTCATACGCATACGCTCAGTTCCAGGGCCAGCAGCAGCAGTCTTGGAGGGGTTCCTCGTGCGTACACCGGTCTACGGCACGATAGTTTCGTTATTCCCTAATTCCAAGATAAAAGTCAAGGCCGGTCCTTTTGGATCGGCCTTTTCGCATATAGTTAGTTTCATTAAAATGTGTATCGTTATGGACAGGTTCAACCTAGTTAAAGAATCCTTCGTAAAGAAGGAAGTTCCGGTGGAAGTCCCCTCCGGAAAGACATCCGATTATTTTGGCGAACTGGTATTCGACCGCAAGAAGATGGCCAAGTATCTCGACGCCGACAGCCTCAAGGCGCTGCTCTCCTGCATCGAAGGCGGCAAGCCCCTGGGCCGCAAAGAAGCCGACGGCGTTGCCCGCGGAATGAAGGAATGGGCGATGGAGCACGGTGTGACCCACGTCACCCACTGGTTCCAGCCTCTCACCGAAGGCACGGCCGAGAAGCACGACTCGCTGATCGACTACGACGGCAAGGGCGGCGTCATAGAAAGTTTCGACGGCAAGGCCCTAGTGCAGCAGGAACCGGATGCATCTTCCTTCCCCAGCGGAGGAATTCGCGCAACCTTCGAAGCCCGCGGCTACACGGCCTGGGATCCGACCTCCCCGGTGTTCATCCTGGACGACACCCTCTGCATCCCTACGGTATTCGTGTCCTACACCGGCGAAGCCCTGGACAACAAGATGCCGCTCAAGCGCGCACTCAAGGCCGTGAGCGACGCCGCCGTTCCCATCTGCCGGCTTTTCGACCCCGCCGTGGAGAAGGTCTATTCCTTTCTGGGATGGGAGCAGGAGTACTTCCTGGTAGATGAAGCCTTGTATGCCGCCCGTACCGACCTGATGATTACCGGCCGTACCCTCTTCGGGCACAACTCCTCCAAGAACCAGCAGCTGGACGACCATTACTTCGCGGCCATTCCTCCGCGCGTAGCGGCTTTCATGCGCGACCTGGAGATTGCCGGGCACAAGCTTGGCATCCCTCTCAAGACCCGCCACAACGAGGTTGCTCCCAACCAGTTCGAGCTGGCTCCTATCTTCGGTGAAACTAACTTATCCAACGACCAGAACCAGATAGTAATGAACCTGATGAACAAGATTGCCCGCAAGCACGGATTCGTGGTGCTTCTGCACGAGAAACCTTTCGACGGCATCAACGGATCCGGCAAGCACAACAACTGGAGCCTCGGCACCGACACCGGCACCTCGCTCCTAGCTCCCGGCAAAGACGCTATGGGCAACCTGCAGTTCGTAACCTTCTTCGTGAATGTGCTGGCAGCCGTGCAGAGGCACAATGGCCTGCTCAAGGCCAGCATTGCCAGCGCCACCAACGCCCACCGTCTCGGCGCCAACGAAGCTCCGCCGGCAATCGTGTCCGCCTTCCTCGGCCGCACTATGACCGACGTGCTCCGCAAGCTCCTGGAGCTCCCCTCCGACACTCCTATCGAGATAGCCGGAAAGAAGGGCAAGAGCCTCGGACTGGTGGAGATTCCCGAGATATTCGTGGACAATACGGACCGCAACCGTACATCTCCTTTCGCCTTCACGGGCAATCGCTTCGAGTTCCGCGCCGTGGGCTCCAGCGCAAATTGTGCAGGTGCGATGACCACCCTCAACGCCGCCGTGGCCGAGCAGCTCATCGACTTCAAGAAGGTAGTAGATACGGAGCTGAAAGCCGGCAAGACCTTGCAGGTAGCCATAATGGACAGCCTGAAGCCCCTCATCGCCTCGGTAATCGACACCGTCTGCTTCGACGGCAACGGCTATACCGAAGAGTGGCTCTCGGAGGCCGCCCGCCGCGGACTGGACGTGGAGACCAACGTCCCCAAGATGTTCTGCGAGTTCACAAAACCGGCCTCCGTAGAGATGTTCACCAAGACCGGCGTCTATACCGAGAAAGACCTCGAGGCCCGCAACGAAGTCAAGTGGGAAACCTATGTCAAGAAGGTGCAGATAGAATCCCGCGTGATGGTGCGCATGGCCCTCAACCACATCATCCCTGCCGCCTTGGAATACAAGGCCAAGCTGATGAAGGAAGTCGCAATGGCGAAGGACATCTACGGCAACCTGGAAATCTGCGGCACCGAACTCAGGATCCTCGGCGACGTCAGCAAATATATCGACGAAGTGGTGCTCCGCACGGATGCGATGAAGAAGGCCCTTGACGAAGCCGATGCCATCGCCGACGGGTACAAGCAGGCCCTGGCCTACCACTATATAGCAGAAAGCCTACCGGCCCTGCGCAAGCCTATCGACATGCTCGAGGAACTGGTAGACAATAAACTGTGGCCTCTCCCCAAATACAGGGAACTGCTGTTCATCAGCTAGGGGCTATTTCCCGCCGTGCTCCAACGCTGCCTTCACGAAGGCAGTGAATATAGGCTGAGGACATTCGGGCGTGCTCTTGAACTCGGGGTGGAACTGGGTACCGATGAAGAAGGGATGTGAAGGGATTTCCACGATTTCCACCAGGCCGTTGTCCGGGTTGATACCCGAGATCACCATACCGGCACGCTCGAACTCAGCCCTATATGAGTCGTTGAATTCATAGCGGTGGCGGTGGCGTTCGTAGATGACGTCGCTGCCCGAGTAGATTTCCGCGGCGAGAGAGCCCGGAACCAGTTTGCAGGCATAGGCTCCAAGACGCATGGTGCCGCCTTTGATAGTGGTCTTCTTCTGCTCTTCCATCAGGTCGATGACAGGATGGGTGGTCATAGGATCGATCTCTACGGAGGCGGCATCGGCGTAGCCAAGCACGTCCCTCGCGAACTCTACAACGGCCATCTGCATTCCAAGGCAGATTCCGAAGAAGGGGATGCCCCTCTCGCGGGCATAGCGCACTGCGGCAATCTTGCCGGGGATGCCTCTCTCGCCGAATCCCGGAGCCACCAGTATGCCATCGGCACCGGAGAGGACTTCGGCTACGTTATCTTCGTTGATATGCTCGGAATGTATGCATTTCACGTTCACCTTGCAGTGGTTGGCAGCGCCGGCGTGAACGAAAGACTCCTGGATGGACTTGTAGGCATCCTGCAGTTCCACGTATTTACCCACCATGGCGACGGTTACTTCGTGCTGAGGATTCTTGAGGCGCTCCAGGAAAGCCTTCAGCACTTCGAGATCCGGTTTGGGTGCGCAGTCGGTGATTTCCATCTTGTTCACGACCAGGGTGTCCAGACCTTCGTCTTCCATGTTGAGCGGGACCTGGTAGATGCTCCAGGAATCGATGGATTGGATGACGTGCCCGGGGCGTACGTTGCAGAACTGGGCAATCTTCTTGCGGAGTTCGGCTGTAAGGGGTTTCTCCGTCCTGCAGACTATGATGTCGGGATGCACACCTGCGGACTGGAGTTCCTGCACGGAGTGCTGCGTGGGCTTGGTCTTTAGTTCCTTCGCAGCCTTGAGGTAAGGGACCAGCGTGAGATGTATGCTCAGGAAGTCTTCCTCGGGCAGTTCCCACTGGAGCTGACGCATGGTTTCTACGAAGGGCTGCGACTCCATGTCACCCACGGTGCCGCCGACCTCGGTGATTATCACGTCGAAATTGCCGGTCTGGCCGAGCAGCAGCATCCTGCGCTTGATTTCGTCGGTGATATGGGGAACTATCTGCACCGTCTTGCCAAGATATGCGCCTTCGCGCTCTTTGGTAAGGACGGTGTTGTATATCTTGCCGGTGGTGACGTTGTTCGCCTTCGACATGAACACACCAAGGAAGCGTTCGTAGTGGCCAAGGTCCAGGTCGGTCTCCGCTCCATCCTCCGTCACGTAGCATTCTCCGTGTTCATACGGATTCAGCGTTCCGGGGTCGATGTTGATGTAGGGGTCGAATTTTTGGATAGTCACACGCAGTCCGCGTGCCTTGAGGAGCTTTGCCAGGGATGCCGCCACGATACCTTTTCCAAGTGACGATGCCACCCCGCCCGTTACAAAAATATACTTCGTGTCCATGTGTCAGAAATTTGATAACGGGATACAAAAGTAACACATTCACCTCACACGGCAAAAATTTTTTTACAGTTCCCCGAAATTTCTGCGGTCCAGGAAACGGTACCCAGCCGCCTCCGAAATATGTACCGGCAGTATGTCCTTCTCGTGGGCCAGGTCGGCGATGGTGCGGGAGATGCGCACTATCCTGGAATAGGCCCTGGCGGACAGCCCGAGCCGGTCGATTATCTTCTCGAGGAGGTTCTTGCAGTCGTCCGAAAGAGGGCAGAAGCGCTCCATCTGGGAATTGTTCATCTCGGCATTGGTGCTGATGCCCTCCGCACGGAAGCGCTCCTTCTGTATCCGCCGTGCCTCGGCCACCCTGGCGGCCACTGCCGCGCTGCTCTCCGATTTCGGCCTCTCGATCAGGCGCTTGGTATCTACCGGGCTCATCCATACGTGGAGGTCTATCCTGTCGAGCAGGGGGCCGGAGAGGCGGCTGAGGTAGCCCACCCTCTGTCCGACGGTGCAGGTACAGCGGTCCCCGTCGCCATAGTAGCCGCAGGGACAGGGGTTGGTGGCCGCCACCAGCATAAAGGAAGCGGGGTATTCTATCTTCCCCCGCAAGCGCGAAACCACCACCTTCCTGTCTTCCATCGGGGCCCGGAGCGCCTCGGTCACCGACTTGGGGATCTGGGCGAACTCGTCGGCGAATAGCACTCCGTTATGGGCCAGGGAGATTTCCCCGGGGACTATGTTCCCTCCGTTCCCTCCGCCTATTATGGCCGCCAGCGAGGCGCTGTAATGCGGGGCGCGGAAGGGCCTGCGGCGTATCAGGCCGGCATCCCTCGAGACCAGGCCGGAAACCGAATAGATCTTGCTGGTCACCAGGGATTCGTCCAGAGTCATGGGCGGGAGTATGCCGGTGATGGCCTTGGCAATCGAGCTCTTCCCTCCGCCCGGGGGGCCTATGAGGATCAGATTGTGCCCGCCGGACACCGCGACCTCGGCAGCGCGCTTGGCGGCCTCCTGCCCTATTATCTCCGAGAAATCCATATAGTCAGGTTTGGGACGGGATTCCTTCCCGGCCTTGTACACCTCCCGGTTCCATATCAGCAGGTCCTCCCTGTCCTCCCCCTCCAGTATGGAAATTGCCTGTTCCAAGTCGTCCACTCCGTAGATTTTGGCGGAACGGTATTCAACGGCCTCCAGGGCCGACATCGTGGGAAGTATGCAGCCGTCCAGGCCCAGGGAAACGGCCATTTCGGCGTAGGGCAGGGCCCCCGGTACCGGGCGGACGGATGCATCCAGGCCCAGTTCGCCCATCACCAGGAAATGCCCCAGCCCCGACAGCTCCCTCTGCCCCGACGCGGCTATGATGCCCAGGGCTATGGGCAGGTCGTAGCCGCTGCCGCTCTTGTGCAGGTCGGCCGGGGCAAGGTTTATCACTATCTTCTTCCCGGGGATATGGAAATCCCTCGATTGAAGGGCGGTCACCGTGCGCAGCAGGCTTTCCTTCACCGCTGCGTCCGCCAGCCCCACCAGATGTATGCCGATTCCGCGGTCTATCTTGACCTCCACTTCCACCGGGACGGCATCTATCCCGATACACTTCGCTCCAATAATATTTATCAACATAATCCCTTTTATTTGTATCTTTGCCGACGATGCAGCACAGAATAGTTATCAAAAACCTGTCGGAAATCGACGCGGCGGCGGCACGTTTCCTCGAGGAAACAGGGCCCAACCGCATCATTGCCTTCTACGCCCCTATGGGGGCAGGCAAGACCACCTTCACCACTGCCATCTGCAGGGTGCTGGGGGTGGCGGAAGATGCGGTGTCATCACCCACCTTCGCCATTGTCAACGAATACAGGGCCGCCTCGGGCGAACCCGTGTTCCACTTCGACTTCTACCGCATCACCAAGCCCTCCGAAGCCCTGGACATAGGCTTCTACGAATACATCGACAGCGGATACACCTGCCTGCTGGAATGGCCCGAGAACATAGAGGAGCTGCTCCCCGAGGAGACTCTGCGCGTGAAGATCGAGGTCCAGCCTGACGAAAGCCGGGTCATCAGCTGGGAGGACTGACCTGCACGTCTATCCCCGTTATATATCCGTTCAGGGCGCAAGTCGTCCGGGTGCCGGCGTGCCATACGAAGGGCTGCAGGCCCTCTTCGCGCGGGGTAACCGCCAGGAAGATTGCTTCCCCCGCCATGCAGGCGCAGGCAGGCCCGAAGAAAAAACTGGAATCCCTTACGAATAGATGGTCCCCAACCGCCCTCTGCAGTTTCAGGTTTCCCTGGGAATAGCTGACCGCCCAGGGTCTGCGAGCGTGGGGATAGATGAACATCCCCTCCCCGAACAGGTCCGGGAAGGCGTAGGCCCGGCTCAGATCGTCCAGTGATTTGCACACTCCTTCCCCCTTTTCGTTGATGGCGGCCACATAGGGCCGGTTCTCCAGGAAAGCCAGGTGCGGGTCCTTCCAACGCACGTTCGTGGGCATCGCATAACTCCGCTGGGGAGTGAATATAAGTACGGAACTGCCATAATCCACCACATAATAGGGCTGATCCAGGAAGATGCGCATATCCGTCACCCGGGACGGATTCACGCCGGTCTGCACATCCCTCATCTCCCCGTCCACCACCATATAGCAGGCGGATGAGGTCTTGAAGCAGAAGCACAGTTTACCCGAGTCCTCATAGAGCGCCCCTGTACTGCGGCTGAAGGAACTGAAATCCCCGAAGGGCGTGCCCCCGTCCTGGCGGAGCACTATCTCGCCATCGCGACGCAGCACCACTCCTCCCTTGGCCTTGTCCCGGCCGAGGGTATAGAGTGAGCCGCCGTGCAGGGCAAGCCCCCGGAGTATCTCCCGGCCCTGGTAGCTGAACAGTTCCGCACCATCCCGGCATATCACGGTTCCGGAGGCGGTATTATACTCGGTGTAGAGGTGCCCGTTCAGTATGTGGTGGGTTTCGGGGGAAGAGCTTACGGAGCTGCCGGTGCCGGTGGCAACCGTAAAGACTGGCTGGCCGTTTTTAAGGAATACCAGTTCGCAGGGCACGCCTCCGTAGGAAGTATCCCTCCGCCAATCGTAG
>JAEEGK010016288.1_pt1 | contig 16366 bp, 9 predicted proteins | sample 8958771 | NCBI WGS metagenome assembly JAEEGK01 (sample SAMN16246547, study PRJNA631951) | gut metagenome | biome: gut microbiome; feature: rumen; material: SC-attached | host: Bos | place: Iran: Karaj | collected 2018-10 | reverse complement strand
ATTACATCAAAGGTCTTGTAAAGGCGAACAGGGGGATAGCGATGGCATTCACAGTTTTGAAGAACGTCAGCCAGGACGAGCTTAACTGGTATCATGAGACGCGCTACTGGATGCATGTCTCCGACGAGCTTTCCATGAAGGAAGCTGCAAGACAAGATGGGCTTGCTGAAGGCAGAGCTGAGGGCGAGCGGAAAAAAGCCGTGGAAGCTGTACATGGTTTAGCTCAGAACGGAGTTTCCGAAGAAATAATAGCGAAGTCTCTGAATATGCCTCTTGCTGAAGTCCGCAAGATCATTGGGGAATAGCACAGTATTTAGCCAAGTGCATGAATACTGGGTGCGCGGCGAACTGAGGCTGCGCTTGTTAACTGTGCAAAGCCGTCGCCGTTATTCTCGGTGTTCTGTTTGTTACAATTACTAAGCGGAAGGATCAACGAAATCAAGAATCACTGTTACATTAGATTCCGGCATCGTAAATGTTATCGATTCGCCTGATTCAGTATATTGTAAAGTACTTGGTGTTACTGTCCAATTACCAGGAGAGTATACTAAATCAGATGGAGCTTGATTTGCTGTGACGGTTATGGTTGTTCCTACCGTCGCAGTCGTTAGGTTTGCAGTCCCGTTTGTTACAGTTATGCTATATGTAGTCGGTGTTTGCGACTGAGGGGTTCCACTAGGGGTATCTGTTTCTGTTGAAGTACCGTTTCCAGTCGGCGTACCGCTTAAAACAGTCGCCGCTATTTCCGGGTGTCCAGCGAATCTTAGTTTTGGAAGAATTCCAACACCTCTCCCAGATATTTACTCTGTTTTAAGTTTAGGCCAGTAGTTTTCGCCAGCTTCCCATTCGGTGTATATATCGTCTGTGTTGTTCTCAGTTACCCATGCATTTAGAAGTGAAAGTACTATACTGGTGTCAGCAGAATAATTTGTTTCGTTAAGCGTGACTTCAGCAGAAATAACAGCATCATTCGTTCCAGATTGCGCTGCTTTTATACATTCATTTTCAGTATCGCTCGATGATTCTCCAGTTCCAAAGCCAGCGCCTGCACACCCATCTTTATAATAACAGAAATCTATTTGGCTCCAACCGTCTTTAAGACCAAAAAGAGCACCCACATAACTTCCTGATCTTGCACTTTCGCTTATAGAAACATTTCCTATATTAAGACAGTTTTGTGCCCATGAGGCATTTCCCCAGCCATGTTTTCCTACAATTCCTCCGGCGTAAACCTCATTTTCCGTTCCTTCGGCAGTTACGTCGCCGCCGTTGAAGCAGTTATCTATGTGGCTGGCTTGATTAATATCAGAACCATTTCCTTGTGATACAGCAGAAATTCCTCCAGCATGGAGTCCTGTCGAAGTTATATTTCCTGAATTGTATGCATTTCTAATTGTACTGCTGGAATCTACAGAAGCCGTAATTCCCCCTGCATTAGGACCTATGACACTTCCTGTGTTTACGCAAGAATCTACAATTCCGCCACCATAAATAGAGCCTGTAATTCCACCAGCACCATAAGAAACGTTATCTTCAGACAAAACAAAATTACTCGTAATTGATCCTGTATTCACACATCTTATTATTTTTGCATTACCTTGAACTTCTGCAACAATACCTGCACAAAAATATTGAGTAGTACTGCTTGTTACCGTTGCCGAGCTTTCACAGTTTTCTATAACTGCTGAAGAATTGGCGGTTTTTGCAATGCCGGCTACGCTTGCACTTCCATCAACCTTAAGGTTCCTTACAGTTCCCCCCACAGTTCCAAAAAACGCCTCAGCATGTATTTCAGAATCGAACGTTACAGTTTTTCCATTTCCATCAAAAGTGCCGTTAAATGATGTTTCATTTCCAATAGGAGTCCATTCGGTGTCAATTGTAATGTCCGCATCAAGCTTTAATGTAACACCACTAAAATCGCATCCTTCACTTGAAAACTCAGCAAGTTTTTCCATTGCAGAAGAATTAACAACTGCATAGGTATTACCGCTTATTATGTCACTTGAAGAAGAAGGTAAAGCCAAAGCTGGTGTAATCAGTTTTCCCTCTGAGTCCAAATAATATGAAGTGCTACCGTTAGGCGTAACCGCGATTTTTCCGCAGGCAGCTGCAAAATCATCAGCGGAAGCATTTGAATCTTTTTCAAGCACGGCAAGCCCTTCAGAAGGAGATGCCGGAACTATTGTCGCTACAGGGCTTGTTCCGGTAAGCGCACTTAAAATGGTGATTTTCTTGTTTGCACCAACGTAAATGTCGTTCTTGCCTGCACCAGTCACACCTTCCACGCCATAAGGAATATACGCGCTGCCGCCTATTTCGAAAACTGCGTTCGTATCCTCGAAATTGATTGCGCCAGCTTTTATATCCGTTCCTACAACGCTGTTACCTGATATTTCACCGCCTGTCATAATGAAGGTTGCGCTTCCCATTGATATGCCGCCGCCATTACCACCGCCACCAGAATCTGGAACAGCCTTATTGTTGCAGATTTTTCCTCCCGACATTTCGAAAGTTCCGCCGAACATAACGACACCGCCGCCATAGGCATTTGTGCCATCACTTCCGTAAGTCGCACCGCTGTTAACCTCGCCGTTTGAAATTTCTCCGGCTGTCATAGTTAAGGATGAGTTAGATCCTACAACATATATATTTCCGGCGCAGTCCCCAGCTTTATTCCCGGTGATCTTACCGCCATTAATACTTACTATTGCATTTTCCGCATAGATACCGCCGCCGCGGCAAAAGGCCGTGGCCGTGTTGTCCGATATTTCAGCTCCAGTGTTTATTGTGAGTTTCGGCAGCTTCGAGTTGTCCGTTATTCCTGAACCAGATATATATACACCAGCACCACCAAAATTGTAATTATAGCCGTTCTCGCCCGAATAACGCAGCGCATTGTCAGAAACCTTAGAGCCGGAGTTCATTACGATTTCCGTGTTTTCGCCTGTAGCATAAATACCGGCTCCCCTCATATAACCTGAGTTCATCGTTACCAAAGCACCGTTATCCAAAATCAGCTTTGAACCTGCTTCCATGTTGATACCGGCAGAATTTTCAGAGGTATTGTATCCGCTTGAAATTTTCAATTTTCTGATTGTCACAGGTGCTGTCGTCGTTATCGTAAGGATTGTTGCTACGCCAGCTACACTAAGGATATCCGTCGTGTTTCCGGTCATTCCGCACAAAGTTACGGAGCGTGCGGCAAAATTCGGAGCAACATTCTCTGTTACTCCCAGCGTGAATGGTCCAACCTGCGTTCCAGAAATGCGAATCGTGTAGTCTTTTGTGCTGTCCGTCAAGCGGCGGATTGCCTCACCAACCGTGGCAAGCGACTCATACGCCGAGCCCTGGTTTGTGTCAGCGGGATGATCGCAAAAAGAAGTCTCGCCGACATAAAACTGCTGCCGGGCATAAGATTCCACAAGCGAGGATGTTACAGCAAACGTTCCGTCGCTTGTTATCGCGCTTAATCCACCGCCGGAAATCCACCTGTCCGTCGTCATATTCTGAAACACGTTGATTACCTGAGTACAGGAATAAACGTCAATACCCGCTGTATTCCTGAAAACAAGCTCAATTTTGTGTGTTCCGCTTGTTATGCCGTTAAGCTCGATTTTGTATGTTCCGTCTGTTAAGTCGGCAACATCGAGTTCTTTCCCGTAGTCCGAATACTTTGTTTCCCATTCACCAGCTACCGGCTCGCTCAAAACACCAACTGAAAAAGAATCGCACAAGTCAGTGCTGATGTTAATGTCCAAATCGATGTTTCCAGTGCCGGTCGAAAGAGGCGCAAGCACGATTGATATGGGATTTGCCGCGTCCGAAGCCGTAAGCGCATGGTCAAAAGTGTAAGTACCTTCGAGCACGGTCTTGTAATCCGCGTCCGTGGACTCTCTTTTCTGCATTCCGAGCTTTATAGTCCAGACTTTGCCCAATGAAAGTGCTATTGTGAACGTGTGGTTTGTGCTGTTGACATTGCCTGACACAGAACCGGACCCATCCGAAGGTGTCGCCGTTACGTAATATCTTGTATCGGAATAAGATGCTGTAGGAAGTGCCATGCGCAAGGAGTCTTGCGCTCCTGCCTGCGTTTGCGGATTGCTGACAGAGCCTGTCAAAGTTATAAATTCATCGGATGCGCCAGGCTGATTCTGAGACACAGCGGAAGGAGTTTCTATATCATCAAATAAGTTACTGCAAGCAGAAAATACAAAAAATGCGCAAATCAGAACAAATGAAAAAAACTTTAAAGAACGACACATTTTACTACTCCTAACGTTATTCTAGCACACGAAACTTCGAAAATCAATTTTTCGCAAAAAAGCCACGCGCCGGGGTGGAGCACCGCGCAAGCGTTCACCGGAACCGGAGGTGAGGAGAATGAGCGTTAGCGAAGTGCGGAAGCCCGGAAAACTGATACAAACCCGCACATATCATTCTTTATTTCTTCATCACAGCCCCAGAGCTTTTGACGAACTCCGTGGGCGAGACTGACGTGTATTCCTTGAAAACACGATGGAACTGCTTGTAATCCGAGAATCCTGTCATGTCGGCGACTTCGTAGACGCGGTATTCCTTTGTGGAAAGGAGCTCCACGGCTTTTTGTACGCGGTATCCGTTAAGAAAATCAAGGAAAGTTTTTCCGCATTCTGTTTTGAACACGCGGCTCAGGTAACTGCTGCTTATGTTAAGCTCGGACGCGATGCCCTCTATGCTCAGGTGGTCTTTCCAGTCCGTCTCTATTCGCTGGAGCACGTATTTTACGTGCGGATTGTCAACCTGCATGTTTTTCAGCGTCACAGATTCGCCGTCCGCGCCAGCAGAGACAAGTTCCGCCGCCTGCTTGCTCCGCTTTATCTCTTCAATGCGGACAGCCGCCTTTTCCAAAAGCTCGGCGATTTTCTCGTCACTCACAGGTTTCAAAAGATAGTCGAAAACTTTAAGCGAAATGGAGCGGCGGGCATACTCAAAGTCAGAGTAGCTTGTAAGAACGACAGGCAGAAACTCAAAGCCCTCGTTCTGCGCTGTTTCTACCATCGTGAGTCCGTCCATAACCGGCATTTTTATGTCCGTGATGACGACGTCCGGCTGATGAAGTTTTATAGCTTCCAAGCCTTCCTTTCCGTCGGCGCAGGCGGCAACGACAACCACACCCATTGAGAGCCAGTCAACGGTGCAAAGAAGTCCCTTTCGAATTATTTCTTCGTCCTCAACGATTATTGTCTTTATCATACTCACCCTCCCGTAAAGTCTCCGGCGCGGAATTTAACGAAACGCGGTACGGCAACTCTATTCTGACGACTGTTCCCCTGCCCGCCTCGCTTTCAACCGTAAGTCCGTATTTTTCGCCGTAAAGCAGCTTTATGCGCCGCTGGACGTTAAAAAGCCCGATATGGTTCGTCGCGTTCTCCGGGGTGGAAAGCAATGACTGCACTTGCGTCAAAGTCTCTGAGTCCATGCCGCTTCCTGAATCGGCGATTGTCAGCAAAAGTCGTTTTTCGCCGGAAGTTTCGTCCGCACATGCATCGGCAAACTGCGTAGCTTTCTCCGCGCTAACCGCAATATGCATCGACGCGACACCCTCAAATCCGTATTTCACCGCATTCTCAATGACAGGCTGCACAATCAGTTTGGGGATTACGGCATCCTTGCATTCATCGGACACATTTATCTCAAAGCTGAACTTGCTTCCGAACCGCGTCTCAAGAATCGCAAGATAATTCTCGATATATTTCAAATCCTCGCCAAGCTCCACATACGAGTTTTTCGAGTTCAAGCTGTAGCGCAAAAGCTCGGCAAGGCTCACAATTGTCCGCACCGCTCCGTCCGGATCAAGTTTAACAAGATATCGCACAGTGGCAAGAGTATTGTACAAAAAATGCGGATTGAACTGCATCTCAAGCTGCTTAAGCTCCGAAATATACTTGGCTTTTGTCTCTTTTTCGTTCTCGGCGATAAGATTCTTTATATCATCGAGCATTTTGTTGTATGCCTCGCCGATTGTCTGAAACTCAATATTCTCGCGGATATCAACGCGGTTCTCAAGGTTTCCGTCCTCAACGTCGTGAAAAGCCGCCACAAGCTCGTCAATCGTGCGAGTTTTGTCCGCAGCAATTTTACCGCCGCTTATGAACATTGCCACAGAAAGGAAAACAAGCAGAATGACGGCAATAAGAACAAGCGTCTTTATAGCTTTTTTCATCTGCGAGATATCGATTATCGTATACACCGACAAAGCTCCGCCGCAAATATCCTTGCGGACTACAGCATCGTTACCGGTTATGGAAACTTCATTATTCTCAGCGCGGTATGCGGCCGAAAGCCTGTTCATATCGTCAAGATAGTAGCGGTTCGTCGTAACAAAAACATCGCCGAACGAGTTCGTTATGACATACGGCGAACTAATTGATTTAAGCGCATCCTGAACGCTTTTGCCTGTAATCGTGCAGATAAGGTATCCCACTCTCGTTCCGCCAGAGACAACGGAGGCACCAAGGATAATCTCATCGAGCGCGCCTGCAGAATACTCGTGCGAAATTTCCAGAACGCTCTTTCCGGGATTCTGCGCCATACGCTGCAGAGGTCCCCAATCTATTTCTTTTTGATATGAGGGGATATGGAACGTCTGCGAAGAATCGCCTTGCAAAAGGATAGTGTAATCATCGTCGAGAACGACGAAATTCGCGGCAATTAGCTGCTTACGAGAAAACTCTTTAAGGGCAGAATACGCTTCTGACACAAGGGTTTTGTCGATTTTCATGCGCGGTATATCAAGGCCCGAAAGCTCGGCGACTTTGTTCCGGTAATTTTCCACGGCCTCGTTAACGACAGCGCAGATTGTGTCGCAGTCGTTCTGAGCCTTGCGGATAATTCCAACTGACCAGATGATTCCGGCACACAGCGTTATAAGCACCATCAGCGCGGCGACAGGAACAAACGCATACGAAATGAACGCTGTGCGGATTTCATCACGGAAATGAACTGGTTTCTTGGATGTGCGCGAAACTTTGTGCGTGCGCGAAATGTCGGATGTGCGCGAAGTTTCGGACGTGCGCGACTCTAACGATTTTGGAGATTTTTTAATTCTTTTCATTGCAGCGAGTTCCATATCTCCGCGAACCGTGCGAGCCAGTCATTTTTTAAACCGCCAGCTGTTTTGTAATCGACCCGGATTTCCTTTATGGAGTCTTTGGAAACTAGATATGGTTTGATTCCCACATCGTTCCGTACAGAGCGGCGGTTCAGCACTTTCGCGATGTATGTCTGGACATTTTTGCCTGTCATGTAGTCCACGAACATCTGCGCCTGCTCCAGATGCGGCGTTCCTTTCACGATATACACGCCGTCCGGCATGAAAACAACGCCCTCTTCCATATAAACAAGGGATATGTTGTCGTCAGTCTCAGCATAGTTCGCGCCACCTTCCTCAAAAGTAAGCCCGACCACGAACGTTCCGTCAGAAACGCCTTCGTACACTTTTTTCGAGCCGGAAAGCAGCTTGCCGTCCAGATTCTGACACAATTTCTTTACGTACTCCCAGCCTTTTTCCTCGTCACCGCCGCCCGTCGCGTAAACCATGTTCAGCACATGCTCCCACGACGAAGACGACAGGTTCGGGTCGGCAAAAGCGATGCGTCCTTTTAGCTCCGGGCGCAGAAGGTCGTAATAGCCTGAAATCTCCAAGTTTCCCGCAAGATTCTTGTTCACCATAAAAACGCTGGGCACATCTGAAAAACGTGTAAAAACGCCTTCCGTATTCTTGTACGCGCTCTGAAAAAACTCTTCGTTCGGCGTTGTGTACGGCTCAAAAAGGTTTTCCGCCGACGCGACGGAAGAAAGAGAGCCTCCCCACATAACGTCACAAGCAGGCGAATCAAGATCAAGCGCAAGACTGCTCAAGATTTCGCCGGTACCCTTCTGCATAGCCTCTACATGGATGCCGGTGTCGTTCTCGAAATTGCGGACAAGTTCAGTTATAAACTCCACAGGATGCGGACTGTACACAACAAGCTTTTTTTCCTGCTCTGTCTTCTTGCGGCATCCGGCGAGAAGACCGGCGCACAACACGGATATTATAAGCGATGCCGCACAAATGCGGTTTTTCGCGGATTTTCTGTTTTTCATTGTCATAGACACAAGTATATCGCAAATTCTGAATAGTGCAATGCGTATGTGCAAAGAGTTGAGTCAGGAGAAGCCAGCGCTTGATTTCTTCCAGACTTGCGACCATGAGTGACATTTTAGTATAATACACGTGTTTGAGATACTAACAAGTTCCTAACAATCCTCATTCTGAAAAGAGGTTTTCATGAAAAAAAGTAAACTTATCTTTGTAATTTGTGTGTTAACAATCTCAGTTTGTATGAATCTTTTTGCTGTAACACTGAACGACACACAAATAATAAAAAGCGATCACTGGATATATGACGCGCTTTACCTTCTTTTCACGAAATCTGGAAAAACATGTCCTGGCAACTCATTTCCTATCACAGTCGGTGAACTAAAATTTTTACTGAAACAAATCGACACATCAGAATTAGATTCCCAAACAATGAATTTATACACAGAAACATACAACTTTTTATACGAAAGCTCTGATTTCGGCAAAAGATTTGGCTTATCAAGCGAAGAAACAGATTTCTTAAGATTCGGCGGATCAATCCAAGTAACCCCAGAAATGTACCTAAAGACAAATAATGATATAACTTGGCACACATTCATAAATGATCCGTATTTCAAAAACGATTTTGCATCATCGCAGATTTTCGTGGGATTCGATAATTATTTTACGATGGAAACTGATTTTTATTATGGAAAGAATCTGGATTCAGCCAGGAGCAACGAAAACTGGTTCAATTTGGCCATGAAACCTTCTGATTCAGATTATCTCTTGCCCAGATTTGCATACGGTAGCACTGGTTTCGTCAAAGATAACTGGGGCTTAAGCTTCCATATTGCGACAAGTGGTCTCACAATAGGAAAAACACAGACAGGAAGCATAATTTACAACAGAACATTCGAGACTACGGCTTATACGGAACTAAATATTTATTCGAACAGATTCTCATACGCTCTTGATGTTTCGCAGATTGACTATAATCGTTTCATGTATTTGCACCACGTAGAAATACGTCCTTTTGACAATTTAAAACTCTCAGTAATTGAAGGAGGAATGGCTGCCAGCTCCTTTGAAATACGCTATCTTAATCCATTCATGCTGATACATAGCTTCCGTCCTATAGGGGAATATATGCAGATAGAAGACCCCAATACATATGGGGCAGACCGTAAATACTGTGCATATCTTGGAATATCTTCAGAATTCGTCCCATGCAAAAATCTTCGGATTTACGCACTATGGGCTCAAAATGAGATTCAAATACCGTTTGACCTTAAAACAGATTTCGGAAGACTATTTGCCGATGGATTCGGAATACAAGCCGGAGCAGAAACTTTTTTATCTGGTGGTGGAAATCGTATTTGGAAAATAAACTTAGAGACTATATATACATTACCTTATCTTTATATAAAGCAAAGTCCCCAAAGTTCCCTGTACAGAGCACGAAAGAAATTTACCTATTATTACGAAGGTGTTGTAAATTCATGGATTGGAACCCCATTCGGTCCCGACTGTTTTGCATTACAAGCGAATTTATCATGCAATAGCATAGGAAAGTGGTCTGCAGATTTGAGCTATATACTTGCCATTCATGGCGAAATGGGATTCGGTATATTCACAGATTCCCGTTGGGCTTTTCAACAAAACGGAAAAACTTATTATGCCTACTATCCGCTTATTAAAGACAGAGCCATAAAAGCCGGTGTTATAAATTCATCTCTTACAACAGCTGACTGCATAAAAGAAGCCCGCAATCATTTACTTACAGGAACCCTTGAGTACAGAAACGATATAGTTCTGAACGGCTCATACGTTTTGAATGATTATTGCGAGTTTGCCGCTCAGTTCGTCTACACCTTCATATTCAACTGCAATCATATAAAATCTAATTTTCAGCAAGGTGTTGAGTTGGCTTTTTCAGCAACGCTCAAGTATTTTTAGGATTTTCCCACCAAGCGTGCAAAGTCGGATTTCCAAGCCGTGCGCGGCAACTGCGATGACAGCGTAGCCGGGCTCGGAGCCACCTTTCGGGATGGAGATTGAACCGGGATTCAGCGCAATATACTCGGCGGTGCAATTCGCACCCTGAGGATTCGCGGCGCACTCTGCGGCAGACGACGGCGCGCATTCTGCACCGGACGCGCCAAGTGAAAAACGCTCCAGAACAGGCACGTGCGTATGTCCGGAAACGATAATCGTTCCCGGCGGATTAAGACGCGCCGCTTCCTGCGCTGTCATAAGATGCCCGTGATGCACAAAAATGCGCCGAACCGCGCCATAAGCAGATGCACCACTCTCACCCACCGCGCCATCAACGCCCGGCACAAGAATCGTCGTATACGGCGCGAGCACCGGAAACTCCAGCATCATCTGGTCAACTTCACTGTCGCAGTTGCCGCGCACTCCCGTAATCAAATGTTTCGTTTCGTTCAGAGCTTTCGCAAGTCCCTTTGTATCGTATCCAGCCGGAATATCGTTCCTTGGACCGTGGTTCAGGTAGTCGCCGCATATCAAAAGATGATCAGCGTTCTCGCGGTGGAAAGCGTCCATCGCTGCACGGAAAGAAGAAAGGCTGCCGTGTATATCAGAAATCACAAAAATTTTCATATCTTTATTTTATCAGAAATGAGTGGTATTATAAAGTAACATCGCTTAAAGTCAGGGATATGAATCAATGTCAGTAACAAAACAGTTTTACCCCAGATTTTTTGCTCAAATTTACTACAACAGAGGTTTCAAATGAAAAAGCCACTTAAAGCTCTTATCATCGTCGGATCTGTTATACTTGGGCTTGCTGCCCTCGTGCTGCTTTTCTTCGTTTTCCTTACAATCACGGAATACTACCCGAAAACAACGGAAGCCGCGATAACAGGAACACCAGAGACAGCTTCCTCATCCCCCACAGATTTCAAGGCTGGCGGCGAATACACGATGATTTCTTGGAACATCGGCTATGCGGCCCTCGGAAAAGACGAGGATTTCTTTATGGACGGCGGAAAAGAGATTCAGCCTGACTCTATAGAGAAAGTTCAGAAATATCTTGTCGGTATAACGAACACGCTCAAAAAGAACCCAGCCGACATCTACTTCATCCAGGAAATAGACGAGAAAGCCCAGCGCTCATACAAGATAAACGAGCTCACAGTTCTTTCAAACGCGCTTAAAATGGAATACTCGTTCGCATACAACTACAAGTGCATTTTCGTACCGATTCCGTTCCCGCCAATCGGTCAGGTAGCAAGCGGTGTCGCAATCTACACGAACACTCCGCAGAAAGAGCCTGTACGCGAGCCGCTTCCAGTTCCGTTCTCATGGCCGGTAAGAACAGCGAACCTCAAACGCTGTATGCTTGTCTCTCGCCTTCCGCTCTCCAACTCTGATAAAGAGCTTGTACTCGTAGACTTCCACCTTGAGGCATTCGACGAGGGAGAAGGAAAAATCGCACAGACAAAACAGCTCATGGACTTCGTAAAATCCGAGTACGAAAAAGGAAACTACGTAATTGCCGGCGGTGACTGGAACCAGACATTCCCGACGACAGGCACAACAAAATATCCGGTTGTATGGCCGGACGGATGGCAGCCAGGCTCTCTAGGAGCAAGCGACATTCCTGCAGGATGGACACTTGCCGCTGACGATTCTGCGCCAACTTGCCGAAGCGTAGAGTTCCCGTACAACGACGAAAGAGCCGAAAAACACGAGTGGCAGTATTACGTTATCGACGGATTCCTGCTTTCACCGAACGTACAGAAAACAGCAGTTCAGACGCTCGATTATAACTTCGAGAACGCCGACCACAACCCGGTTCGTCTGACGTTCAAGCTGAAATAAAAAAGAGGAAAAAATGAAAATCGGATTATCAACAGCTGAATTAAAAAAACGCACGAGCAAAGATTACCTTCGCACAAACAAAATGCTCAAAAAGGACGCGCCGGAGTACGCGAACCTTGCTGACGGCGACAAAGCCGCGCTCAAGCATCTTGTAAAAGCCGCAGTCATTCTTGAGGAAGTTTTCCTTAAAATGGACGACGCGCGGAACCTTCCGTTCCGTGATTACCTTAAAGCCGAAATAAAAAAAGGCAACGCCGACGCAAAGCTTGCGATGAAGCTTTTCAAGGCACAGAAAGGTATTAACGCCGTAGACCTGAACGCGGAGAAATTCTCACTTCTTAAAGGTGCAAAAGAACTGCCCGGAAAAGGACTTTACCCCGCGGACCTTACAAAAGAAGAATTCCACGCGATTCTTAAAACGATGCTCGCCGAAGGCAAAAAAGAAGAAGTAGCAAAAATCCTTAACCAGCGTTCTATCATAGTGCACGACGGAAAAGAGCTTAAAGCACTCGACTACACCGAGGCGTTCAAAAAAGAATTCAGTCTTGCCGCGCGTCATATTTTGCAGGCAGCAGAAACCTCTACGAACAAAGACTTCAACGAGTTTTTGGAGCTTCAGGCAAAAGCGCTCACAGTCTGCGACCCAATGGCGGACGCTTATGCCGACAAAAAGTGGGCATCACTTCAGGACACACCACTTGAGTTCACGATAACGCGCGAAAACTACGAAGACGAAATTACCGAAACAGTTTACGAGAACGAAGAGCTTTCCGCGCTTCTCAAAAAGAACGGAATAGAGCCTGTCTCAAAGGACATGCTCGGTTTCCGCGTAGGAATCGTCAACAAAGAAGGCACAGAAAAGCTTCTTGAAATAAAGAAATATCTGCCTGAGCTCGCGAAAAACATGCCGTTCGCCGACAAATACGTCCAGAACATATCTGCATCTTCAAACGATGTTAAGCAGACGATGGTTGACGTTGACATCGTTGCCGTAAAAGGCGACGTCGGCGCGTACAGGGCAGGAGTAACGCTCGCGGAAAACCTTCCGAACGACGACAAGCTTTCGCTTACGATCGGCGGCGGCAGACGAAACGTATACCACAGACAGATACGCGCCGTCTCCGACAAAAAACAGCTTCAAAAAATTCTCGATGCAACACTCGACAAAAGCCTACATCAGTTCTACGAGAACGAGGCTGACCATTGGTTTACTATCGGGCACGAGAACGGCCATTCACTCGGTCCGAACTCTGGCACAGAAGTTCTCGGAAAATACAAGAGCATTATCGAAGAGAACAAAGCCGACATGGTTTCAATGGCGATGCTCGACAAGCTCGTGGAGCTTGGAATGTACACCGAACTTCAGAAAAAGCAGATAATCACGACCTTTGCGGCAGACTGCGTGCTTAAGGCAAAGCCGAACATGAGCCAGGCGCACAGAGTTCGGACCGTCATGCAGCTTAACCACTTTTTGAAAGCAGGCGCGATTGCCATAAAGAACGGCGTAATTACAATCAATTACGAAAAGTTTGTTCCTGCCGCCGCCGAAATGCTCAAAAAAATCATCGACGTGCAGATTTCTGGCAGCTTTGAAAAAGGCGAAAAATACGTGCTTGAAAACTTTATCTGGTCGGACGAGATTGAAAAGCTCGCCGCGAAGATGCGCAAGGTGAACAAGACGCTTAACGGCACGGTGAAAGAAGAGCTTGCGAACTGGTTGGCAAAGTAATTTTAGCCGGACGTTTCCATGTCACTTACACCGCTACAAAACCAAATCCAAGCAGCCTTAAAAAACATAGGCGAGCGCACCCGCTTTTCAGAAGCTATTCTCGCAAAGAAAATCCGCGAGCAGTGCAAAATTGAAGGCAAGAAAAAAGCGGGAATCGCGCTCTTGGATTTGGAAAAAGCCGCGTCTTACCTTGAAAAGACAGAAAACATACATTTCTCTTTTATGCTGAACAGCGCGAACGACCTTCTTGTAGAAAAGACGGAAACGTCCCGGCTGCTTGAAGGCGAAGCGCGTCAACGGCGGCTCAAAAGCGAAAAATCGATGAGTCTTTTCACAAATTCAGATTTAGGCGAAACTGGCGGGAAAAAGGGCCACGGCGTGTCCAAAAACGCCGCACGAAATTCGCGGTCGAATCACCCGAACAGAATGTCGCGCCACCCTCACCCATCACGAACAGAGCGGGAATCGCTCAACATCAACTCAAACTTCGAAGACTGGGAATAGGAGTATCTCTGCACAGGGCTTCCGCATTATAAAGCATTTGAAGTAAATCGCCGCGAAGGAGCGGAGCGTGGTCAAAGACACTCTGTTTGTGGAGTGCCGCGCAAGCGGCATGCTTAATAGTTTCTATAACACAAACAGCGTGTAGCGCATTATTGCGCGGCTTTGAACCACGCTAAGCAACTGGGAGGCGATTTGTTAAGATTGAACTATTTATTATGCAGAAGCCCTACTCTCCGCGCAACGCATTTTCCAAGCGAAGACGCATCTCTTCAAAGTCGTCCTCTGTGATGCAGAAACGCTCCATGTCTACATGCCCTTGCGTAAACCGCACGCCTTCGGCCTCGAGTTTTTCCTGCTGAACGAGCGGCCCGCCGAACGAAAAACTGCCTGAACAAAAGCCTTTTGCGTTAACTACGCGGTGGCACGGCGTAAAACTGTTGTCTGGATTTTTGTGAAGTGTGTTGCCCACATACCGGCGCAAGTTGCGGTTTCCGGCAAGGGCTGCGATTTGCGAATATGTAGCGACTTTTCCGCGCGGAATGCAGCGGACAGCGGCGTATATTCTTTCTGAAAGCAGAGAGGGGGTAGCGGACAAGACCGGAGCTCGCCGGACTTCTGTACGGCGAGCGAGGACTTGGGAGCGAGGGGGAGACTGGCTCGAAACTTCGCACTTCGTGCTCGTTGCGGAATTCCCCCCTGCTCCATTATAATTAGATACCAACGAAGTGCGTATCTACCTTTTCTTTTATGTACGCGATGAAATCTTCAACCTTCATTACCTGCTGCGGACGACCGTCACGGAAGCGAACCGCGACAGTTCCCTCGGACTTCTCCTTCTCGCCCACGACAAGCATGTACGGAATCTTCTGAAGCTGAGCCGCCTTGATTTTTCCCTTCATGTTGTCGGAACCAAGGTCTGCAGCCGCGCGGTAACCCGCGTCAATCAGCTTGCCCATAACTTCCTCGGCGTAATCGTTGAAAGCCGGTGAAACAGGAATCATCGCTACCTGCTGGAACGCAAGCCATGCAGGAAAGTTTCCGGCAAAGTTCTCGATAAGGATTCCCAGGAACCGCTCGAACGAACCGAGCACCGCGCGGTGAAGCATTATCGGGTGATGCTTCTGGTTGTCCGCGCCGATGTATGTCGCATCAAGACGCTCCGCAGATGGCAGCTGATAGTCTACCTGAATCGTACCGCACTGCCACTCGCGTCCAAGACAGTCGAAAAGCTTGAACTCAAGCTTAGGACCGTAGAACGCACCCTCGCCCGGCTGAATCTCGTACTCAAGACCCGCCTCGTGACATGCGTCAGAAAGCTGCTTCTCAGCGCGCTCCCAAGTAGCCAAATCGCCAACGTGGTCCTCCGGCATCGTCGAAAACTTAACGACAAGCTTGTCAAAACCAAAGTCGTGATAAACGTTCTTCAAAAGCTTGCAGAACTTAGCGACCTCCGGACCAAGCTGATCTTCCGTACAGAAAATATGCGCGTCATCCTGCACGAAACCGCGGATACGCATAATTCCGTGCAAAGTTCCGCTCGGCTCGTTACGGACATCGCTTCCGAACTCAGCAAGACGCATTGGAAGGTCTTTGTATGAGCGAAGGCGGCTCTTGAAAATCTCAATCGCGCCAGGGCAGTTCATCGGCTTAATGGCGAACATGCGCTTCTCGCTCTCCGTGATGAACATCAGCTCCTTGTAGTGGCCCCAGTGACCGGAACGCTCCCACAAAGTGCGCGGCATAATAGCAGGCGTGTTAACCTCTTTGTAGCCGTCGCGCAGAATCATCTTCCGCATGTAGTCCTTCATCACGTTGTAGATCGTCCATCCGTTCGGATGCCAGAAAATCTGACCCGGATCCTCAGGATCAAGGTGGAACAAGTCCATCTCCTGACCGATCTTGCGGTGATCGCGCTTCTCTGCCTCTGCAAGCATGTTAAGGTAATCCTTAAGCTGCTGAGGCTTCTCCCATGCAGTACCGTAGATACGTGTAAGCATAGGACGATTTATATCTCCGCGCCAGTAAGCGCCGGCAATCTTCATAAGCTTGAAAGCCTGAGAATTGATTTCCTTTGTGTTCGCAACGTGCGGACCGCGGCACAAATCAAGATAACCGTCCTGCTCATAGGTGGTTATTGTCTCGCCATCGGGCATGTCGTTAAGCAGCTCAATCTTGTAGGG
>JAEEGK010016285.1_pt1 | contig 16367 bp, 9 predicted proteins | sample 8958771 | NCBI WGS metagenome assembly JAEEGK01 (sample SAMN16246547, study PRJNA631951) | gut metagenome | biome: gut microbiome; feature: rumen; material: SC-attached | host: Bos | place: Iran: Karaj | collected 2018-10 | reverse complement strand
GGGATTGGGGATTGGGGATTGGGCCCAATCCCCAATCCCCAATCCCCCATCCCCAATCCCCAATTTTGAAATCACAAAAATAGTTTTTTTTAAAGAAAAAAAATAAATTCTAAAATTAAAAAATCAAATCACCACAAAAAATAAAAAAATTATTCATCAGATTCAAAAAAATAAAAGTAAATAAGCATATATTTGATTATTCAGGATTAAATATAATTTCACTGTTAAATAAAATAAAGAAATAAAGTGGACAAATTAAAACAATCAAAAATTAGAAAATGAAATTAGTTCAATTAAAAATATGAATAATACTAAATTTATTTGATAATTTAAACATAAACATATGAAAATAATAATCGTCATAAAATAAATATTTATTTAATAAAACCAAATCAAACTTTATCTTATAAAAAGAAAATATGTAAATGAATAACAAATTTAAAAGAGAAAAAAATAATAATTGAATTATTATTAATATAAAAATGAAATAATTGAAATGATAAATTTTATTATTTTTAAAAAAAAATTATCAATGAAAGATAAAACATAATTAAATATTCCTGAAAAAGATATTGAAAATAATTTAATGAACGATAATTTAAATGAAGAATTTAATAATGTAAATCATGAAATAAATTCTCATATTTCCTTTTATTTACTTCATTTAATATCTCAAAATAAATTAAAAAAAAATTATTTAGAGCTTTTAAAAAACCAAAAAAAAAGTATTTTTAATAGTATAAAAATTCCTAAATTAAGTTTAGGAGATTTTTTATATAGAATAACATATTATACTAAAGTTTCAGATGAAACTTTAATATCTTCTTTAATATTAATAAGTAGGTATTGTAAAAATCTAAATATAATACTAAGTGTTTATAATATTCATAGATTACTTTTTATAAGTATTATGGTTAATATAAAATTTATGGAAGATAAAATTTTTTCAAATACATTTTATTCTAGTATTTGTGGGGTAAAATTAGCAGATTTAAATAAAATGGAATATGAATTTTTATGTGGAATTCATTTTGAAATGTATATTCATCGTCAAATTTTTAATAAATATCAAAATTTAATATTCGGTAATAATAAATAAATATTAGTTCATAATTAGGTATTTGAAATAAAAACATTTTTATAAATTATATGCTTTATTTATTCTAAAAATATATTTGATTTATATATAGTAACTCGTAATTCATTGTTATAATTAAAATATTTAATTTTTATTAGTGATATTATTTATTTGAATTTTTAAGTTTTATAATACCTATAATTATTGAAATAATAAAAAAATTTAAATATTGAAGTAACAAATAAAACTTTATATTTAATTTATTCATAGATATTTTAATTTTATTTTAATATTTAATATCTTAAATATTCTTTTTATTTATATAGATGTTAAAAAATGTAAAAATTAATTTATAATCTTATAATATAAACTTTCTAAATAATCTTATTTTTTATTTGATGATTTCTTAAATAAATTTATTTCAATTATTAATAATAATCAAGTAAAAAAATATACGAAAATAAAAACATTAAATTTTTTTAAATAAATAAATAATAAATAAAACTACCAAAAAAAAACCCTTTTTATTTTTTCTTTTTCTTTTCAGAAGTTCTAGTGGTAGTGGTAGTAGTAATAGTAGTACTCATAATGACTTCTCCATTTTCACCAGTAGTAGTTTCAACAACAGTATTTTGAGTATGAGTATTATTAAAGAAAGTAATAACTAAATCAATACTATTAATTAATTTTTCAGCATCATTTGGATCATCACAATAAATATTAAATGTTTTTCCATTTTCATCTTTCATAGAAAAGCAATTTTCTGGATTTGGCATTCCATCTTTCATTTTTTCAAAAATTTCATTTTCATTTCCTAAAGATAATTCAACAACTTCACTTGTTTTCATTGTTAATTTATCATCGAATGGTTGATCACCTATTTTAATATGAATTTTAGTTAAATCTGGAGAAAACATTAATTGACATGCTATTGTTTCACCATCATCTTTTACTAAATTTAAATTTTGACCTTTCACTAAATAATCTTTAACATCAACTTCTATTGGAGTAATTACTTTAATATCATTCATATCAATATTTTCAATATTTTCAGTTTTAATTTGTGCCATATTAATTAAGAATATTAAATATCTTCCTTCATATTCTATAGTTTTTTCATACATTCCTGCTTTTTCAATTACTTCTTTTATAACATCTGGAACTTTTAAATTTTGCATTATTACTTTATATTCATCTCCTTGATTTGCTAAAGTTGTTAATAATCTTAATAATTCAATTAATAAATCTGGATCATCATCTTCTCTTTTTAAAGCATCACAAACTGTTTCTACTCCTTTATATTGAGTAAATGGTTGAGCACAATATTTATGTGTAAGTAATTTATTTAATAATTTTGCTACTTCTAAGTTTTCAGCATCATCATTTTCTGATGAATTTTCTATTTCATGAAGTAATTCTATCATTAAATCATCTGAAATATTACTTGCGTTTTGTTCATCATCTGATAATACTGATAATAAGTTCATTATTGAATTTTTCAATGAAGTTTTATTTTTTTTATCAAAGATTCCATTTTCTAATGAGTCTTTGATATGAACGAATAAACCTGAATTTATCATTGATTTTGAATTTTCTTTGTTTTTAGCAAAGAAAGCTAAAATTTTGTATATTAAAATATTAATGTATGCATTATTTTTGTATAAATCAAGTAAGTTATATAAGTTTGGAACTGTATCATCATATACATAATCATTATCTGAAAGTTCAGGATGAGTTTTTAATGCTAATAACATTAATCTTAATGCCATTATTACTAATTTAACATTCCAATCTTGACATTTTGTACTTTCATTTATTAAAACAAAGAATTTTTCTATATAACTTTTGTCTTTTATATTTTTCATTATTGCTCCACAAATATAATTGATATTTGCTAATATATCAGAATTAGCATAATATTTTTTTTGTAAGTTTACTAATAATTGATATAATTCTTCTAAATTTAATTTTTTAATGTTATCTCCAGCTTCAAAGTATAAATAATTTCCGAAAGTGTGTAAAGCAATGGTAATGAAATAAATCATTTGATTTCTGTTTTTAAGAGTTTGATCTAAAGAATCAGAAAATTTAGTTTTACTTAAATAATTATTTGATTTTTTACTAATTGTAACTTGATCAAGAGTTTTAATAGAATTATCCATAATTCCTCTAACATAATCGAATTTATCTTCTTGTTTTTGTTTTTTAAAGAAATCAGGATTAATAATATTATTATCAGCTAAAGATTTTTTAACAATTTTTTTAAACAAAGTGGAAGTATTCAAAGGATTTATTTTAACTTTATCTTTATCTTGTTTTCCTTTCTTTAAACTTTTAATAAAAGCACTTTGAGCTAATAAATTTGTTTTTGGTTTAACAGGCTTGGTAGCAACAGAAGCAGCTAAAGGATTAACTTGATCATTTTCTTCTTCATCATCATCATATCTACTAAAAACTTCCATTAAATTACCTTTAACACTTCCCATTTTTTTCAATCCTCCTTTACTTAAAGTTGCAGTTTGTTCCTTTTCATCAGGAGGAGATAATTTATTATTAAATGAATCTAACCAGAAAATTGTATTATCTACTATTCCATTATCACAAAAAGCTACTATATTTTCCATATTATTTAATACGAGAGAATAATATAATTTTGTTAAATTATATATCATTTTAGTATTTTCATCTGGGTCTAATTTTTTAACTTCATCTTTTAATTTTGTTACCAAACCTGTTGAAACTACTTCTTTACTATAACGAGAATTATCTGCTGTAATTATACTTAAACAATTTAATAAGGAATTTAAATAATCTAAATTTGATTTAAATTTAGGGAAGTCATCATTCATTTTTTTTAATATTTCCATTTTATCGAAATATGGAACTAATTTTGGTATCCACATTAAAGAAATTAATGTTTGAGCTTTTGAAATTAATTGAGGTGTTCTTCCATCTAATTCATAACATTTATTTATTATTGTTAAAACATCTCCCCAGAAAGTATCATTTAAATCATTTTTATTTTGAATTCCTCTTAAATAATTAATTAACATATCAACAATAGCTTCTAATAAAACAACATTACCTGTTTTTTTTCCTAAAGACATTAATTGTTCTAATCCAATTTTATTGAAAATAAATTCAAATCCTTTTTGATTTTTACAACAATTAGAAAAGATAATATTATCATATAAGAATATTTTTTTAATATCTTCATCACTTTCTAAAATTTCAGGATGATTATATAAAGTAGTAACTTCTTTAACAGTAATATCTAAAACAGGAGAATCAATAATTAAAGGAATAGCATTATCACTATGAGAACAATCTTGTAAAACTGCTTTGGCATTAACATTAAAAGGTAAAATATTTTTTTCTAATTTTAATCCATTTTCATTAGGAGAAGCTTTTTCATTTTCTTCTCCTAATTTTTCACAAAATGAAAGTAAACCTCCTTCTAATATTGGTCTATGATTATCTGGTGAAAGAGATAAATTTTTAAGTAATATTAAACCTTTAATTATTATTTACTTTCTTCTATCTTTTAATGAATCCTCTTTTGATGTGTTTAAATCTGCATATGTTTTTCTTAACATTGATAATATTTGATCTAATGGAATTTCTTCGTTGTTTTTAATACTTAATGGAGATTTTATACTTTCATTTAATTCTTTATCAAATACTAATGTTCCTGTTACAAATGTCATTTTCTTTTTTAATAATTTAGATGATTTTTTTATTACATCTTTTTCTTCTTTTTCTTTTTCTGCTTTGACATTTTCTGTTAATTTCTTTAATTCTTGAGAATGAGCATCAAAAGCTTTTGTTACTGTTTCTGTGTATTTTTTTAAATTTTCTTCATCTTCTTTTACAGCATTTTCTTCTTGATGTGATTTACTTTCTGATATTATTCTTTTCATAACTGGCTCAAAGGATTTCAATAAAACTGGTTTGTCTTTATAATTATTTTGTAATGTTTCAAGATCTTTTTCTGTTATTATTTTCTTTTCTATTAATATATGATAATTATTTGGATCATTTATTAAATATGTGAAAGCTTCTATTTCACTTTCTATTATATCATTGTTTTCATCTCCTGATAATTTTTTTAATAAAACTTTATTTTTTAATAAGGTTATTGCTTCTGGGTCATTATTAATTAAGTATTCAACATTATATGTTGATTTCATTACATTTCTAATAATTTGAGATATATATCTTCTTTGAGTAATTGGAACATTATCATCTGCATAAATTTCTTTAATTTCTTTCCATAATTCTTCATTTTTAATAATGCTTTTTAATATAGTAGGATTTTGGCTTAAAATACTAATAATTTGTAAATCTTTTTCCACAATTTCAGGATTATTTTTATTTCTTTCATAATCATCACAAATAAATTTATAAATTCTTTCAGAGACAGCATCATTTCCTTCAGTTTTGGTAGAAATATATTGGATAATTTTTCTAAATTCATTACTATCAACACCAGGTAATTTCATAAATTCTTCCATTTTATCAATAATACTAATAATTTCTTCAGTATTTTCAGGATCAGTTAAAAATGTTTCATCAGTTTCCATAGCTCCATTTACAACACTCCAAATATATTGAATTCTTTTAATAGTTCTATTATAATTTTCTCTTATTTCAGGATCTTCATCATCACTATGTTCACTAATACCGTTTTTCTGATATGTATCTGATAAATCTACTGCTTTTCTTAATATTGTCTTAGGTGCTATTAATGAAGGTTTTCCTTCTTCATCTTCTTTTTCTTTTATTTCTGGATTTGTTTTATAATAAGTTATTACATTTGTTACTATTTTATCGAAATTTTCATCTTTTACTTCTCCTGCTGTTGGGAAAGAACCTTGAGGAGTTAATTCTAATTGTTTCTTTTGATAATCTATAAATTCAGATGCGGTATTATAATCTTTATTTAAATTATCTAATTGAGGTTTTGTTGCTTTTAAAACATATTTTTCATTTACTAATTCAGGTTCTTTTGTTTCACCATATTTTTCAAGTAATTTATTTGAAATGTTATGATTGAACAAATAAATAATTTTCTGGTTTATAGAAATATGTTCCCATATCTGTTATTGTTGTATAATAATCTTCGTCTTTATCAATTAATCCTTTATCCATTAAAGTATTTGTTAATGTCATTAATGAAATTACAGTTCCTTCATCAAAAGGTAAATCTTTGGGATCTGTTTTTCCACTTTTTCTAAATTCTTCTATTTTCTTTTTATATGTTATTACAGTTCTCTTATAAAATTTAACAATATCTTCTTTATTTTCATTTTCAATTTCATCAAATCCTTTTGCTTTACTAATCAAAGCATAATATGTTAATTTTTTATTTAATTCATTAATATCATCATCTTCAGTATTAATACTTTCCTTAAAGTATTTTTTAAATTGTTCACTTTTAAAAGTAGAAGGACCTAATTTTTCAACTAAAGTTTCAGCTGCTTTATTAACTTCTTCATCATTATAATATTCAGCTTTATAATCAAGAGCTAATTTAATTAATTTCATATCTCTTTCTACATCTTCTTCAAGAACAATTCCACTTTGAGTTATTATTTTTACTATTTCAATAAATAAGTCTTTATCAGGATAATTTGCTTGTGCTAATTCTAATAAATTTTTAATAACTTTATTATCAATAAATTCTTTTCTTCCTTCTTTTATTCCTTGATTATATATTTTTAAACAATGAACAAAATATTCATTTTGTTGAGTTTTATTTTTTGATAATCCTTCAATTTCATCTTCCTTTCTTTGTTCTGGAGTTTTTGTATTAATTGGTTTTCTTGTTTTTAAAAGAGAACCTTCTTCTTCTTTTTTTCCTCCTTTAGAAATATTAACTTCATTTTTAACAATATTATTAATTAAATCAACTCCATGTTCAGCAACAAATTTATCCATATTTTTTTGATCTTGTAATAAAGTACTTAACATTTTTAAAGCATTTAATTTAACTTGTTTAGAATATTCATCATTTAAATTAACAGTTGCTTTTAATTCTTCTAAAACATTTGTTAATCCTCCTCTTTGTACAATATATTCTCCTAATTTGGGATTTCTTAATGAAACATTACAAAGAAGATTATTTATTTCTTTTGTCATTTCTGGATTTTCATTATAAATTTCTGATATTTCGAATAATTGATCAATGAATTTTTCATCAAGTTGTTTTTCTAAATAAGTTTGATATAAATATTCATCTTTAATATATTCATTTAATGTTCTTATTGGAAGAAGTAAAGCATCAGAATATGTTGACTTAGTTAATAAAATTTGAAGAGAGTATTTTACTATTTTTTCATGTTTTGAATCATCTTTTGGTAAATTATCTTTCATTTTTCTTAAAACTGACATTTCATTAACTAATAATTGATTTATTGTTCTTGAATATAAAGTTTGTTTTAAAGTATGATCCATTGTTTTAGATAAATCATCCATAAATTCATCATTTGTAATTAAATCAGTTTGTTTTTTATTTGAAGTAAATGCATTAATTATTTCTAAATCATTTAATAATTTTAATTGATTATCAGCATCAAACTCTTTTTGACTATCTTCATGGAATTTTGTAATAGTTTGAACTAAAATTTCTTCAGCATTCTTTTCTTGGCCTGGTAATTTCATAATTTCATTAGAAATTAAATCAGCACTTCTTGTAATATTTTCATCATTAGAAAATTTAGATCTTACTTCAAATAATTTAATTAATATATTTTGATTAGCAACCATAATTAAATTTTCTTGATTAGATAAAGTTATTGTTTTTAATAATTCCATTGCATTATTTGCAATTTGACTATTATTTGTTGCTTCCATAATTTGTAATAATTGTCTTGGACAACCAGCTTTAACTAATAAATTACAAGTTTCTGGTTTTTTATTAACTAAAATAATTAAAGTTTTAATTATGCTATCACATAATTTATCATCATCATAACCAGATTTTCTTAATAAATTCATTAATGTATTTATATATTTTTCTATTATTCCTTCTCCTCTTGCTGTTTTTAATTTATCTTCATTTTCTTTTATAAATGGAATATTTTTTGAAAGATGTTCTATATGTTCTATTAATAATGGATTATCAGTTGATTTTTCTATAACTTCTATATTTAATGCATTTATATTTCTTAAAATTTCAAGATATTTTTCATCTTTTGTTTCATTATAATTTTTAATTGCTGAATCTTCTAATTTTTTAAGAAAAGCTAATTCTAATTTTATTCTCTTTGAAGCATTATTACAATTTTCTTGAAATTCTTTATAATTTTTATTATCAGTTGATTGTAATTGAGCTCTTTTATATTGTTCAAGCTCAGAAATTTCTCTTTTAACTAATTCTTTCAAAATTGCAAAATCTTCATTAGCTCCAGCATCAAATAAATCTTTAATAGTAATAGCACATTGTTGATAAATTAAATTTTTTTCAAGTGCTCTAATATCATCAGGATTACCATTAATAGTTTTAACTTTAGGAGCATTTTTTTTGAAATTTTCAACTTCTTTTAAAAAGTCTTTCATATCAATAACTTTTTTCAATAAACAACTTCCTTTTTCTGAAATTTCTTTTTCTAATTGTTCATTATATTCTTCTTTAATTGTTTCTTCTTCTTCTTCTTCATCTTTTTTTTTCTCATCAGGAACAGAACTGTCATAAAAAGCTTTGACCATAACACTATTAATAGCATCAATATAATTTAAAGCAAAATTTGGATTTACTTTAGGATCTGGTTTTTTGAAATATTGATTTAAGAAATCTGGAGTCAAATAAGTTTCTAATATATCTAAATTTGTTTTATTAGGAGCTCTAAATTTAGGTTTTTTTTCCATAAATTGAACTGAAACTGGAACAATTTCTTGTTTTAATTTTTTTTTCTCTTCAGTTTCTTCTCCTTTAACTAAATCATAACATACATCCAAATCATTTTTTATTGTTAAATAATTTTCACTTGAGGATATTACATTTTTCATATATGGAACTGTTTTAGGAAGAGATAATTTTACTTTTTCAGAAATATCTGGGTAATTATTTACTATTTCATCAGAAACTTTTAATATCATTGATGCACCATAATTTGATTTTTCATTTTTACCAAAATATTTATCTCCATTTAATATAATGTTTTCTATTATATATGTTATTATTTCTATATATTTAACATCTTTTTTTTCGTTTTCATGTTTTGAACGATAATTTTGAACAAATAAATCAGCATATGAAGCAAAGTAAGTTTGGAATGATATTATTATTGGTTCTCTTAATTTATCTGGATCACTTTTTTCTAAACTTTCAACACAAGTTTTAACACATTCGAAAGTTTTTTTAATTGAATTATCAATATTAACAAATAATTGAAGACATTGTTTTCCTTTTTCAGTATCTTCATCATAACATTCAGGAATAATATTAAAGATTCTTTGGAAAATAACCATGAAATATTTTAAAACAGAAACATAAGTTTTAATATATTGTGCATCTTTTCCATTTAAATCAATTTGGCATAAAACTTCAAATAATTCAATTAACATTTTTAAATTATCAGGTTCACAAGCAATTCTTCCAATATCTTCAACAAGCATTAAATTAGCAACCATAATAGAAGGTTCTTTTAATTCTTCAATATTATTTTGAGAAGGATCACTTTTAATTTTTCCACAACATTCTTTCATAATTCTCAATTGTTTCCTCATATCATCTTCAGTACAAATTTTAGCATATAATTTTGCTCCTTGTCTTAAAACCTTTTCATCATTGGAAAATTTATCCATAATTTCATTTAATATAGGCATAGGTTTAGCATCAATAAGAGCTTTTTTTCCTTTTTCATTTTTACATAAATTATCTAAAGTTTGAATTCCAGTGACAACAGCTTTAGCATTACCATGATCAGAGCAAGTTTTAAGATTTTTTAAAATACTTCCAATAACATCTTCTTCAATTAATTTATCTCTTCCTGCTTTAGTATTACTCATTTTTTTCATGGCATCAAAATTAGCAGAAATAACATCCATATCATCAGAAAATTTATCGTTAATAGCTTTAATAGTAGAAGGTAAACCAGCATTAATAAGAGCATTAACTAAACCAGGAATTCCACATAATCCATTAATAATTTTTAAATAAGGAGCAGCACCAGGTCCTCCATCTTTTTTAGCTAAAATATCTATAACTGCTTGATGACCTCCTTTATCAGTAAACATTAATGCTAATTCTCTATCTACTATATCATATACAGATATTAATTTCCATATTATTTCTCCTGTTTGAATTACTATTGGATCATTATTACAATTTACTAAAGCTATTAAACGAAGTGTACTCACTCCTTCTAAACGAATTATTATTTTTGCGTTTACACGAATTTCACGATTTGGAGGAGAGATAAATTTTTCAATACTGTTTAAACAATATACTATTAAATGAATGAATTTTAATTTTCCTTTTGCACTGTCTAATACTGTTTGAATTGTCTTCTCCTTCTCTGCCATTTGACGTGCACGCTCTGCTTTTAAACGCTCATAGTTAGAATAGGTTTTTGTGTTTGTTTTTGATTGCATTTTTTGAGTTTTTTTTATATATATTTTTTTATTTTTTTTTAAGCTTATGTAGTGGAAGACTTGGCATTTTTATTTTTTTTTTTGGTGATGTTTGAATTATTATGGAATAAAAGATAAAATCAAATTTTTAAATATACAAAAGATTTTTCAATGCTTTTTTGGATTTTTGGGAAAATGAACATTTTAGGTTTTTGTTTTTTTTTTCTTTTTTGTTATTTTAAAAAAATATTTGTGATAAATTTATGTTTTAAGTTTTATTTTGGAGAATCCAATTTTTTGTATGGCAATATTAATAATATTTTAATGAACAATTTTAATAATTTTTATTTTTAAAACATTAAAAATTAAAAAATATTAAAATTATCAAAATTATTAATAAATTAATGAATAACCAAAATGAAACTTTTAGATTTAATCTTTCTTCATCTGGAAAAATAACTCCAAATTATTTACAAAATTCTCAAATAGAAACTTTAATAAAAACAAATAATATTCAAGAATTAAATAATGTTTTAATAGATATGTCTCAAGAGAATTTTGATCAAAATAAATATTTTGATCTAAGTGATAATGAAAAAAAATTAATTAAAGATTATCAAATATTAGTTCAATATATGCTTTATAGTATAAATGGATTAACAAGAAAAAATCAAATATTAAATGATTTATCAAATCAGAAAAATACAGAACAATTTAATCTTGAAAAGGAAATAGATAGGCAACAACAAAAAATTAATTCTCAACAAGAAACTTTAAGTCAATTAACAAATAATCTTTTAAATTTAGAATTTTTAATTAAAGAATTAAAATTAGATGAAGAAGCAAAAAATCAAGGAATAGAAATAAAAGAAAATGAAGAAGATAATGATGAAAACATAAAAAATAAATAACATTAAAATAAATAAAATAAATTAAAATTCTAAAATAATAAAATGTATTTTATGAAATTATTTTTTTTCTTTTTTTATGAATGGAGATTGTTTGAATGAAGGAATTGAAAAGTTGAAAAAAAGTGGAATTTTAGATGCTTTTCAGTGTAAATTTTTATTGTTTTTATTTGGATTTTTATTAGCTAGATTCTTTGGAAAAATTATATGAAAACAAACATCCGGATGATAATTCTTTTGATTTATGTGCTAATTATATTCTAGAATATCAAGAAAAAAATAATAAAATAGAAAATAACATTTATGGTTATAAAAGAAATTCTATATCTGAAATAATAATAAATTTATCAATAACACCATTTGAATATTTATGTCCTTTCAAATTAATTAAAGGAAATTTTATTACTATTAGAATAAAAGGAAATTGGATTATAGAAAAAAATAAAAATGAAATATATGATGATTATCCAGTTGGTATTTTATTAGGAAGAAATTCATCTTGTTCAGAAGAAGGTTATTTTCAAATTTCTAATGGAATGAAATATACTCCAAAAAAAAATGGATGTTTATTTATAAAATTTAATTATAATCCTTATTCAAAACCTAAAATTTCAGGTAAATGCTCTATTATAGTATCATATGTTAATTTAATTGATCCTATTTTTCCTTTATATAAATTTTTAGGTTTTGAAGATGAAATCACTAATATTAGTTTAATTACTTATTTAAATTTTATGAGAAAAAATCCAAAAGTATTCGCCAACAATTTTTTGACTCATTTAAAAAAAAAACAAATATACAAAGAGCTAATTGATGAATTATATAACTTTAAACCTTGTGAAAATTTAATTTATAATCAATTTTTAAATGAATTAAGTGAAATTCATTGTAAAGAATTAGTTAAATACAATAAATTTTCTTTGTATGATATAAATGAAAGAAGTATTAGAATGAAAGCAATGGATTATTATGATTATAAAAATTTATATACTAGAAAAATAAATAAAAATAAAGAATCATTTTATGATATTAAACATTGCTTAGGATTTGTTATTAATCCTATTAATAAAGAAGAAAATAGTTTTTATTTATTTTTTCTTATTAATTTATTGCTAGATGAATTAGTTCCTAGTAAAAGAAATAGAAAAATATTATTAAATCCGAATTTAAAATATTATGGTTGTTGTATTGCACAACATAAATTATTTGGAAATATTTGTTCAATTATTTTTACAGAGAAAGAATATATTACAAAAACCGATAAAAAAATTACTTTTGAAAAATAAAGTTAAATTATTTTAATTGTTTTAGAATATTTATTTTTTTTTATATTTTACAAAAAATGTATTAAATTGTTTAATTATTTTTAAAACTTTTTACAAATTTTTCAATATTAATCAATTTTTTTTTTATTTGATTATTTATTCCTGAATTTAAGTCAATGTTTATGTCATTCTTTTTATTAAAGTTTTTCCTTGGTTTATTATTCTTTCTTTTAAAATCATCATTATCAATAAATTTAGAATATCCTTGATTTTCATTTATAATTGTACTTTTGCTTTTTTTCACAACAATTTCATTAAAAATAGTTTCAAAAGATATTTTTTCTTTTAGAATATTTCCTTCTAAATTTTTATTATTTAAAGAATGTCTTTTATTATCTAAATAACTCATAGATTTAGATTTTTGAAAATTAATTTTCTTTGAATAATTTATTTTTTTTATGCAATCATCAAAATAAGAAAATAAAAGACATTTTTTTGTAGGAGAAATTAAGTTTAAATGAGGCTTATTTTTATTTGAAGAAATATTAAAATGTTCAACATGATTTTTTTGTAAATTATGAAATATTTTATTTTTATTTTTCTCAATATAAATATTAACAACTTTACTTTGAATAATAAAATTAGAATTATATTTATTATCTATTCCATTATTATGTGATTTAATATTATAATCTTTTTTAAAATACCCAATCCATTCTTTTTTGAAATCCATTGTCACTGGAAAAATATATAAAAATTAAAAAAAAATTTTTCTAATTTTACATTAATAATAATTGCCAACATCCATTCCTAAAAAAATTAAAAAAATATTGAAAAAAAAAAAATTAAAAAAAAAAAAAATTTAACTTTGTTCAAAATTAAATTCACAATTTCTTTCTTCAGTAGAATCTTTATTAGTAACAGAAGCTTTAATAGAAGTATCTCCAAACATTAAAGTAACTTTGACAGTTTTATCTTCAACAGTTTGAAAAGCTTTTCCAATATCAATACTTAACTCTCCTAATTTTTTAACTCCAGGTTCATCTACAAATTCCACATCAACAGAATCAGTACAAAAAAAAATAATTCTCATAACAGTTTGTCTACTTCTAACAGGGCAATAAATTTTAGTATGTTTTTCATCAATTCCAACAGATTGATTTTTTCTAACAAAAACATCAAAAACATCTTCACAGAAATCTTCTCCTTCAATAACAACCTTTTTATTTTCAGGATGTCTTTCAGGATTAAAAGTAGTTAAAGTATTAATTCCATATGTCATTTTAGCAATTCTAGAAGTAATTAATCTAGGATTTAAACCAAACATTACTGCACCTCTAATAACTGAAACTTGAGGTCTTTTAGGTGCTAAAACAGTAATTTCTTGACTTTCAAATTTTTTTTTTATTTCACTTTTTAAAAAAGGACTTTCTGAAAATCCACCTACCATAAAAATAAATTTTGCTGAATGACCTTCTTTTTGCTTTGCTTGGTTTAATAATTCTGCAACTTTATTTATTATATTATCAAATAATGGCTTAAAAAATGATACCATTAATGCTGGAGGTAAATCTATACATGATGCTCCTCTTTGTTTTAATTGAAAATCTTTTTTAGATTTTTTATTATAATTTTCAACTAATTGACTTAATTTTGATGAATTTAAATTTTCACTTAAATAACTTAATTGAAGCCTACTTCTTTCATCTCCTTCAGGAAGAAATTTTCTTTTTAACATTTCAAAATGTTTTAATATTTCTAATCTAGCAAGAGCATTTTTAAGATAAATATTAAATAATTCATCTCCGAAGAACACTTTTAAAAAATCTTCGAAATTTTTATCAACATATTTAGAACCCCATTCACATCCACCAGAAGAAGGTAAAACTTCTTCACTTAAGAAGCTTTCATTAGGTTCGCATTTTAATTTTTGTACAGAAATATCATTAGTTCCTCCTCCATTATCAAGTACTAATACAATATCATTTTTTTTCATTTGTTTCTTTAAATTTTCATCAGCATCTTCTCGACATTGAATAGAAGCTCCTTCAGGTTCTAAGCATAATAATAAATTATCTGAATTCCAATGAGAAACTATTCCTGCTTCAACAGCAGCATTTTGCATAAACATTTTATTTTCTTCTGACCATAAAGCTGGAACTGTTAATACCCATCTTATTTTTTCTTTTTTTACTATATCTCCTATTTGCTCTTTTAATTTTTCCAAAGCTTTATTTGCTATAAATTTTAAACTTTCACTTATTACTTTCATTAAAGACATTTCACGTCCATCTGCAGATATTGCATTTTTTTCTCCTCTAAATAAAGCCATTTTATACTATAAAAATGAAAAAAATTTTATTTTTGTAAATATAAATTTTTTTTTACTGTTTGAAATAACATTGCTGTTTCACCGTCATCGACAATTTCAGCATATTTTTGTAATGCTCTTGAACCAAATGCTAAAAATGAACCTTCGTTATCAAATAATATTGCTGTTGGTGTTTTTTGGTCATCGTTGTCTTCTACTGGGTTAAATACTTCTATTCTTGGTTTTTGACCATTTGTTACTCGAGGGGTTATTCCATATCTATTTTAAAATTTTTTTGTTTTTTTTTGTGTTATATGAGTTTTTATTTTACCCTGATGCTCCTGTTCCAAAATCTATTGCTATTACATGAGTAAAGGTTGAGTCTTCTTTTAAAAAACCTGCCATTTGTTTTTAAATGATATTTATATTTTTTTTTTAATTTGAAAAAAATTTTATTTTGTTTTTTTTTATTTTTTAAAATAAAAATAATAATATTAGTTTGTTTTAAATGTTTTTTATTTAATTTAATATTTTCATGTTTTTTATAATATATTATATTATTGAATAATAGTGTACATTTAAAGAATATTGTTAGATATTTAATAAATATATTTGAATTATTTTAAAAATTATACTCATTTCAATAAATGATCAAGTTCTAAATTTACAATTGTATAATTATTTATCAATATCATTTTTAATTACTCATTTTGATAATAAATTAATCATTTAAATTTGATTTTCTTCTTAGATAAAAAATGAAAAATTTCAGGAATATGCTTTTTTGATGTAAGATATAATATCTGAACTTAAAAATAATTCTCTTTCTCCTATAAAGTAAAGAACGAATATAAATTAAAAGAAAAATAAAACATTAAAAAATAATTCGAATATAAATAAAAATTTACAATTCAAAAAATTAAAAATATTAAAAAATGGATAACTTTGAAATTTTAGATAAACTAGGAGACGGAGCATATAGTATAGTATATAAAGTAAAGCGTAAAATAAATTCCCAAATCTACGCATTAAAAAAGGTAAAATTACAAAATTTAAACGAAAAAGAAAAAGAAAACGCTTTAAACGAGATTCGTATATTAGCAAGTATAAAATCTCCTTTTGTAATATCATATAAAGAAGCATTTATAGAAGATTCAGATTCTTCATTATGTTTAGTAATGGAATTTGCAGATAAGGGAGATTTATATCAAAAAATAACAGAATTTAAA
>JAEEGK010016284.1_pt1 | contig 16368 bp, 12 predicted proteins | sample 8958771 | NCBI WGS metagenome assembly JAEEGK01 (sample SAMN16246547, study PRJNA631951) | gut metagenome | biome: gut microbiome; feature: rumen; material: SC-attached | host: Bos | place: Iran: Karaj | collected 2018-10 | reverse complement strand
TATACATTACTAAATGTAGGGAAATCTTCACTTGTCATACTAAAGAAATTAGTATCTGGACGAATTCCAAAACGTGCATATGTATCTTGAACAACTTCACTAAATAAAGTTAAGACATCATCTTCTACATCAGGATAATAATAACGCATAAAGGCTTTTAAAGAATTTAAGTTTTGCGTAATTAACGTACTACCTAATCCTTCAAAGGCTTCTTCTTCATCAAAATCCATTACTATTTCTAGTGGGTTAATAAGCCCATATGCTCCACCCTTACCTAAATCAATAGAATCTCCACCATATAATTGGCACATATCATAAAGTTCATTTTCAGGGTCAATAGCAACGATTTGACAATTATTACGAATATGACCTCTCATTAATAATTTAGCAGCAGTACTCTTTCCTGAACCAGTACTACCTAAGATAACCATATTAGCATTATTTCTATTATTTTCTTTACGAATTTTATATAAAAATTGATTAAATAGAATTACACCACCTGATGCATCAACACCTATTAAGTTTGATAAACCAGGATCTTTAATAGAATCAAAGACAAATGGATACATAGCAGCAACTGATATTGATGGAATTGGTGTACCAATTCTTTCTTCAATCTTTTGCTTAGGGAATATTGGTAACATAGATTTGAAAATCGTTTCTTGTTCAAATCTTAATGTCTTAGCCCTTAGTTCCATAGAATCTAAATAATTCTTAACATTTGTTTTACGTAATTCTAATTGTTCTTTAGAATCAGCTGATACAAGTACATGTAATTGAAAATCAAAGATTAAATCTTGATTAGCAACTAATTGTTGAACAAAAGTTTCAATAGATTCGTTATCTTGTCTTATTTGTTCTTGACGAGTACGATCTTTTTCTTCTTCATATCTTGTTCTTAAATCAGCTAATTGTTTATTTAACATTTTTCTAATTACATCAAATGGAATTGGAATATGTTTAATTACTATCTTAACACCTGTCATACTAGTTAACCCTGATAAATAGCCAGGACTAATCATTTGTGGAAATGAAACTACTGTTAAAATAGTACAATATTTATCACTAACAACGAAATCACTAGGATTAAACTGTAAACCCTTTGGTGCTATTTCTGAAGCAAAGATACTCATTGTTTAACCACCACCGTTCTAAAATCAGTTCTAACTCCCCCATTTAAGAAATTATCAAGATTAACTCTTAAATCATCATTTGTTGTTTGACTAGCAGAAAGACCTGCACTTGCAAAACCTTCTACTAAAGTACGAATTCTTTCTTGTACCATTTCTGGTTTCTTTTCTTTGAATAGAATATAGAATTCAATATCAACAATTTGATTGTCAATAAACATTTTAGCTTTAGCAATATCTTGTGATACAATCTTTCTTCTTCTAGGGTCTGTTTGTTGAGTTAATAACAATTCTAGTTGTGATTGATATATTGATATATCAACAGGTTTATCAGCAACTACAAGCCACCATTCAAAATTTAATGTATTATAGCAATTCTTTAAAGCATTAAGGATATTTGCTTGTTGGTTTTGTTCTAGAATAAAGATATTACGAGGTTCTATTTTAACTCCAGAAACCAATTCTCTAGATTTTAAGAAGATCATGCCATCTTTAATACCACGAACATTAACCCAATTCTCTGTATATGGTTTTGATGGTTTTGCTTGCGCATTACCTGTTTGCGGTCTTACGTTTTGTTGACTCATATAAACTACACCAACCTCTCCATTTATAGTTACGTGGATTATTGTAAAAATACCACACATCTCCCAAAAGCACCCTGACATTATGATAGTTAGGAATCGGGAAAACTAAGGCAACAGCCGTTAATCCCGGAAGTGTAGCAAGCACACTAAATACCCAACTAACATCTTTAAACTGGTTTATTATTACTAAGAGAACAATTGTTGTTACTACACCAATAACCGCAATTGCTAAATCTATAGGTTTAAACAAATTGAATATCAATTGTCCTCGCTTAGTATTTGCTGGAATAAAATATTCATTCATCTAATATCACACTCCATTTTTAACTCTTTTTATCGTATTTATCAGCAATCTGTTTAGCAGCAGCTTCGGCACCTTTTTGTTGAGAAGCATATAAGTTTTCTTTTTGTGCCTCTTGACCAGCTTTCTTGTTTAATGCCATCCAATCACCCAACATACCTTCAAGTGCATCACCATGAGCATCAACAATTCCTTTAGAATAACCTTCTTGTTGAGTTTTAACACCATATGAAGAAGAACTATTGTTAATAATGGCTGTCTTAGCCTCTTCAACGATTGTATCAAATCGAGGGTTAGCTTTGTAACCAACAGCTCTTTGATAAGCCTCGTCTCTTTTAGAAGTACTAATAACAAAGGAATCAGCATATCCTTGTAATTCATCTAAAATTCTAGCAGCATCAGATTTAATTTGTGAAGCTTCCATTTCTGCTTTTGAAACAGCGGCATCATATTCTTTGTCATATTCAGCTCTTTTAGCAGCCTTTTCTTCTTCAGTATAACTATGACTGGAAACATCTTCATTATATTTTCTATCAGCTTCTCTTCTAGCATCTTCTCTTTTCTTCGCAACATAGTTTTTCGTAACAGATCCATCACTATCATCAATAGTTGTTTTCAATCTTTCCATTACAGCATTTATTGAGAAATCTCCACCTTGTCCCATTGATGCCATATTAACTTTAATTTGATTACCATTAGAGTCGACACCAATTACAAATTCACCTTTAAGAGGTGAACCATCAGCTTCAATTTTATCTTTCATTCTTTCTAAGTAATCGGTACCAAATTTAACAGTAGCAAATTTAGCACCCATATTACTATGAACGAAATCTAAGGCAGCTTTAGCTTTATCACTGGATTCTTGAGCAGCTTTGATTTCAGCATTAATAGCTTCCAAATCTTGTCTTATACCCATTCTATTTTTAAGAACTTCTTTTTGGTAATTTCTCCAAGATACACCAGCATCTTTACGAGCTTCAAATAAATCGAATGCTCGATCTGAAGCACGACGAGAAGCTTCCATTGTTTCTTTAAATCCTTTACCACTTAAGGCTGAACGAAGTCCTTCTTTATTTGAGAAGAATGAACTTCTGGCACCACTTCTTGCAGTTTCAAAGGCAGCACGTAAACGTTTTCCTTTTTTAAATTTACCAGTTTCAGGATCAATAAAGTTTGCGTCTCCTTTAAGTTTATTAAGTTTATTTCTTGCACCAGCAATTGCATCTCTTCCACCACCAAAGGCAGTTCCAAGTAAACCACCAGCACGTTTAAACATTGGTGAAATCTTATCTGTACCTTTAATTCCTAAAGCATCACATAAGTATTTAGGAGCTTCTTTTCCAAATAATAGTAAACCAATTATTATGAATACTAATACTAATCCTTTAACAAATACTGATTCACCATTCATATGTTTAAGCATTTCGCCAGCGTTGAAATTATTAACAACTTTATCAATTATAAAGATTATGAAATATACAACCGCGATACGAATAAATAAATCCAAGTAAACATCTTTAACTTCTTTTATCCAAGATTCAAATGCACCTTTACCACCTTTGTCAATATAACTAACAATTGGTATTGGGGCCATTATTTCAAGTAAAGCAAATTTAATAGCACGTATTGCGATATCAACAGCCATTGATACAAGAACAAAAATCATTAATCCAGCAACGACTACTGGTAAGATAATTGTATAGTTCCATGAACATGAATCAGTTGCGAAGTAAGCTCCCAAATTTAATAGGTCAAACTTAGTACAACCATCAGTTATTTGTTGTTTAAATGTTTCTAATTTAATTTCTTTACCATGTGAAAAATCCGTTTTATTGGTTTTCGGAGTATAAAAGATTTTCATGACCGTACTGGTCATATTATCATCTTCTTTAGTTACTCTTTGAACATTCGATTGTCCTTGGGTAGTTCCATAACTATCTCCCATTATAAGCGATGGAATATAAGAAGCTACTTCTGTTTGAGCAGTTCTTGCAAATCTAAACACTTCTGGAACAACAACTAATAATACTATTGCTATTGCCGAATTCTTTAATATTGCGCCTACACCACTACTATTATCACTAAGTTTGTCTGGGTCAACCAAATATTGAATTGTTGATACAGCAATCTTAAAGAACATAATGACGGCTAAAAGCATATATACACGCTTTGAAAAGTCATTAATAACAGATTCGTTAAATATTTCAACATCAGCAAGATATAAAATTATCTTAAAACAATCTCTTACAAGAGTAAAAAAGATGTTATCAACCCATGATAATATGCTATACCAAAACATAACCTTTCTCCTTACGATTTTTCTACATATATATAGTATTATATAATATATAATATACTATAATAAGTATAACACAAAATACTAAATAAAATAAACTTTTTTTAATAAATTACTTGTGTAACATGTATACACTAATACAAATGTGTAAAACTGTCAACCAAATATACAAAAAAAAGAGGAAAATTTACTATTTTCCTCTTGTTCTTACGCCTAAAGCTTCTTCCCAATCTCTTAGATATTCTTCTCTATTAATTTGTCCTTCAGCGAATTTTGTTGTATCTGAGAGAGTAACACTACTATCATAGTTCATTGTCTTTTTATAATAATTTAATACTTTTTTAACACGTTCATAGTCATTAACTGATAGTAAATTTCTAGATGCAGCATTACGAACAGATGTTCTTTGTCCATCATTATTTATATATGTCGTATGACCAACAATATTATAGAATTCTTTGATGCAATCTTCAAATGCTTCTTTATAGAATTTACCAACATTCATAGTAGCTTCACAAATCTTTAATTTATCAACTAAAGCTGTCTTAGCTTCATACGCATCAGCCATACTTCTAACTTCAGCTAAAGTCATTTCATCATCAACACTTAATTGAAGATCGTCTGGATGAACACGTAATTCTTTTTCTATTTTAGCAATTAATCTATTAGCTTTATTATAGTTTTCAATAGTCATTTCAGTAACATCGAATTCTCTTAAATTACGTAATAAAGTTAAAGCCTCACTAGATTTAGCAATAGATTCACCTACTGGTTCAACTGGAGCTGGTTTTCTTCCACCATCACCTTTTTCACCCTTACCTTTTGTAGGGTCATCGTCAGAACCTGATCCAGATCCATGGTCTTCACCACTTCCTGATCCACCTGATCCTTCTTTACCACCAGATCCTTCTCCACCTTTTCCTTTTTCTCCAGTTTTTTCTTCTTCTGGCATGAAAGGTTTTATAAAGGTATCATAATTACCTAAAGACTTAGCTAAATCAACTAATTTAGCAGCAAAAGCAAGTTGGAATTCCTTTGCTTCTTTTGATTTGAAAGTTTCTTCATTATCAAGTAAAGCCATCATATTAGCATATTCTTCATCGTTAGTATTAGTCATTATTTTTCTTGCTAGTTTAAGATACAATGAAGTTACATCAAAAATTTCTTTGTTTTCTGGAGTAATATGAGCACTAATATTTAATCCATCTTTTTCTAATTTATCAATATCTTCAACAGTTTTTAATGTAGCATTCTTAACATATTCAGCATATTTATATACTAAATCAGCTTTTGTTGCTTCTTTTTCTTTCTCTTTTTCCTTTTCTTTCTCTTTTTCTTTTTCTTTGTCATCGTCCTTTTCAGGATCATCTTTAGCTACTGGAGCGATTTCAGTCCCCTTAAACTCTTTAAATTCTTTAAGAGTATTTAATGATTCAAACATCTTACCTGCTGTTTTTCTTTGTTCTCTATTATAAGCAATTGTAGCAAATAATCCTTTTGATTCACTTTGGGTTGGATAAAGCGTATCATATGTTACTTTTTTACCACCCTTACTTGCTTCGTTTATTCCCATTTTTCTAGCGCCTGCAGCAATCATATGGCCTACAGATCTAACTAGTAAGCCTCCTCCAAGCCATGCAAGTGGTCCAGCAAGAGCTCCTGCTACTGCTCCCAATCCAATCGCTGGAAGTATAGGAATAGCAGCCCAAGGAAGAATAGCTAATCCTGTCTTTATAAGTCCTGTTCTTACAGGATGTTCATAATTCTTTTTTACACTTCTATTATGAAGAGTAGTTAAAGTATTTCTTATAACATTTTTTAAGTTATATTTACAATAACTATCTTTATAATTAAATTTATCTTCTACTTCTTTTAAATTTTTATAAGCTGCCTCTTGTTGCGCTGGTGTTTTTGTTGATCCAACCTCTATCGTCTCTTGAAAAGCTCTTGTTGCTTCCATTAATTCTTTTATAGAATTTTGTTTGGTAGTTGCACGCTCTCTTTTTTTAGCTCTACTAAAGAACTTGTCTTCAGCATTTATATCTTTTTCAAGCCTAGCAGCTTCTTTTTCTAGTTCACGATAATTATCTGCTAACTCTTTTCTTAATCTATTTAGTTTAGTTTCGTCCATAAACACTCTCCCACATCTATTTTTAATATAACATTATTAAATTTGACAGTCAATTATTTAGTGGAAATCCCCCTTCTTTTATTGCTTATTATACTACAAAAAGTGTCAAATGTAAACAAAAAGATAGGTTATTTACCTATCCATGTTCTAATATCTCCAAATGTTACTAAGGCTACTAAGCCTAACAATAATATAAAACCAATATTATTTATCATATTTTCTACTTCAGGTTTGATTGGTCTACCAATTATCTTTTCAATACCTAAGAATAAGATTCTTCCTCCATCAAAGGCTGGGAATGGTATTAAATTGATAAAGCCAACATTTAGTGAAAGTAAGGCAAGTAGATATACTAAATTAACAAAACCATTAGACTTTGTATCGTTAACAGTACGTAATATTCCTACTGGTCCTGATAAATTATTTACACCAATACTTCCTCTAAATAATTCTTTTATAGTCATAAACATTTGTTTAATTAATGATCCTGTTTTAGTAAAGGCATACTTAATAGATGCAAAGAATCCATGAGAAACTCTATCATCAAAACCAATACCTACAGTATAACCTTTTTCTTCTGCTTCCTTAGCATCAAGTGGTGCAATAACTGTCTTTATTTCTTCTTTATCTCTTTTTACCGTTACTTCAAATGAATATTTTTGAGACTTAGTTTCTTCTTTTACTTCAACATTACCTAATTCATTAATATCATTTTTACGATCTTCAGCTACTTTATTAGTAGCAATTGTTAAATATAATTGTAAGTCATCTAAGTTAGAGATTTTATTGCCATCAATATTTATAATGTAATCTCCTTCTTTGATACCTGCAACATATGCTGGTGAATTATCAGCTACAGTAGAAACGATATTTGTATTACTAGGACAACCAACAAATAATCCTAAGAAGAATAATACAACAATAGCTAAAATAAAGTTATTTCCAGCTCCAAAAAACATTATTAATAATCTTTGCCAAGCAGGTTTTGATTGCAATAATCTCTTTTTAGGAATATTTTTATCTTCTTCTGCACCCTCACCTGCTAGTTGAACATAACCACCTATTGGAATTGCTCTTATACAATATTCAGTTTCTCCATTTTTAGATTTTTTACCAAACAATTTAGGTCCCATACCAATAGAGAATTCATATACATAAACACCAAATAATTTAGCAAAAAAGAAATGTCCAAATTCATGAACTAATACAATTATTCCTAATATTAGTACAAAATATAAAATTGATAATAACATATTGCCTCCTAAATAATATTTATCATAACAATATATGCGCTCATAATAAATAAAATACTGTCAAGTCTATCAAGTACACCACCATGACCAGGTATTAAATTACTAAAATCTTTAACCCCATAATGTCTTTTTATACTTGAAAAATATAAATCTCCTATTTGCCCAACAATTGTTAATAAAAAGGTTTCTACAACAATTGTTAATGTTATTTCTCTACCAATAAGAATTAAGAAAACAACTGGTAAAATAGTACCAAAGATACTACCTCCAATACTTCCTTCTACTGTTTTGTTAGGTGATATTTTAGTAAGTTTATGTTTACCAAATAACTTTCCACAAAATAATGCAAAAGTATCAGTCATTGTACTAATTAAGAATAAATAAATTACTTCATACATTCCAATATATCTAATATCTACAAAGTTTTTAAACATAAAACCTATAACAATAGTACATATTAATATCCATAAACTATCTTTATAACTAAACTTAGTAATATCATTATTAATAATCATTAATGAACTATAAAGAAGAAATAATCCTATCATAATATAGTAATTAAAAGGATTAAAGTCTTTAATTACATATGAACTTATAATAAGAAAAATACATACTAAATAACTAAGTACTTTAAATACAATAGGTACTTTTTCTAATCTCATTAATTCCCACATACCCATAACTGCAAGTATTGTAGTCATAACTAAATAAGGTATTTCACCAATTATTAATAATGGTATAAATAAGGCTATCATAACTATAGCACTAATAATTCTCGTTTTCATAATCAATCCTTCACAATCTATAAATTATATTCCAATTTACTCTTTTTAGCAACTCATTGGTATTTGAGCTAATCTTAGTAATAATTGAATAATCATTGGTGATAATCCAAGTATTACCATAGCAACAGCTCTTTTTAAAGTCTTTTCATTAGCTTTCTTAGGAGATGCATCTTCACTTGTTACGACCTTAGCATACTCTAGTGTTGTCATAACTAAAAAGATTACTAAAGCGACTACAATTAAAGGCATCTTAACATATGTTTCAATTAAATCACTAAGTCCTGTTAAAGCTCCACAACTATTACCATCTTGAAAATCTTGTATAACCGAACTAACAGTTGCTGTTCCACCACCAGAACTAGATCCATTTGTCCTTAATTCTAAAACTCCATAAAGTGTTGCATTACTATCTGTAAAATAATATGAATTCAATTTACAGAAACGATTACTATTACATGCATAATAAACTTTTAAAGGACACGAACTATTGTTAGTTAAACTTGATAGTGTTCCAATTTGATTAGTAGTACCTGGAGCAATATAAACCCCTCCAGATAATTGAACACTAGGATATCTATCTGTATCCGTAACGGTGATTATTAAGCCAATATTATTTTTATCAACTTTATATTCACAGTTTAAAGCTTTAACATTTATACATATAAAAAATAAAATTATAAGAAAAATTATCTTATTCTTCATAAAGCCACCTATTAATATAATATCATACTTTAATAAAAAAATAACTATTAAAATTAATAGTTACTTTTTAAATAAACTTCTAAATATATCAATGTAATTATCTACAAATATTATTTTTAATTTATCTTTATATTCACCATCAAAATCGATTGTATCATTCTTATTATCATATGGTAAATATAAGGTATCTATATTATTAGATAACGCTACTGTAAGTTTTTCTTTTAGTCCACCTACACGTAATATTTTACCAGATAATGTAATCTCTCCCGTCATTGATATGTTCTTAGGAATCTTAACTCCTTTAATTAAACTAAGAAGTGATGTAACAATATTAATACCTGCTGAAGGCCCATCCTTCTTTAATGTTAAATTAGGGAAATTAAGATAAAAATCATTATTTTTAAATAGATCAAAATCAATATTAAAATCTTTACAATGACTCTTTAAATAAATTAAAGCAAGATCCATTGAACTTTTTACCATTTCCCCTAAAGATGATGATCCCGTTATCATTCCACTTCCAGGGTACATAGCAGACTCTACCTTAACAAGTTGACCACCTAATGGATTATAAGAAAGTCCATTAACCATACCTATTCCATTATCATAATTCTCTTCTTGTGGATATTTGATTGGACCTAAGTATTTAACAATATCATTAACATCAATGATTTCATCATTTAACATCTTATTATAAATAAATTTTCTAAATAACTTTCTTATTAATCTTTCTAGTTCACGTACACCACTCTCTCTTGTGTAATTATTAATTATTTTAATAATTGTTCCATGATGTAAATTAAATTCATCTAAAGGTACATCATATTCATGAGATAGATTTGGTAATATATGATTCTCTGTTATGTTTACTTTTTCAAGTAAGGTATAACTAGTAAGTTCAATAATTTCTAATCTGTCTTTTAATTCATTAGGGATTTTATCTATATAGTTTGCCGTTAAGATAAATAAAACTTTAGATAAATCAAACTCTTCTTCTACAAAGTGATCGATAAACTTATCATTTTGTTCTTTATCAAGTACTTCTAGTAAACTGGAGGCTGGATCACCTTTAATATCCTTAGTCATTTTATCAATTTCATCGATAATAAAAACAGGATTGTTAACTCCAACTTTTCTAAGACCTGTAATAATCTTACCTGGAGCAGCACCTACATAAGCACGTCTATGTCCTGTTATTTCAGCTTCATCATTTATTCCACCAACGGATATTTTTACACATTTTCTTTTTAAAGCTAAACTTATAGCTTTAGCAAGGGAAGTTTTACCTACACCAGGTGGACCAACTAAGCAAATAATTGGACTATTCTTACTCTTTGTATATTTCTTTGTTGCAATATACTCAATAACACGCTCTTTTGCACTATCAAGTCCATAATGGCTGTTCTCTAAGATTTCTTTAATACTTTTGATATTAGTATTATCTTTAGTACTTGTATTCCAAGGTAAAGACAATAATGTATCTAAATAATTTCTTAAAATACCAACTTCTGGAGAATTAGCATTACAAAGTTTATAACGATTAATTTCTTCTTCAATTCGCTTTTTAATATTCTTTGGAGCATCTAGATTCTTAAGTCTTGTCTCTAATCTATCAACATCAGGATTTTCTGATACTCCAAGTTCTTCATTAATTATTCTTAATTTTTCTTTTAAAATAAACTCTTTTTGATTTTGTTCTAAGTTTATCTCTACTCTTTCATCTAAACTAGTTTCATATTCAAGTAGTGATAATTCATAATGAAGATCATCTACTAACATCGTTGCTCTATTAAGAGGTACTGTTTCATTTAAATATTTAAGATGTCGATCATAAGCTAGTGGCATAAATGATACCATAACATCGGTTAATGTATCAATATCATTTATTTCATCAATTTGTGATACAACACTATTACCTAAACTTCTCTTGTTATCTAAATATTCAACAAATAAATTTTTTAATACTCTTGAGTTAGCTAACTCTTCTGTAGGTATTATTTTTTCACTTTCAATATTTGTAATATTAACATCATAAATATCATTATCTACATGATAATTATGAGCTGTTGCCCTGCTTATACCTTTAAGAGATACTCTCATTAAACCATTAGGCATATCAATCTTAAATTTAATTTGAGCAACAACACCTAGTGGTGGAAACTTTTGGGTTTTAATAACATCTTCTTTAGCACATATTATATATATATAATTGTTATAATAATTCTCGGCTAAAGATATAATTTTCTTATCTAAAGAATTATCTATTTCGATTTTAATTTCGGCATGAGGGAACAATACTACATCATGTAATACCAAGACAGGTAAATTAGTTTTTAACATAATATCACTCCCTTCGTTACAAGAGGTTATTATAGGGGTCAATATTATAAAAAACAATTAATTTACATCATAATTTACAAAGAAAAAATTAAGGTTTTTTTTATTACTATTTTTGACAAAAAATACTTGATTTTCCTTAGTCTTTTTTGCTATAATTAATTAGTCCTAAATGGAGTCATAGCCAAGTGGTAAGGCATGGGTCTGCAACACCCTGAGCGTTGGTTCAAATCCGACTGGCTCCTCCATAAGTAATTAATATCAACTTTAACTAGTTGATATTTTTTTATACAAAAAAAGATGAAGTTTTCTTCATCTTTTTAAATACCATTATTTACTTTTAACAGTTTTTGGTCTTTGAAGACGATAATCACTACCATCTTCCATAGTAAAATCAAAATGTCTATCAAATGTTCTATTGATTTTTTCAAGATCATATTCTTCACGATGAAAATCAAATGGGAATCTAAAGAAATACATTTCATATTCTTTAATATTTTTAGCTTCTTCATCAGATAAGAATCTTATAGATAATTCCTCAGGTTCATTTTCGCCATATTCCCATACATCTTCAAACTTGGCACCTTCATATTGATGCCACATATTCATAATGGCAACTGGTTTATTACCATTAACAATAGCAAATTGAAGTGGGATTTGATGACCTGAATATCCTTCAGGTTTCTTTGTAGAACCATAACATTTTATTCTTGCTTCTTCAAAACTATATTTACCAGCAAGTTTAGCTTCCATTCTTAAAATACCACGATGGAAAGTATCGCGTCCTAATTCACTTTCATCTTTGCATTTATAACGATAGTCTTCAAAATAAACCATTTCTTCAAGTGGTGCAACCCCTTCAAAACGATTGGCATTTTCAAAGCCTTTACTTGAAAGACCATATACCGTATAATTACCTATTCCTTTAGCATCCTCATCATTTTGACACGCTTCATAATAGTATTCTTCATCATGACATGGTTCACCATAACCATGAATTTTATAGCGTAGATATCCGCTATCTTTTGTACAATCAGGATTAGGTATTCCAATAATAGCAACTGGTCCTATTTCTTTACAAAAACCAAAACTAGCATTATAACCGGTCATTTCATTTAACTTAACAACTTCATCATAAGAGTATTGACCTTTAAATAAATAATTATTCTCCCATAAACTATCCGTATTAATAAAAAAATACTTGTTCCCAATTTTTTCAAAATTATGTTCACGATTTGGTTCAACATAATCAAGAAACTTTTTAAATATTGTCATTTTTAATTTACCAAACATAAATTCCTCCAAAAAAACGAGATTTATTATAACATATTTTTTCTATCATTCAACTATATATTGTAAAATAAAGGGTTTTATGGTATAATATGCCATTGATTTAGGGGTTATTATGAAAAATTATTTTGAACAAGCTGTAAATGATATTAAAAAAAGATACGAAGGTTATCTTAAAGACCGTGATGACTGTATGAATAAAGCTTATATTATTAATGAAAATACAGCTGAAAACACTGTTCCTACTTTTGCTGGCGGAACAATGATAACTAGTTTTATATTAAACATGCTTATAATTGCTAGTACAGGAACTGCTACAATATCATTTACTGAAGGCGTTAATTACTTATTACCTTTATTTAGTAACATTTCAGCCGATTTCTTTCCTTTTATCGTTACAGGGTTATCACTTTTAGGTGGTAAATTATTCTCTCTTTTGCCTGAAATATTTACCCATAATAAAGCTAAATTTAAAAAGATATCAAAAGCTAAGAAAGAAAAAGAAAAAGTTCAAGAAATACTTGATTATGAAATCCAAGCTATTAAAGATACATATCGTTTTAAACTAATGACTGAAATTATTGATACATTATATAAAGATAAAGAAGATTTTGAAGGCTTAGAAAAGAAATACAATATTACGAATAACAATACTCCACAAACTTACGAAGAAACAATAACTAATATTGAAAACTTACAAAAAGAATTAGAAGAAAAATACAAAGAACTTGATGTTATCGCAACTAAAAAAGCCTTACATAATCGTTTTTATGAATTTAGAATAGCTAGTAATCGTCATGATAAAAGATTTAGAAATGTCATATTGTGTAGTATATGCCTTTTTATGTTCTTAGGTTTCCCATATATTACAGTTAATGAAGCTCTACCTTTTAATCAAATGGTAAGAGAATTAACTGTATTTATTAGCTTACTAGGTAGTATAATTGGACCAATTATTTATTTTGTAAAAAAAGATCATGATTTATTTAAAATCTTTAATAAGAAAAATAATTCTTTAGGTAACGATAAACTTTCTAAGAAACCAAATAAAAAAGAACTAGTAGAACTTTATGAAATACTTAAAAACTATGAAAGTGTTACCCTTAAAATATGTAATTTAGAAGTTGAATTACAAAAACAAAAGGCTATTAAAGAAGTATTTGAAAACGGTGATACTGAAGGATATCTCTTAAATAAAGATTATAGTCATGTTAATATTCCACTTATGGAATTAAGTGAAAATAATACTGATAAAACATATGATAGTCCTTCACCAAAAATGTTAATCAAAGAGTAAAGTTTTAGAAAAATAATTCTAAAACTTTTTTTTATTACGATTTTATGATAAATTTAAGATAAGGTAGGTGTTTATGAGTAACATAGAAACTGTTGACAAATATTATGAAGGATTACAGGAAGCTATAAAAACATATAATGAAAGAGTAAACTATAATGGTAAATATGGTAGTGAATTAGTACAATGTGATGAAACAGTTAAAGATTATTTAAAAGCTGTTATCGATAACGGAAATGAACATTTGTTAACACCATTATTCTTTTATTATCTTGTTATACAAAGTGATACGTCACCTATAAATCCAGATGATGAAAAAAAACTAGACTTTATTGATAATTTAAAGGCCCGATTGGAAAATATAAATAATTATCATAAAAAACTAGCAACAATAGCTGAATACTTTGATATTATATGTGATGAAGATAGTAGTTATGATTTTAACGATATTCCTATGTCTGATTATGAAAAAGAAATGTTCTTGACATATTTTAAATCACGTAAAAAATTTCAAAGTAGAGATCTAGGAACCTTTTTATTCATAAAATCAATTATATTATTATTATTATCGTACGTCTTTGATAAAAAACTAAAACCAGAATATTATCTTAAACTAGCTAACCCATATATAACTAAATGGAGAAAAAAATTAGATGAAATGAGAGTTCAACTTAAAATTGAACAAGATGATGTTAGTTATATTGGACCATTTTATAGTTTAGATGAAGATCAATTTATGGATTATATAATTGGTCAAATTGATAATTCTCCAAAAGAAATAAGGTGATAATATGAGTTCATATTATGTTGATCAAATTAAAACTTATAATGATGAATATGATAATGCCTTAAAGAAATTAGAGAATATCAATACTAAAATTAATAGTTTAATTACTGCTTTTAAAAGTGCAACAGGAACTGATGTTGAACCAATAAAAAAAGACTTAGATAAACTAAGTACAGAAATAGAAAGTATTAAGGGAAAGATTACTAAGGCTCAAAAAGAAACTAATACAAGAGCAACTAATTCGGATAGTGTTTATGATAAAGCTCTTAACGATCAAAATGTGAGAACTCCTAACTTTGAAAGTAGTGATAATACTTATGAAAGTACAGGTAAAAGAAATGTATACATAGAAGATGGTATCATCTATGAAGAAGAAACATTTAAGCAAATACCTAAAACTGATTCCTTTAATTTACTTGAAGCAATAGGTTTAGTAAATAAAGAATATAAATACATCACTTCTACTCTTTATGCAGGTGTAGATGAAATGTTTCAAGGTGAATTAAAGTTATATCCAGCCACTAAAAAAAGTGGATATATCGATTCTCCTACTGGAACCGGTGGTGGGCATGATTTTTAAAAAAACAAAATTATTCATTTTAAATTTAGGTCTTGTATTATCTAAAAATAAATGATAAAATAATTTTGTTTTTGATGCAGATGTAGTTTAGTGGCTCGAATATGGCCTTGCCAAGGCTAGGACGCGGGTTCGATTCCCGTCATCTGCTCCATTTGAATAAATCGGACTATTAAAAGTCCGTTTTTTATAAAAAAAGATGATATTTTTATCATCTTTTTATTTTACTCTAGATATATCAAGATAGGTTTTTAATAATGATTTAGCATTACCGCCACATCCACCAAATGGATATAATTCAATATGTTTTTCCATATCTATAACATCATTTAATTTAGTGCTTCTATAATCAAGTACAGCTTTTACTATTTCTTCATAACTCATATTCTGAACATTACCCAATACTTTTAATCCTGGTTCATCTAACCAAAACCAAGGACAAGATAAACCTGTTCTTTTATCAAGTATTATTTTATTGGTATTAGTTACATGTATTCCAGATATAGTTGCAGGACATGTTGGCATTTCATAATTTATGCCATAAGTATTTGAAATATATTCTCTAAATTTATTTAAATCTTCTTCTTTAACTTCTAATATTAATTCTATTTCATAATTAAAAAATTTATGATTAAAATAATCATTCCAATCTATTCTATTTTCTTCTTTTTTTATACATTGTTCAATTAAGTTTTTTAAATCATTAAATTCATTTTTATCATCATTATTATCTTTTATTTTTAATCCTTTATTCACATTTTTAATAATTTCGTTTTTATTTAATTCACCTCCTTTATTTCCATAATATAATTCATATAATATTATTCCAATACTAAATAAATCTGATTTATCTTTATAATTTTTATTAATAACTTCTGATGCAACATATAAAGGA